>Ga0325401_1007621_pt1 | contig 10510 bp, 5 predicted proteins | sample PopdelMetagenome_FD_205666 | JGI IMG/M metagenome (GOLD analysis project Ga0325401, IMG submission 205666) | Populus deltoides microbial communities from Bellville, Georgia, United States - Xylem-PdKOR-R2 | ecosystem: Host-associated > Plants > Phyllosphere > Stem > Wood/Secondary xylem | place...
CCGTCAATGTGAACAAGCATCTTTGATTCTTATATTAACACTTCAGTGGAAAAGGTGGAGAAGAACAAAAATTCAAATTCATGCTAATGAAGACTATTTAATTATCTGTTGCCTTGGATTTTAGTAATGTAATTAGTGGATATTGTAATTTGATTAGTCTGATCCATTTAGAGATTATATCCATGCTACACTGACTTGAGATTGATATAAAAAGTGAGGGACTGACTTGTAGTTGGCCTTTAACTTGAGGCGCGAGGGAGAGTATTTTGGTTGATAATTACGGGGTAGTTTTTTATTGTTGGTGGTTAGTGGCTATTTTATAGGTGACATGTAGGCAGTCGGTGACCAGAGACAACGGACCAGCCGGCGAACGTGTTTTCTGACACGCCTGCACGTGATAGACAGACAAGGCAGGGACCCATGTGGCATGGGTTCGTGACAGCATCTAATTTGAGTTGACATTAGTTACATGTCAGACACGTGTCATAGTTTAAATTTAAACAAATTCAAGAACTCATGACCGCTGCTGTAGTGGAGTGCCCATATGAAAAAAAAAACAAAAACATAATACGTCCGAAGGCGTGCCTCCCTCCACGATTACGGAGTTGATTGCAGTTGCGTTTTGAATGATGTTTTTAAGAGGTCTGGATATTTTAAAATTAATTTTTTAATTATTTTAATATATTAATATAAAAATAATTTTTTTAAAATATTATTTCAACGAATTTGTAAACATCAATATTTTTTTAAAAAAAAACGGAAAACCTTACAAAAACACCATTAAACGCCATCACGGGAGAACACAACTTTTTCCATTGAGTTGACAGGTGTGGCCTCCTACGCTTTCCGTACAGTTAAGTGTCTCGTACAGCTGGCTCTCTGCGGAGAGTGGAGATTATATGGAAGGGAAGAGATGCAGAGGACAATCACAAGTGGGGAGTAGCTGGCGGGTGGGTATAATTTCAATTTTACGGAGCATAATTGTGTAGTGGGAGAAATTATTTCACCTACCCAAATTCTATGTTACAACGTGGATGGATTATTTACCGCACCGTTAAGAGAGTATAGGCTTCGCTGTACATGAAGGATCCTTATTCAAGTACAACCTTATTCAATAGTATGCTCAGTGTACTAAAAGGCTGAAGAGAGAACGCAATTAAAAGATGCCAGAAAATACCTTGGAAAATCTATCAATATATGTGCACTCTTTAAAACACTGATTCCAAACTTGTATTACTGGTGAACCATCTAAATGGTTGATATAGCTTATTTATTTATTATTAAAGAGAGCGGGGATAAAAATATATATATATATAGCTTATTTGTCACCATCTAGATGGTTAATATAACTTATTTACTATTATCAAAGAGTGCGGAGATAAAAAAAATATTTTTTATCTTAATTATGTAATAAAATAATTTAAATATCATTAAAAGCAAAGCAAGACAAAATAAAGTTGGAATCAAGGGGTGTTCTTGTATTGTCACGACGGTTTTTTTACTATTATCATTTAAGTCGGGAGCACTTTGATATTTACATAAATATAAAAATAATAAACAAAATATACAGTGAAGACTATGAAAATACCATTGAAAAAACAAAACATGAGGTAAAAAGTTGTTTCCGGCTTTTCTTAATAGTTTTTTTTTTTAGTTATAAGGTCATCTTAGGGGTATTTTTGTATTTGATTAAAAAACAAAAAAGTGGATGTGCGTGTACGACACTCGAGGACACGCAGGAAGTGCCCACGCCCTTCAGGCGGTATGTGTGACGCCTCCCTACATCTTAAAATGCACTTCCCCTGTATTGATGGAAACACCACCGTATCCTCTTTTTATTGGTGCGGGACATGTATACGGTGATGATTCGGTTTGTTTTCGATGGACCTTTTTTTCCCTTGTTCTCCCTTTCCTCCCCTAAAGTTACAGTTTGTCCCTTTTCATTGTTATTATTTCAACTTAGTCCTTATTTTTTTTAATCTTTTAATTTCTTATCCTGACTCATTTGTATAAGTTTTATTTATTTTTAATTTTATTATTCAATCTCGATTTACCAAGTATTATATTCTATAATGTGGTTCTTATTCTTTGGATTTTTTTTACCTCTTTGTAAAAGTTGCAGTGGTTATCAATTTCATTCTTCAATTCATATTGATGCTATTATGTTTTTCAATTTGATTTTTATTTTTTTATTTTGTTGTAAAAAATAATATTCTTTTCAATTTCACCCTTTAATCATAGCATTGTGTTTATTTTTCATATCAATTTTAATTCTTATTATTTTTTTAAATGACCTTTTACTGTATTGAATTTTTTTTAATTTCACCTTTCAATTAAATATAAAAAATATTTTTTTATTTTAATTTTGATCCTCATTATTTTAATTTATACATTTTGTAATTCTTCTATACAATTAAATTTTTTTTTTCAGTTTCATCATTCAACATTTGATTGATTAGAAATTAGACTTTATGTTTTTTTTTCAAATTAAATACTTCGAGTCTAATGATTCAAGTCACAGGTTTTAAAGGTTAACATCTTTTTTTTTTTGATAAAAAGACTTTATAATCCTCTTTATTTTTTTATCGGGTTATTTAAATCTCATGATATGGGCCTCGGGTTTTGCATAATATCCTGTGTTGGTTTAACCCTGATCACCGAAGTTACAAGCTTGTCATTATTGATTTTTTATGTTACTTTTAGATTTCATTTCAACACTTGAACATTATTTTTTTTGCACAAACCCTTAAGGTGAATTGCGAACACTAAGAGCGTGTTTGACAGTGTGGTTGCGGATGCTTTTCAAATAACTTTTCGTGCCAAAATGCATGCCAATGATATTTTTTAATTTTTTAAAAATTATTTTTGACATCAGCACATCAAAACGATCTAAAACATATTTAATTTTAGTAAAAAAAAAAAATTTAAAATTTTTGGGAACGCAGCCGCAGCCGCGTTCCCAAACATAACCTAAGACTAACTGGTTACTATATGAACAGTAATAAATATTTAGAGCAAGTATATTAAATAACTATGTTAATGTCAAATGATTATGCGATATCTCAAATTGAATGTGTATTTGTGTAAATATTTGAGAACCTCATAATATGAGGTGTTTTTTTAAGGAAAAAAAAATCCATAATTCACTTCATTAAAATAAATTGTGCGTTTTTGGCATTATTGTACCTTTCACGATTATGGTTTTTAAAAATAAATTTAAAAAAAATATATCTAGTTGTGATTTTAAGTAATGCATGTTTGTCAAAACAGTTGTAAGAAGGATTTTTTGTTTCAAGTATTTTTAGCTGTGTTCTAAGATTAAATTTTTTATTGCTGGATCATGACTCATGGATAATTTTTTCCTTTTCATTCACTATTTTTAAAGGAGTTTCTTTATTTTTTCTTAATCAGAAGGATTGAGAAATAAATAAAATAAATTTTTAAATTAATATTAAAATTTTAAAAATTTTGAAATTGATGACACGTGTTCTTTGTGTTTTGTTTGCGCTTCTATCTCATTTAATTTTATCTTTTTTTTACAATTTAAAACTTTATCTCATTAAATTAGATAATAAAAAGATTCAATAAATAAAATTAAAAAAATATATTAAAATATTTTTTGTTATTTTTTTAATTTGTAATATCAACATATTAAAACTATTAAATATTTCTGAAAAATAAATAATAATTTTAAAAAATAAGTTGCTAGAAAAAAAATACTTACTCACCATGAGATACGGTGAAGTCGAAAGTGGGAAATAAAGCAAGTTAGAAGTAAGTGCAAAGATCGAAAGATCCTCTTCACAGCGAGAACTACAAGGGAACTGGCGAGAAAAAACGAGAAGAAAAGCCGATAGGAGCGGTGTGTTGTCACGTGTGGACGTCATGATAATAGTCGGCAAATCTCACCTTAATAACAAAGCCATGTCTACAAGAATTACCACATGGACTGACCCTCGCTTGCCCTTAATTAATCTCTAATGGATGGGTGTTTGGAATAACAGTAAAGTTTGTTATTTAAAAATATATTAAGTTATTTTTTTTAAAATAAATATAAAAAAACTCCGGTTAAAACACGGGTAAACACCCCGAATCGAATTAACCTTCTATTTCTATTGAGTCGAAGGCACGCAAAGGACCTTTAAAGTGAACACGTGCCATCCTAGCTGGACTTTTGAACACCCCGGATAGGGGATCAAGTGACACGTAGCCACTGATTTTTTTTTTCTTAATTCCTAAATTTGGCACAGTGAGTGTAGACTGTGGACTGCTTTTTGTGCGCGAGAGAGGCTTTCGTCACGCCATGTGACCCGAGCCTTTCCTTATAGGCGTGGTTTCGGCATGGAATTAGAAATAATAATATGATAATAAAAACGGAATAAAAACGGGAAATATAAATAGGAGAGAGGCAGAGAGGGGGGAGAGTTAAGACCACGCTTGAAAGAAGCGAAAGTAGTTAAAGTGAGAGAGAGGGAGAAGAAAAAAAATAGAAACTCTCTGGAGCCAGAGGTAGAGAGAAAGAAACAAGGCAACAAGTTTGAGTTTCGTGGGTTTAATTTCGATTTGCTCGAAAGAAGTGAGAATTTTAGAGAATCTATCTTCTGGGTTTTTTCTCCCAATTCACGGATTTTGCCTTACTGGGTCTTTGAGTATCTCGTCGTCTGTTGAGGCTTTTTAAAGGGAAGAGTGAAAACACACAACGTTTGAAAGAGAAAGAGAAGACCTCTCTCCTTGGTTCTGTTTTTTTGTTGTTTGAAAGAAGAGAAATTACAAAAATGGAGTGGAGTGCTTGTTTGGATGAATATGAGAAGCTTGTTATAAGGATGACCACTCCCAGGTTTGTTTCTCTTAAAACCTTCATGAGTTTGCTGCGTTTTCTTCTCCTTTTGACTTTCACAAGTTTTTCTTGAGTTTCTTTGTTGTTCTTGGTTACTTGTTTGAGTTTCATTGTCTGTACTGCCACATTTTTGTAATTTTCTCTTTTGATTTGTTACTTGTTCCCAATTTAGTGATCAACTGTACAAAATCATTGACAATTTTTTTTGTTTGGTAAAGCTGAAATTTCTGAGACTGAAATCTTTACTTTCCATTTTCCTGAAACCGGTTACCGAACCCACATCACACATGGTCTGATTTCAAATCTCCTCTTTGAAATCATTCCCTTTCTTATACCAATTCAATTTACTTTTCAGTTTTCTTGTTTTTTTTTAAAAAATAATAATCTGACTTTGTCTCCTGATTTTCTTCTCTCTAGAACTTTAAAACCTCTGTTATGAGACTTTTTCAATATTAATTCCTTAACTTGAAAATTTAAACTCTCGTGTAAACGCAATCCCTCTCTGACTTGACCTTTCTTTGTTTTCAGGGTCGTCATCGACAATGCCGTTTCCTCCAAAGCGACTGTTGTCAAGGTAATCCTTCTACGAAACCCACACAAAAGATATACACAAACTACAGAACAAATCAGTCTTCTTTTAAGTGCTTCAAATATTGACTAATCTTCCGTATTTCCTTCCAAAAATTGACTATTCATTCGGGATTCTTTTGTTTGGTTTCACAGGTTGATAGTGCTAGAAAACATAGAATCTTACTCGAAGCTGTTCAAGTCCTCACGGATCTGAACCTTTCTATAAAGAAGGCTTACATTTCTTCCGATGGACGCTGGTTCATGGATGGTAAGATTTTTTTACCACACCAACTTTTCTTTTATGATTTTTCATTTTGTTTCTTACGTGCGCTTGGATGCATATATGTGCCACGTTAGCAATTTCAAATCCTTTTTGAAGTTCTCTTTTAATTTTTATTTTTTAAATTGTGTTTTGCAGTTTTTCATGTGACTGATCTAAACGGAAATAAGTTAACTGACGAGAGTGTTATTAACTACATTGAGCAGGTGATTTGTTATCCTTAAACGCGTTGTTAATTAGTAACTAAATGATGGAGGTTTTTGTGGTAACTGAAGTGTGTTTCGTGTTTTGTATGTTATCAGTCACTTGGTACCATTCATCCTGGGAAAACAACCGGTTCTAACGGTCTAACAGCATTAGAACTAACTGGTACCGACCGGATTGGCCTTCTTTCGGAGGTATTTGCAGTACTAGCTGACCTACAATGCAGTGTGGTCGATGCTAAAGTCTGGACTCACAATGGTCGGATTGCATCACTGATGTATGTGAAAGATTGCAATTCAGGCTCACCAATTGAGGACACACAGCATATTGATAGAATAGAGGCACGTTTAAGGAATGTTCTTAAGGGAGACAATGATATTAGGAGCGCGAAAACCATGGTATCAATGGCCATCACACATACGGAGAGAAGGTTGCATCAAGTGATGTTTGCTGATAGGGACTATGAGAGAAAGCCTATTTTGCAGCCTGGTGGTGATTCTCCGGTAGTGACAGTGCAAAATTGGGTGGAGAGAGGTTATTCGGTTGTGAATGTTCAGTGCAAGGACAGAACAAAGCTTTTGTTTGATGTTGTTTGCACGTTGACAGACATGGAATACATTGTGTTTCATGCCACTATCAACACAGCAGGAGACAGAGCATACCTGGTATATATTTATCTTAGTTTATTTGTATCGTTGCATAGATGAAACTATTAAACCAAATTATTTGATTTGGTTAACTGACCTTGTTTTAATATATTTTTTTCTTCCAGGAATTCTACATCAGGCACACTGATGGAACCCCAATTAGTTCAGAGCCCGAGAGGCAACGTGTAATTCAGTGCTTACAAGCCGCGGTTGAAAGAAGAGCATCCGAGGTAATTGTTTTATTAGAATTTGTGTGGAGTTTCTCAGCTAAACTGTTAGATCATGCATTTGTTAGGCGAACATTTGAAATGTTAATGAGAACATCTTTTTCCATGAACAGGGTGTGAGGCTAGAATTATGTACACCTGACAGGCAGGGCCTTTTAGCTGATGTGACGAGAACATTTAGAGAGAATGGTCTTAATGTGACAAGGGCTGAGATATCCACAGCAGGAGACATGGCTCTAAATGTATTTTATGTAACGGATGCAGTCGGTAACGCGGCTGATCCTAAACTAATCGAATCGGTCCGACAAAAGATTGGAGTGAGTAATTTGAAAGTGAAGGAATTGCCACCATTGATTTACCATCAAGAGGCAGAAAGGGAAGATCAAACGGCAGGGGTTGCTGGGACGGTGTTGTTATCACTTGGAAGCCTGGTGAAAAAGAATTTATACCATTTGGGATTGATCAGATCATATTCTTAAAAAAGTGGAGAGCATGAAAAGACAAATTGGGTGTTAGGCAAGGGATACATTGCTCACCGCTGCTGGCCATATTATTTGCTCCAGGTTTGGGCTTGTGTTATGTACATATGGAAAAGGCGGAGGAGGGATTTGGTGATATTAGAGTAGGGTATGATTGGTTAAATTGATAGAATACAGATCGGAGGCCGCTTCACCATGCTTTGTTTGAAGGAAAACATATGAATTTGAAGAACAGATGGAAAGTAAAAGGTGCTGGTGGAGGGTTTGTGGTAAATAGAGAGAGGTTTGTTGAGGGTAGTAAATGAGGTTAGATCGAATATCAATAATGGCTTCAAACACCGCTCACAGATGTACATATAACGCGACCCCTTTAATATATTAATTTTAATGGTTGACTTTATTCTTTATACCAGTCTTATTTAACCCTCTCTCTCTCTCTCTCTCTCTCTCTCTCTCTCCCCTTCTCCCACGGATGAATTGAAAGCTCTCTTTGATTATAACATTTGGAAGACATGGGGTCCAACAATTATCAATAAAAAGCATGTATGCTTCTAGGTAATGCCCTTTTTAATTTTAATTAAAAACCCTCAAGTATAATTAGTTGTAAGTCGGTAACTAGGGTTTTGTTAAGCCATGTTAAAACTTACCTTAAGTTAGTGTTTGTTGTCGATGAAAATAATTTTTTTATATTTAAATTTTAAAAAATACAATTTTTATCGCAAAAACAAACCGTTTCTAATTCCTTATTTGGGGCGAAGTTGGGAAATAAAAAATCGATACTAGGAAGTAAAGAATCATATAGAATGACTTCCTTTTGTATTTTCTTGGAGGGAACGAGGGATCATTATAATAATTCATTGAGAGCCTTTTGTGTTATTTATTAAAGGGTTGCTTGGGGGGCCATTATAAGAGTTTGTAAGCGCACTTGGAAGAGTAGATGCTTGGAATAAATCTAGGCAGGACTTGCAGGACGGCCTTTTCATGTAATCTTGTGAAGATATTAATTGAATAGATTGATAGTTACGTTGAAAATGCGTCTGAATTCATGATGTGGGCGTGACGGAATGCACCGAACCACCGTCCTAAACCCTCATAGTTGGGCATGCGAAATAAGGACACGACGCGTTCTTTGAATTGTAGCTTGAAATTGGGTCGCGACTCCCCATTTCTCAGAATGTCTAGAGACGGAGGAATCCGTAGCTTCCACATTTTTCTAGGAACCTCTTCTCCTAACAACGAAGAAAAATACAGTATGGCTAAAAAAAACATTGATTGGCTACTACAGTGAGAGTTGATTCTCTTGAAGAATTGAAAAAAGAGAGGAAAAGCAGTCAAAGATAGAAATATAAATATTAGAAAAGAAAGTGCAAGACGGCTAGTTGTCTTCACCATGTTTTCGTGCGTCCAAGCAAAACAACACGGTTCCCGACATTCAGTGTCCTTCTCTAGCTTATAGCTCTCTTGCTTCCCTAATTAGATCCATTTTTGCTCTTAATAATCGAGTTAAAATTTAGGCTTATTGTATCTCATTCCTCATGCTACTAATCCTCTCAAACTGCACATTGCCCACACATTATCCAAATCAATATAGAATGCATGTTTATTTTTCTTTAAATTAAGTTTACTTATTATTTTGTTCAACCATGCAGGGATTATTATAATTTAATTGCAAAATAGAGTGACGTCGCTGTAATTTATGAACGATTGGTTTAGTTGAATGATGTATGAAAATTAGCTAAAAACTGTACATGCATATGGTAGCTGCCATGTTAAGTCCAAGTGATGGGAAGTAAACTCCTCAACTCTTTAAGATGTACAAGTCTTGCCTCCGTCGATCCTAGCTAGCAAGTTGCTATATACAACGGTTAGCTTACATCCATCCATTAAAATCGTTCAGGTGCCTGGTTTACGTTAAAAGGCTCAAGGACAGTCACTCGTTTACCTATATTAGCTAGCTATTCTTTTTATCGTTAACTGCGTCACGTGAAAATCTTGATAGTTCACCGATAGTTCTTGCAATTAAAGGTTTGGGCAAGGTAAAATGGAGGTTTGTCCTTGTCACGCGGTAGCTGCTATGTATAGACATGCTTGCTATGTATAGCTGCTGCAGAAAAGTCGATCCAAAAACTTGTCGGTCTGAGTAGGTCCAATGGAGCGAAAAAAAAAACCAAGTATCCACTTTGAACTTCAAACAGGTTTGAATTTGAACGAGTTTGCAAGTCAAAACTCAATTGAGATAATTCAAGCTGATTTTTTTATATTTTTTCTAATTATTTATAGGTTAATCCACCCAATCCATCCAATCCATGACATGGTTAAACTATATCTTATAAATATGCGTCTAGGAGTAAGGCTCGTTATACAACCTGAACAATATTTCTAAAACCTATATATGCAACTTAATTAGCTTATTTTACTCAATACCCAAAATAAAATAAAATTGTATGGTATATATGTCTTAAAATCATTTTTTTATGTGTACCGTTTAAATTTGTCCAACCAGTTGATATAGGATATGAAGTTATCACAATTCTCAATATTTATCATATATATATATATATTTCAAATTTTGAGGGTGCAATGGGTCTCATCAACCCTTCAACATAAATAGTTGCATCTGCATATTGGGCTCAAAATAGAAAAAAGACAACACCAAGAACAAAACATCTTATAAATACATCATTCCGAACAACAGTCAATAGTGTCCCTAGTGGTCCACGAGGAGCAGAAGAAGAAGATAGAAATGGATATCCAACTACGAGTCTTTGTTGAATTGCGAGTCAAAAACTCCTAAGAAGGGCAAAAGACAGATTCTTGCATTGCATGCATGTATTTTTTTTCTTTGTTTGCCCTCGGTTAACCGCGTTAGCGTGGGGTTAAGATTTAAGACCTTACCGGTTAATGCGCCGGTTGTCGCGGGTAAGTGAGCTGTCAATTGTTGATAAGAGAGAAAAGACAGTTATGCTGTGCAAGTCACGTGCTTCTTCACAGTTGAAAATCTTCTTGGGCTCTGCTTTCCAGAGACTTGTTAATCGATTTATCTTGGAATTGGATACATGCCATGTCCTAATTTATGGATTTTCTTACTATTTTTTTTTTTTTTTTACTTTTCTTGAATAAGCAGTGTTCCACAGCGAAAAAAGAAAGAAAAAAGAGAGAGACCAGACAGCAAGACAGAAGTGTTGAATGGGTTACCTGCCTGACCTAAACTAATTGTTTTTTTATATTTTAAAATAAAATCATTTTTAATTCCGAAGTTTAGGTGC
>Ga0325401_1007622_pt1 | contig 10506 bp, 12 predicted proteins | sample PopdelMetagenome_FD_205666 | JGI IMG/M metagenome (GOLD analysis project Ga0325401, IMG submission 205666) | Populus deltoides microbial communities from Bellville, Georgia, United States - Xylem-PdKOR-R2 | ecosystem: Host-associated > Plants > Phyllosphere > Stem > Wood/Secondary xylem | place...
GAGAGAGAGAGAGAGAGAGACCTGGGAAGGGTTTGTAATCATTGACAAGGAGAGAGCCGGCGGAAGCGGGGGTTTGAGCGTTGGAGCTTGTTCGCGCGAAAACTGGTTTCTTGAGAGTAGGAGGGGATTCAGAGTTGAAGGAGAGAAAGTGGGATCGGTTGGGGAAGACAGAGAATGTCATTTCGGGAGCTCTATAAGGATAGAGTTAGACTGATCAATAATAAGCCATTGTCCTTAAACTAAAGAACCTCTCTCTCTCTCTCTCTCTGTCTCTGGCCATACAGAGGAAAATCCATCAATCCTTCTCTAAGGCTCTCTTTTCTTGAATTTGAGACTATCCACGTCACTAACCTGTTCCCATCTCTCAATATCTGGTGGTGCGCAAATTAAAGGATTGCTTTCTCAACTGGACACCCGCCCTCTTTTCTGCCCGTGGTGAGTTGTTGATTTAGCCGTGGTCCAACCATCTTTTTTAAATTTTTTTATTTTTTTCAGTTTTAATTATTTTTTTAATTATTTAATATGTTCATCTCAAAAAAAATAAAAAAATATATTATTTTAATACATTTTAAATAAAAAAACGCTTAAAAAAAATATTTTTTATTATACTTCTAAACATGCCATTAACCCACCTCAATCCATGTTAGAGTTTTAAATTAAATAATAGAAGTAAAGGCAGTATAACTTGATAAATTTTAATGCCAAAAATTAAATCGCTAGATGTAGATAAAGTTTGAAAATATAGTAGGTTTTTTTAAATATAATAATAATTGCTTTTTAAAATATTTTTATTTAAAAAACATATAAAAATAATATTTTTTTATTTTTAAAAAAACATTTTTAACATCAAAAAAACATAGATAAATTAATTTTAAATAAAAACATTAATTTTAAAAAAAACAATGTTTGAAATACAATTTTGAACCGCCCTCGATAACTTTACTAGTTAAAAAGGCATGATTTCTTTTTTAGAGACTAATACAGTACAAACCAGTTCAAAAATATTCTCTTGTGCTGGATGAAAAAAGATCATTAAATTAAGAAAACACAAATTTATCTCTTTGAAAAAAGAATAGAATTAATCCACCTTTCATAAAAATAAAAACAGGTTAGGTTAGTGATTTAGGGTTTTTTTTTTTTTCAAAACAAGAATTGTTTTCCATGAATTTTCAATGTTTGGACCTAAGAGTAAGATTTGAAAAGGTGAACTTGAATAAAAACTCTCCATTTCGGTTTACTCCTAGCCCTGAAGAGAGAACCAAACGCATGAAGAGGCATCTTCAAATACAGTAATCCATTGCTTGAGAAACTCTGAAAAAATGCAGACATTGTGATGAGATAATGATAGAGCACATGAACAGGAGATTTACAGGAAGTTTCAGATCCTATGGTGCAAGACATGAGTGAAAATCCCAGTGCACTGTGCCTACATTTACCGCCTCATATTCTCCCCCGTGTGCCATCGCCACACAGGACCTCTTGTTGATCAGGCAATGAGCAGTGACCTGTTGAAACTTAAACAAACATGAAGGCATGCAGCATATTCACTACGGGTATGAAAACCATCATAAGCCATCATGTTGTAAGAAGGCAATCTTCCATTTCGGCCGAATAAAACCGTCATCAACACAGCCATAACATACACCAATGAGTTCCTACCAGTTACAATATTCATCCACGCTTTTAACCGATTGGTCAAATACATTCACAACATACCAAGCTTTTTGCAAAAGACCCACATTTGCTTCTCTTCTACAAGAACTGGAGTATAGGAAGCCCTACAAAATAACAGGGGCGATACACAAACGCTCACGAAATGCGTATAGCAGACTGCTTAATGAGACATATAACAACTAAAGGAATCCTGGTTGCAACTATTTGCAGTGGATATATATACAGTTTAACTTAGGGATCCACCTATAGAAGTAGAGAATATCCCGATATCCAATCAATGGCAAGAATGAGGACACAAATGGCTGCTCTGTTGAGTAGAACCCAGTAAGGGGACACACCCTGGCAAAAACTGTGGTCTTATGTATGATAGTAACAATGATATCTTTTTCTCCTTTTCTCCCATTCCGAGCCGTCTTTGACCTGAGATCGGGATTTCATCGACCCAAGTATTAATTACATCAATACCTGCATCATTGATGTCCACTTTGAATTTTCTTCTAGGTTTCCGAAAGAAAAACCTTCTCCACTGCTGATACTTCACACCTGATCATCTGTCTACAGAAAGGGACAGCCTCCAGCATACAGCAACTGCATGCTCCAAAATTTCACTGATACTAAGCATTCCACTGCAGAAATAATGTGAGACAGTAAAACATCATCAACTCAGCAAAAGGCCTACGCAGGAATAGACTGTGATATCCACCAGCTAAAGCAAAAGGCTGCTTTGTAATGAAAGAAACAGATGCAGATGACCACTCAATTTAAATATAGGACAGTGATGAATTTTACATCTATTATCTAATTTATAAAACTATAATCAAAATGCTTGCAGATTTCTATATCAACACATTCAACAAGCTTAATTGCCCGTGACAACCTTAATGCAAATACAACATGATTTTAGATCCCCAACATCCATCCCTTCATATGTCAAGAGTACCAATTATCAAACCAACCAAATGTTGATAATCATTGGTCTGAATGGTCAAGCATGTCAATAGGAACTAGGAAGATGCAGACTCAAAAGAGGGAAGAGAAAGAGACGAGATGAGAAGAGGAAGAGATACCAGTTCTTTTTCTTGGAAGAATTTTTTTTGTTCTTTGGAAGGAAGGAAGAAGATTAAAATTGCTATTACACATTCACAATCCCTTTATCTTGCTTCGGACTATAGCATCCCATTTCTTCCTCTCAAACAAACAAACAAGAACAAAAAACAAATTCCAACCACACCTGTTCCTTCACCCTCCCTACATCTAACCCTCCTTCCAGGTTCCTCCAACCAGTTTCATTCTCAGCTTATATAACAGCAGCAGAGAGGCCACAAGATTTATGGTAAAGAAGATTGTAGCAGTGTCATCATGAGTGTTTTCGAGTTAAAAGAAGACATACCAAATATTTAAGCGGAAAAAGAATTGACTTACCATTTCAAAGACACTAAGAACCAGAACTGGACTTCTGAACCCAGACTTGCTTCTGTAAATTCAGTGAGCAGACCTTCAACATATCAGTAAACAAGAAAGAAATGCACAAAATGGCAACGTGGTTTAGCATCCAAAAATCAAGTGTAAGCACCTCATGGGACCCATAACCAGAAGCACCACCTCTTTTAAGACTCTTCCCCTCAACAGTGGAGCCATCAGCATCCCTCACAGGATGTGGTGGTCCCCGACGACCAGAATGTTTATGTGATCCTGCATAAAATCAAGCATCTGAGTTGAAAACTCGTATTAATGATTAACAAATGTGCATTGGCAAATAGATGCTGAAGCAACATATAAGTTGAATGTCCAAACCAAAAAAATAAAATAAAAAATCTAACCATTATCTAAAGAAGAATGATTACTACGCCCACTTCCAAGTGCTTTTACTTCTCCGCTCCTTAAATTTAAGGTGTCCGCTTTAACATCTCCATGGTTTACTACAAGATAAAAAAACAGAAGAGTTATTAAAACAATTCCTTCGAGTGTAAAATATCCTGCTGCTGAAAGTTGTTTCTTCTTCAAATGGCTGAGGTTTTTTGGCAAATGTTGCCATATGTTATCTTGTATTGTGAGAGTGCAATAAACAATCATTTGAACTTGTTAATGCAATTGCAGGGAACCCAGATGAGCCCAATATCACTACTCTGAACATATTTAGGCTGAAGATCAATAATAGCTTACCTTGTGAAGAATCAAACCCTGACTGTGTAGATAGAGATGCAGATGATGACAAGGATTCATCACTTGCATAGGATCCCTCTGATCTGCGGAGAGTCCACACTACACGATCAGGTCTATCTTTATTTCGGGTTCGCCTTTCCTGCTTCTCATTTGGAAAACCATGCAAATCATTCCCAACAACCTTGTCATCTGGTGTTCCATTTGCATCCTTCAAAACCAATGCATGTGGGGGCCGAGGAGGACGTTTGTCCTTTTCTAGATTTGAGGTTTGCATCTGTGGCTCAGACTGGACTCCAGAGGATTGAATTCGACGCGAATCCTTGTTTAAGAGTATGCTTTTGATTACCCTTCCAGCGGATTCATGCCGCTGGCTCTTTAAAGCGGTCGAACTAATGATATTTCTATCAGATGGTGATATGCTCTGTTGCTGGGATGTGATGCCAGTAACATGGAGAATCAATAACCATGAGAAACATTGTTTCAAAAATAACTAAAGCCTGTCATGGTAATCATGATAAAACAAATGACAGAAGGGGCAACGAGTCATTTAACAATCAAACACAACCATGCATGAATTAGTGCAGGAAACAAAAAAATAAATACATTCAAAAACTACTCAGTCAGGATACGGGAAAAAAAAATCAGTTCACATCATTTTGGTCAGCATTGGATAAGTATTGTTATTTCAATCAAGAGCAACCCAGAATCATTCTGGGCCACTTCATTTGACACAATCCAAAAGCAGCCAAATTAGTTGTAGAACATCCATCCAAGAAGGATCTCTTGCATTAGCTTATTTTTTGTGCCCTCTATTTAAAAAAAACCTCCTTCCTCTCTCTTGCACCATTTTCCAGGACAAGGGGGCAAGGGAAAGTACTATTCAGTTGCATATTGCAATTCCTCTCTTACATTTCCCTTATCCTGCAACTTTCCCTCTTGTGATGCATTTCTGAGGGGCATTGCAAACATTAAGCATGCTTTCTCCATCCATAGCATGTTATACGCCAATTAAATCACTATCGAGGGAGGAGAAGAGAAATGCAAGGCTCACCAGTGAAATTTCCTTCTCTTTCCCTTTCAGAAGCAGGATTTTCTTCTTCCCGGTACCAGTAATTCCAGAAACTGCTGGAATAAAAAATTGATAACAAACCATGCTTAATGACAGCACTGAGAATAAAAGTATATTAAAATAAAAGGGAGAAAGCATAAAAAATACACATGTAATCTAAGAGAAAAGACTCATTTAAATATCTAATGATTATTAAAAGCAGATTTTTGAAATATGAATAACAGAGCAAGGTAAAAGCCAACAATCTCAGACAAGTAGGGAACATGTTCTCTTCCATGAAGAGTTGTATGATAACCAGCAGCTTTTTCTTCCAAAAAGAAAACAAGATACTCAGAAAGATCAAGAACAAAAAAGTACAATTTTATATGAAAGAGAATGAAGAGTGCTTAACCCAAAAAAAATAAAACGAGCATTAATGCATTCCCTCAAATTGTGAAGAAGCTGAATGCAACTTGTAATAGCATACAGGTTTAAAACCATAAAACAGGCAAGAGCTTAGTAGCCAGTCTAAGCATCATTGAAAACCTAAAAATTCAGTTTCACATCATACCAGTTTCCTCTTCTGATACTTCAGTCCCAGATCCAGAACCTAAAGTTACAGCTTTAGATAGTTGCCGGTCATCTAGCTTGGGAACCTGCGCATAAATTGATTTCTCTTTTCCACTTGTGCCTTTCACAGTGTCCCTTAAAACATACTGCCCATTAGACAAGGGAAAGTATTAATAATTTAAAACATATAACATCTCAATATTCACTAACTATGGCTTCTAGATGATTACACAAACTTAAATTAGGACATCTAAAAGCATGCATGTGAGGATCCAAGGACAGAAAAATGGAATGGAATCCTTCAACAAATAAAGCAACAAGTTCCAAGCAAGAAACAACCAGCAAAATTCTACTGGGCTTGTATTTTCTTATTTACAGGTAATTAATACCAAGATATTTTCTAATAGAAAACATAAACGTTCACATACAATTCGTGGTTTGGATCGAGAAAACAAGCACATAGAGCAACATTTCCACCTTTCCATGTTCAATTTTCTGCAAAGTGTTTTCCGTATTCCTCGCATTTTACAATTTCTGGTGAACGCATGATCCCAAAATGCACAATAACCTCAAGACAGGTTCAAGGCACTATCTTCAACTAGCAGAGCATTTCAGAACAGTAGCTCAGCAAATACCAAAGAAACAAGACATCAGATTTTCATCATCTTTTAAACACCACAACAATGACTAATTTAAGCTTCAACCACTTGCAAAGCTTGTTTAAATCATCATGGCCCATTTAATAACTTATCAAGTGTTGCTAAGGGATGCAGAATGTACCAGGCTCAAAGTTCTATTGAAAGAAAATCATGTAAATCACAGACAACATCCAAGCTGGTAAAATAACTTCAGAAAAAATTCCCCCATGTGGCTTCAGGAATAAAACATCATTATAAACATGTACCATTGTTGTTGAAGCTCTCTTCTTCTCAGAACCTCGTTTTGATGAGGAAGAGCTCGGACTTCCACTGCCACCAGCCCTTCTGCTCATTTTCCCATTGGACAAAATCCTCTGTCACCAAAATCAGAATTACTTTATATTGTTATGGTTACAAATAAGATAACAAGTAGAACAAAGAAAAATTATGCAAAGCGAACAGCCACACAATCACGAAAAACACATCAAATCAAATCAGTTTCACAAATTTAAACTCATCTGAAACCATGAAACAAGAGCAAAGACCTGTGTGCATCACTCTATGAAAGGATATTCTTACAGCAATGCTAATTCCAGATTTCAGCTACTTTCACCATGCCTTTATTTATAACTGCAGCAAGGAGTATAGATGGTACATGTTTTTTAAACATTAGCATATGAACTAACACAAGGACTAAACTCTTAGCTAACAGGCTAATTTCCCAGTGTGAATACAATGAAAATTAGCCAGCCCCAAGTTCAAGCTAAGGCATTTTTTGAGCTTTGCACTACAGTTGTCTTTTTTTTCCTGAAATAAAGTCATTGCTACTAAAATCCAAGAAACAAATTGTCCAATTGAAGCAATCATACATGCCAAATGAATCCATTGCAAATTAATTTATAGTAATTAACAAAACACTGTTCTAAATTCACTTAAACTACAGCTTTCACAATAGCACATAAATTGAGATAAAAAAATGCAGCTTAAAATTAATTGATAATGTTCACCAGTCATAAATATTCAATTTCAAACAATACCCGAGGTCCACTCTTAGCAGCTCTTTTCTGTCGAATAAAGTCCATTAAAGGGGTAACAATGGGAGCATCTTTTGCAACACCTGTAGATACATCATGGGAAAACATAAAGCAAGATTAAATGAAAAATGATATCCAATGCAAACAATCCAATCATTCATTTCCCCCCTATTTCTAGTACTATAATTTCAAAGCGCTGCATTCCAAGATCTTTGTGACTAACTAATATCAAGCAAGATTACATGAAAAATGATATTCAATTCAAACAGTCAAATCATTCATTTTTCCCCAGTTAAATGGAAAAACATCAAGCAAGATTAAATGAAAAATTATCTCCAATTTAAACAATCCAATCATTCATTTTTTCCCTATTTGTAGTGCTATAATTTCAAAATGCTGCATTCCAAGATCTTTGTGACTAACCAGCTCTTTCAGCTTCTCTTCTCTCCAATTGTATTTCAGCACTTGGAAGATTCTCGACAGGCTTTGCAATAAATTCAAGGAACTCCAAATACTCAGGATCTATATGTCAACAAGGAAATGATTGTATTTACAGATATCAAAGTGATGGCATATTAAGTTCACTTGGAACAAATATTCTTCAATTTCATTCCACAAAAAAAAAAAACAATCAAATACCTTTCAATATGGTGCCTTCACGACCATCTTTCTTAGACCACTGCTTTGGGACATGCTGTGAAGGAGCATACTCAACAATAGCTTTAAACTGAGTGCCTAAACAATAGATGGAATAATAAGTTAGGAAAAGTTTATCTGACATCAGATCCTGCAATGACAAACCATGGTTTAAATACAAAGATATTTATATATGGAAGCAAGATTTAAGTATTCAAGATTTACCTTTCTCATTAACAAATAGGTGGCCGTTAAAGAACTCGGCAAAGTCAATAACATCGTCAGGCCTTTTAAAGTCAATATAGGCTCTAGAACAGGATTGATGCTTCTGGCTGGAAAACAATTTTAAGAAACAATCAGAAGGAAATACTATCAATCACACACTTCACTGAAAACACGAATTTGGGTTGAAACCATCTATCTTCACATGTCATAATTTGATCATAGAGATTAGTGACTTGAAGAAGGGGATGGACTTTCCACAGGAATCAACTCATTAGAAAAGCAGTACTGCAATTCTGTCTGATATCAAACAAGATTTTGAAAAGGAAGCTATAAAACAGTCAAAAGGAGAAATGCCATAACCAAAATTACATTCATGAATCAAAATGTTTCATTAATTCTCCAATGCTGGTTACCCATGAAGAGGGAATACAAAAAACAGTTACAGCCTATATTCAATTCGAAACTATCTTTAGACAGAATAAGAAAAAAAAATAGCTGCTTGCACCACATTCTATTGTTAGGAGAAAAACAAACTCCTTCATGCTAAGATAATCCAGACATCACAGTCAAACAAAGGAAACACCAGTTAAAGAGTATGAACGACCAACAACCAGAGAGAGACACCAGTTAAGGGATTGGCAAAAAAAACCTAGCATTCTCTGTTTTTCCTGGTTTAATTAAACAAAGACAATCAACTCTGAAATTCTAAAACATTAAAACAAACACCCAGAAGCGTCTTGTTCTACAAATCAGTTGATTGTCCATTAAGGCCCCAACACATTCCGTCATTTCAGATTCCCCGTGCTTCTGGAAACAACTTCAATTCAAGCCAGCAATAACTCTAGTAATTGGATGTAATTCTGAGCCATCTCAGTGTCTTTAATTCCAAATTCGCACCCATTCAAGTTTCCAACTCCCCCATCCACAACAGTTGCCTAAGATTCATAAAGCAACAGCCCATTTTAAAATATCAAGTTTATCCAACTTCATTCAAAGTAACCATCAAACCCTACCTTACACGGATCATGGTTAATATAACAAAACATGAGCAGAACTGCCTCACGCACACAGAAACCCTAATTTAATCTAAGCTCTACACGCACAGAAAACCCTAGACCACACTACATGAAACTAAAATGTCAGATAAAACCCTAAATCAGGTCAAATAAAATAAAAAACAAGCAAACCCTAACCTGCTCTTGCCAGGACGATAGGAGAGCCAGTTGTAGCGGCCAGAGAAAGCAAGGTCGATTTGCTCGACGAACATCGGCTGAGAAACCCCCGGTGGCAAGTGGCGGACCACCACTTTGGTCTTGTCAGACTGACCAACCTTCATGACGAAAAGAAAACCAAAGGAACAGAAACAAACCCTAGAAATCTAAAATCACCGAATCGAAAATGGAAAAAACTCAGTTGGCTTGCAAATTGGTTTAAAAAGGTCGTAAATCAGTGTGAGATTACATCTTAATCGAGTTGAAATAGCATCGATCGAGGGGGATTACGTGCCCTGATTTTGAGATCGAGCCCTAATCGCCATGCAGTAGGACTGGTAAAGAGGTAACGAAAGACTGTCGTCCGCGTGTTGTGTGGGGATTGAGAATTTAAGAGAGAGACAGGGAGAGGAGGGAGGGCTTGGTGTGTGTATATATATATTTCACGCAAAATTTCCTTGTTGGGTGCATAGTTAACCGACCCAGTCCGGGGCTGGTCTGGTCTGGTCTAATATTCGGGTTGTTTGTTTGTTGGGTCTGGGTCGTGGATTTCTAACTTCAAAACACAAGTCCAAAAATTTAAAATTAAATCAAATAAAAAAAACTCAGGTTTTAAAACACCTTAATAGTGCTTCTTTATTAAGATCGATTTTTTTATTGTTTTATGTAGTCAATAGATTTTTTTTTCTTTTTTTTTTTTGTCTAATAATAATCTCTCTCATCTCTCAAATTTATAATTAAAGTTTATAAAAAAAAAAGAGTAAAATAAATTAAAGAAAAAAACCTTGTTTTATTGTTATGTTGGTCTCTTTTCTTTTAGTTATTTTTCACACTACAAATTTAAATTATATTTTATTACAATGGCCTCTGATTAAATTATAAACTATGATCAAATACCTTGATTCGTTGAAATATGCAAAGAAATAAAATATCATAGCAATGATAAAATTAATAAAAAATAAAAAAAGTTAAGTGCTAGAAAAATAAAAATAATGGCAGTGTTAATGTAGAGTGCCATGTCAATTTTTTAGATGCATTGTATAATTAACATGGTTGTCAGTTCAATCCTATCCCGTTCAAAATAGTTATTATATTTTGTACCATTTTTTTAAAAAAATAAACAACTCTGCATAAATTTAATCTTGTTTTGGATTATATTTTTATGAGTGTATTTAATATTATGATAACTTTTATAATTATAATTTGAAAAAATTATTTTATAAAAAAATATTTTTAGTTGAGGTTGGTTTGGTATATATTTTTTATTAAAACTGTAGTTGAAATTGAGACTGAATAAAAAGTAATTT
>Ga0325401_1007627_pt1 | contig 10504 bp, 8 predicted proteins | sample PopdelMetagenome_FD_205666 | JGI IMG/M metagenome (GOLD analysis project Ga0325401, IMG submission 205666) | Populus deltoides microbial communities from Bellville, Georgia, United States - Xylem-PdKOR-R2 | ecosystem: Host-associated > Plants > Phyllosphere > Stem > Wood/Secondary xylem | place...
TTGGCTTAACATCAAGTGTTAAATCTTCTTGAATTTCCTTTGGCACTTGTGGTAAAACTTATGAAGGATTTACTTCTGCATTCCAAAGTAAAGATATATGAAACACATCATGTATCTTTGATAACTAGACCAATAAGGTTAACAGATAGAACATTGGTCCAATCATATCTATAATTTTAAAAGGATTGATATATCTTGGTGTTAACTTCTTTTTCTTCCTAAATCAAATTAAATTCTTCTAAGACAAAACCTTTAATAATACTTGATCGCCCAGTTCAAACTCCAAGATCTTCTTTAATTTTCAACATAACTTTTCTATCTATTTTGGCTTTTTTCATTCTTGCTCTAATCATTTGGATCTTATATGTGGTTATTAGTACTAGTTCCAACCTTTCTAGTTTCCATTCTCCCACTTCATCCTAACATAAAAGAGTTCGACACCTTCTCCTATAAAGTGCTTTAAACATTTTCATACCTATTACGACCTAAAAGTTGTTACTATAAACAAATTTCATTAATGATAGGTGTTTTTTCCCAGGTTCCTCCATAATCAAGAGTAAAATATCTTACGAGGTCTTCTAGTATCCGAATAGTCATATCTAATTATCCATCAGTATAAGGATGGAACGTTGTGATCTTTTTTAACTTTTTTTTCCAAAGAAAGTTGTATACTTGACCACAACCTAAATGTAAATCAGGGATCCTATTTAGATACAATGGACACCAAAACTCTATGTAACCTAACCACTTTGTTGATGTATAACTTAACCAATATGTACATTAAATCCATCATTTTTATAGGTAAAAACAAAGTAGACTTAGTCAATCGAAAACTTTCCAAATTGCATTGTTTCTTATATTATATTTGGAATACCCAACATAAAATTTATGGTGATGTCCTCTCATTTTCATGCTGGTACTAGAAGAGGTTGTAATTCTTCAACTAGTTTTTGATAATCAGTTTTTACCTGCTGATAAATAGTGCACTTTACTACCCTTTTTGTTATCTCTTTTCTCATGTCAGGTAACCTATAATAATCTTTTAATAAACTATAAATCATGATTCATGGGCCTCTCTTAATATTTCTCCATTCAACATATCATTATTTAGAAGATATATTCGCTTCTTGTAATGATACTATTTTCCATAATCCAAAAATGTGTCTTATCTTATGATTTCACTATAAACTTAATCTTTTTTACTTCCACATCATTATGTTGGGCCTCTAAAATCTTGTCGTATGGCAGTGACCTCATTGTTATTCATGCTAACAAAAATCCTCCAAAACCAAGAGATAATTGTACCCACATCTTGTATAATTCTAAAAACTCCATCTAATTTTGAATTTGTAAACTGCTCATTATAGACTTACCTTTTTGGCTCAAGGCATCGACTCTAACATTTACCTTTTTCAATATGGTAATTAGTGATGCATTTATAATTTGTAATTAACTCTACCTATATTCTCTAACGCATGTTTAATTTTTATGGTCAAACTTTTATGTTTAATTTTTTTGAAACTTTTAAATTATTAGTGCAAAAATAATTGTTGCTAACTTTAAATAATGCGGTAGATAGTATACTTTATGCTTTTTCAGTTGTTTTGAAGCATATACAACCACCATCCCATATTAACACACGCTTAAGGCTTTTATTATAGGTATCATTGTACACTATAAAACTTTTTTGTCCTTTAGAAAAGATCAATATTAGGGCTAAGTTAATCTTTTTTTCAATTCTTGGAAACTACTTTCACACTATCTTAACCATTTAAAAATTTCTTATTTCCTTATTAATCAAATCATCAAAGTGGCTATGGTAGAAAATCCTTTAATGAATCATCAATAAACCCTTTTAATCTAATAAAATTATGAATTTATGTTACATTCGTAGGCTTTTTCCACCTTAGCATCGCTTCTACCTTTTTCGGGTCCACACATATACCTTTTACATATACAACATGCCTAAAAAACATGACTTTATCTAGCCAAAATTCATACTTATTTTTTCTCTTAAAATTTGTAACACCATTTTCAAATGTTGTTCATGATTCACTTGACTTTTAAAGTAGACCATAATATCATCAATAAACATTATAACACATTTGTTCATAAATGATCGAAAGACTTGATTCATCAAATCCATGAATATTGATAGGATATTTGTTAACCTAAAAGGCATTACTAGAAATTCAAAATAGCCATAAAAGGGTTTTGAAAATAGACTTGTAAAAAGCTTCCTCTCTTATTCTCATCTAGTGACATTCCGATCTCAGATCAATCTTTGAAAATATATATGTCTTTCTTAGTTGATCAAACAAATCATTGATCCATGAAAAAGAAGATTTTTTTTCAACATTACTTTATTCTTATCAATACAAAGTTGGAAAGTCATATCATTCTTTTTTATAAACACTATTGAGGAACCCTAATGTGAATTGCTAGGTTGGATAAATCATTTATCTAGTAATTCTTGCAGTTGTAATTTCAACTCCCTCAAATCTACTAAAGTTATTCTATAATAGGACCAAGAGATGGGTATAGTTCATGAAATTATTTTTACTAAGACTTTTATTTCTCATCTTAGGGATAGTCTTAATAACTCATTTGGAAAGACATTAGAGAATTCTCTCACCACTAGTACATTTGTTAGCTTAATGTCACCTTTCTTGGATTTTCAACATATGTTAATTACGCATCACATCTCTTCCTCATCATTCTTTTTACAATCATCACTAAAATGATGCAATTTGGTACTACTCATCTCCCACCCATAAATTCATTTTTTTTTCCAATCGGTAGCTTAAAGGTTACTCTGTCTTTGTAAAAACATTTATATTAGCATGATGCTTACTCAACCGATCAATCCCTAATATAATATCAAAAATCATATATTTCTAGACGTATCAAGTCCATTTTCATACCATGACCTCTAAAAATATAATACACCTATCATACACATCATCAATATTTATAGTTTTTTTATAAAGGTGTACTAACTGCTAGCCCTTTATTCAACTTATATTTTGGTATATTTAGTTTATAAGAAAATTTATGAGATACAAAATAATATATGACTTTCAGATTATGTAAAGCATATATATTTTAAGAATTTAATGTTATCATACATGTCACTATATTTAACGAGGTTTTGATATCTCTCTGATTTATAATATAGACCCTCTACCAAGTCCTTTTAGCCTGTACTCAAGGCTGACCTCTTCTATCACTCACTCCAGACTGAACGAGTCTTTTTATCTCCCTTCATAATTTATCCATACTTACTGATTGATGTTGATTTTGAGCTGGGTTTCGATTTAGTCTCTTTTAAGGTATTCATGTTCTCTACACACATAACACCTATTCTCCATATGTTTCTAGTGATGCCCTCTTTTTCCTAAAAATAAAGCAATTATCGGTTATTACTCTATAATAACCGGGATGTACCCGGTTATAAAAATTACATTGTGAGAATAGAGACATTTCACAGGATGTGGTCCTTGCTAAACTCATTGCCTAACTCGCCCATGGATGGAACTGTCCACCCGAGGACTCTTCTATACTTGGTCAAAACAGTCTACTTAGTGCCCCTCCATAAGGATAAGTTTCCCTATCTCTTGAATGGTTAACTCTGCTTTTGTTCTCCATCCTTTTGTTTTTTAGAAGATGTGGTTTACCTAAATATGATACTAGCTTATTCCATTTCTACATCATCTGTTGTTATTGTTTCAATACTTTTATTGCTTTTTTTCAAGAATTGCCTCTCAGGACTTGATAGGTTCTACTAATTTTTAGACTATTACTGACCTAAAAGTGACCCATCCTTTTCTAATCTTTTATCTAAAGTCATCCCTCATTCTCATTGTATGATGTTGTTCTGTAGGCACTAAAGTAGAAGTAAAAATAAAAAGATCTTGAATGTGTCGCTCATACTCTAGTATTGTCATATTCCTTTGCTTAAGAGTAATGAACTCTTACTCATTACTTTTCATATACTGTTAGGAGTAGTATCTAGTCTCAAATTATATTCAGAAGTCAATCCAATATAGTATCTTTGTAGCTCTCATTTGCCTAAATATCATGCACCAAGAGTGTGCACAATCTAAAAGTAATTATATCATATAATTTACTTGTACACCCTTTAACACAAGAATCTAAATGAAGGACTCTTCTAACTTCTAGAGCTCGTGTCTAACTACTTCAGCATGTCGTGTCCCCTAAAAGATCTTTCATCCGCTCTTTACCCCTATCAATGAACTGATCTATTTTCTAATTAGAAAATGGATCTTTTTGAGTTCCTCTCCTCGTTTAAACCATCCTGTAATACATATTGTTCATCGGTAATACCTTTTAATTTATAAAATCTATTGAATCACAACCATAAGCTATGATACCAATTGTAACACCCTAAACCTTTTTCATGTAATTTCTTCTTTTAAAATAATTATATATATAAAAAATAAGGTACTTATATATATAATGGAGAAAGTATCATATATACGGAGACCTTCCAAATCAATACACCAAACATGAGATTTACTCGATACATACACATCAAATGTGTGAAGGGTTTTCCATTTACATAAAAGGATTTATATAATTTTAATGAGATTTGAGCATAGTCTTCCTTGCATGGGGCCTTACCTAAAAAAATTTATAGCGATTAATACCAGCACAACATATCATACATCCTACATATATATTTTTTATTTTTCTATTTTATCAAATTTTCATTCAAGACACAATTTACATAACTATTCAAATTATAAATCTCAATCAATTTCTAACATCACCACATCATTTAAAACCCTAAAGCTTCAGATAATTTATTGATTCTCATACTTCTATCTTTCTAAATTTTCAAATGTTACATCATTCAAAATAAATTTTAAACACTCTCAACATCATTAAAATACCAAATCCAACACAATTTAATTAAATCTCTAAGTTCCCCTAAATATCAAATCATGGTCGGCCACTTTAATATTTTAATTTCTATAACTAGTTTTTAATTTCTTCAATTAACTCATTAATTATGTTATCTAAACCGTATTTCACCAATAATCAAACAATTTCACATTATCATGCACAATATCACATAAACTCTAATTTCTTAATTTCAAGATTTTTAATCCCCCAGCCAAAAACAATGATAAAAGTGTATTTAATTGTAAAAGAACACCTTACCAATACTAATTAACCCAATTTGATAAGTCTCTTGCAATGCTTTACAAGAATTTTCCTTTCCCTTTTCTAATCTTATAACTTTCTCTCTTTAATTCTCAACTCCTAATCTCTATCTTTAAGTTTTTTCTAGTTTAATTTGGTTTTCTTTGGTAGAAATCACTTAAATCTCAATCTTCATTCCATATAAATTGAGAGAATTTGGAGAAAGAAATAAAGAAGAAGAAGAATCCAAGCCTTTTTTCTCTTGGATGTAGTCGACCTTATATAAAAAGAGAAGGGGAGTTTTGCTTTTATTTATAAAAATATCAATCACCAAATGTCCACATGTTATTTTTGTCGATACGTTTCACATACTGATTAAATTTTTTTATTTCATATGAGTTTTACGTTAATAACTGAAAATTTCACCCTTAGTTATAATTTTTTTTCTCTTAATTTATTTTTTATCTTAATTGGAAATTATGTTATTTAATATAAGGTTTGCAACAAAAGGGGTTGCAATATATTGATGGTTGAGTATGGACTCGTGAGTGACCATGGTTGAGAAGTTGTTTTTCTCTTGTGTAACTTGTGGACCCCTTACTCTTTGTTTACATACAATGTTTTGCTTGCATGATTACTTTTGCATCATTTTAACTCAGATAAAGAATAATTTTGTTTCGTGTATGAAAAAACAAAATTAGTAAGCCTGAATATACATGCATTAAAGAGTGACACATTTTGTTTTGTGTGAAGGCAGCTTCTTTCTCCTCCTAGGAAAAAGAACATTTTCACTAGAGGTGGATAACATTTTATGATTATGGTAAAACTTTGTGTATGAAGATGCTAAATGGATATGTGGAGATCTTATTGGAGACATAAAGATATGGAGATTTCATTAGAAAGATGAAGATTTAATTGTAGAGATATGGAAAATTCATTAGAGACTTGGAGACTCAGAATTTTGATTGTAGACAAGGTTAAAGACATGGACTTTTTGTTGGAGACATGAATATTCCATTATCAACATAGAATTCTATTAGAGGAATGAAGATTTCATTGGAGTCATAGAGATTTTATTTGGAGATCTTGTTTGGAGTTCACACCTAAAATGTAGTGTGGGAATGTTTTCATGATCAGAGCGAGTTATTTAAAGGGTTGAAGTATAATTATTCTTATGCTTATTTGTTTCACATTGTTTTGCTCTATTGTTTTAGGAACAAAAGTTATTTATATGCATTTAGTGGTGCATGTAATGGGTCTAGGTATTGTGTAACTTGTTAAAGAAAAGTGCAAAGTTGTTGTCGTATAGATAAAATAACATCCTTAAACACATTCACTTAAATGGTGATTTGATAGATATTTGAAGGAGTTGGAGTGCTTCTAGTGGGGATATCGGTTACTCTTTCATGTCTTAGAGTTTCTAAATCATCATTCATAAACAAAACTTTTAGTGATATGAAAGAGGAATGTACTAGCTTTTATTCAGGTCCCTACAGATTGAATTGGGATTTCCACAACTGTATCTCCGGCTAATGGAGTGACTAGGTTTGGCCACTAGATGATGATGTAATGAGGTTACTTCTACGCTTTTCTGCAAAAACAAGTTCCTTATTGAAATAGGAGACTTTTTTATACTTAAGTTAGTTATTGTAGGAGAAGAATTGATGTCCAAGAAAGAGAAGTAGAGTGGCGAGCGTATAGTTATTATTGTTAAGTTTTGTTCTATATTGTGAATGAACTTATGTATTGAGTGGACTTGAGTTGCCTTTAATGACCTTAAGTGGCCATGAATTACCATAAATGGAATGAAGAGGCCACGAGTTACCATAAAAGATTGTGAGTGGCCTTGAGTGACTATAAATGGCCATGAATACCCTCAAATAGCCATGAGTTCTGTGATCTCTTGCATGAACTTTTGTTGTGAGTGATGTTGTGTTTATTTAGTGACCCAAAGTATTTATACGCCTCAGTTACATTAGCCTACCTCATGATGAGTTGAGTAATGATGAAGAACTCATATGCTAGTTGGTTGTTGTGCCATTAGTGAAAATTCTAGTGCTCTCGAGTAATTGATGAGAAGAGTTTATGCCTACTAAGGAGATAGGTTGGCGTAATGTAATCATTGGTAAGAAAAGTAGGTGTCTTACTAACAATTCATGCGTAAGCATAAGAGGTCAGTCGTCACAAATAGAGTATTAAATGTGCGCCAAGCATAACACCAGTAGGTAGTGTGCAATGCCATTCTGACTTTTAGAGCTTATAATATGTATTGTGGCATGTGATGCTTGTAGAACTGGGTAGAGACCAAAATAGTGGGTTTCAGGATGCCTAAGGTGTTGTGGGTTCGTCCATTCGAGCCACCTAAATGGACAAGCAATCTAGACAGGGTAATACGATAAGTTCATCCTATTATGGCCAAGTCCGAGCAGTTTGTTTGGGCTTGCCCCAAGTACACTTGTTTTTTTTTTTATTATCAATTTTTTTAAAAAAAAATTATCTAACAAAAGAGAAGGCAAAAAAAAAAAAAGTTAGTAACTGATGGGTGCTTGCAAAAGATTGAAAATGAGGAAAAAGAAAAGAAGTAGAACAATTTTGGTGATTTAATTGTCCACGTAGAGATGTCAAAAAAATTATAAAGAAAAATCGACATTTTATGTTTTAAGAAAATGGAAGAAGAGATGAATAATCCTTTTATAGTTCTATTAGATCATGTCTTCTTTTTTCTGTCATGAAATAAAACTTTGTATTGTTCATGTTTTCTTGTAAAAATGATCAAATGAATCGCCGTCAAGAATTTATATCTCCGCCTACATTAGAATTGAAAGTTTATCTTCTTTTTTTTTAACATTAATTGAAATATTATAAATATATCAACAACTGATTTGTTTTATGATACTGCAGCGTTTTCTATGTTGTTTTAAGAAAACAGGAGACTTTATAGAAGAAGGTTTATTGTTTTCTTTTGTTGAAAAAGAAAAGTACAGGAGTGACAATCAAAATCAAAATATAACAGAAACAATTCTCAGAGTGACCTCTTGGCAGTAGGAAGCCCAACTGTTTTTAATGGCCCACGTCTAAGCCCCTGTCCTCACTGTTATATTTGAACTGTCTACGTCAAGTTTAAGGGTATGATCAGTGTTTCGAATAAAATTTGAATTCTTTTTATATTATTTTTTTGAATTATTTTGATGTGTTAATATTAAAAATAATATTATTTTAATACATTTTTAAAAAATAAAAATATTTTAAAATATAATATATATCGTAAATCCATCTATCGATTAACTATAACTAAAACTAATCGGTATTTCACTGTAGTGCGGGCTACTATGCACTGTGAGTGAATTCAATATGGATTACACTGTAGCGCGGGTACTGTGCACTGTGAGTGCTTTCACTGTAGACTGTACTGTTTGATGGGGGCATTTGTGAGGTAGTAGCCAGCAAGCCCAAAACATCAAACTGGAGGCACGACCCCTGGGCTGCAAACACCTGGCGCTTGTGTGTCAGGCATGGGCACTGGATAGGCCACGCCCGTTAGCTGCGCCTCAGGCAACAGCCACCTGGAACTCGGTCTACCTAGCTTTGGATGCTTGGGTTGTCTGTCTGTGTGTTGGGGCAGACCCAACGTGCATGTAGCGCTTAGGTTGACTGCCAGTGTGAGAAAATTATTTTTTATATATATAATTAATAAATTTGAAAGAAGATATTATTATTAATATTGAAAACATATTATTATTTATATTATATTTTTTTTATAAAAATAAAAAATGAGCCTGCGACGGAGTATTATTAAAAATATTTGACAATTCTAAGTATTAATATAAAAAATATTATAATTTGCATTGTAAATATTATTATTTTTCTTATAATTTAAAGTATTCATATCAAAATATTATTATTTGTGTTATAAATATTATTATTTTTATAATAATTGAACGTTTTAATATAAAAAAAATATTATTATTTGTGTTATGAATATTATTATTTTTACTATAATCAAAAGTATTAATGTTAAAAATATTATCTTTTGTGTTATAAATATTATTATTTTTATAATAATTGATATTATTAATAAAATAATTACTAAATTAGAAAAAAAAATTATTTTTAATATTAAAAAACAACCATAGATTTGATTTGAAAGGTAAAATAAAAAAATTACTATTATTGTTGTTATTATTTTTATCATCGTTAATAAATTTTTTTAAAAAATAGTTATTACTATCGAAGAAAAACCACATGGGGACACGTGGTGATGAGGATTATGCATGTGTGCTAGGCAGCCCCAGCGCACATGTGGCGCTTCGGCTGTTACTTTAGTATTGGGCACGCCATTGCGCACACGTGCTGCTAGAGCTGCCTGACTGAGGTTGGACACCCCTAGGCACACGTGGTGCTTGGCTGGCGCTGGGAGTGAGCCTTGCTCACACCGTACTTGAGGACACCTGGCGCTTAGGTCATGGCACTGGACCCAAGGAGAATGGGTCTAGTGCCATGACCTACAATCAATAGATCTTGCGTAAAGATCCAAGGTTTATAGATTCTAGGATTCTAAATATTATTATTTTTATTATAATTAATATTATTAATAAAATAATTACTAAATTTGAAATAAAATATTATTATTAATATTGAAAACATATTATTATTCATATTATATAGTTTTATGATATTTTTTATAAAATTAAAAAGTGAGCCTGAGGCGTGGTATTATTAAAAATATCTCACAATTTTAAGGATTAATATAAAAAATATTATAATTTGTGTTGTAAATATTATTATTTTTCTTATAATACAAAGTATTCATATAAAAAATATTATTATTTTTCTTATAATTCAAAGTATTTATATAAAAAATATTATTATTTTTCTTATAATTCAAAGTATTCATATCAAAATATTATTATTTGTATTCTAAATATTATTATTTTTCTTATAATTCAACGTATTCATATTAAAATATTATTATTTACGTTCTAAATATTATTATTTTTATAATAATTCAACGTTTTAATATAAAAAATATTATTATTTTTATAATAATTCAACGTTTTAATATAAAAAATATTATTATTTGTGTTCTAAATATTCTTGAAATTAAAAATAGTATTATTTGTGTTATGAATATTATTATTTTTACTATAATAAAAAGTATTAATATTAAAAATATTATCTTTTGTGTTATAAATATTATTATTTTTATAATAATTAATATTATTAATAAAATAATTACTAAATTAGAAAAAAATTATTCTTGATATTGAAAAACAAGTATAGATTTGATTTAAAATGTAATATAAAAAATTACTATTATTATTATTATTATTATTAT
>Ga0325401_1007630_pt1 | contig 10502 bp, 4 predicted proteins | sample PopdelMetagenome_FD_205666 | JGI IMG/M metagenome (GOLD analysis project Ga0325401, IMG submission 205666) | Populus deltoides microbial communities from Bellville, Georgia, United States - Xylem-PdKOR-R2 | ecosystem: Host-associated > Plants > Phyllosphere > Stem > Wood/Secondary xylem | place...
ATATCCGTCGGTAAAACTGTGAAATCTTGTAGTGATGTGCATTTAGGTTGAGATTCCAACCATCCCATCACATCTCTTTAAAGTTAACCTCTTGGTTTTCCTAATTCATAATTACTTTAAATAAGGCTAGTATTTATCGGCTTAAACAAGTTTAAATTTGAGATGAAGAAAGACTATCTTTTGTAATCCTTTCATAAATATAAAATTATCCCTTGTTATTCTCATTGGAGCCTAAAAATATTTTTCCAGGGAATATATGAATCTGGGCTTCTGGGTTATGCGGTGCCCTAACAATACCCATTTGATTTACTTCTCAGTTATCCAGTCAATATTCGTTCTATTAGTGAGGTCACTTTCAAAGTGACATCATTTATGTATTTTTTAAAAATTATTACATGTAATAAATATTTTTATAAACCTTGATTTGTAAATATAACTTTGATATTTATATTTATTGTTTATAACATTTGAATCTTGAATATGTGTGGATGCTTTTTTTTTTCCCTTTCTTTTAAGACCTGGTTACATCCCCCTTCTACTGTGAGTAAGTTTGGGTAAGGGCAACCTGACCCCACATAAGCCCATAAAAAAATGAGTGGTGGCCTTTGGACGCATTTTGAATATAATTAAAGAAAACAAGCTTGAAGCTTGATTTATCATTCATTATCCTCTCAGGTCTAATGCCAGTATTTAAAAAACAACAATTGAGCCTTGTTTCCAAACCTAGGTATCATTATCGTACGCCATAATATTCATTTACCTTTGATTACAAACACACATATACCAGTTTAGACAAACTTTTAGCAAGTAAAAATAATGGGTACCTTTATCATTAAAAACAAACACGAAGCGACTAATCTTAGGTAGGATATATATAATAATTGTTATTTTTTCTATAACATAATCATCCCATTACCTAGAACCTATAAAAGACTAGTTAGGGTTTTTTATTTACCATAAAACTAAATAACAACTCTTTTTTCTATTTTTATTCTCTTATGTATAGTTTATTGAGATGTCTCATGTGATACATAACAATACAGTGTTACAACTTCTAAAAAGTCAGTACGGTTATGCAAGCTTACTTCTTCAGCTACGCCTTATTAGTACTATATTTCTAATTGTGTATTTTGCTAAAACCAATACAATATAAATAGAAAAGATAGCACTAAACAAATTAAGCTCTATACGGTCTTTAACCCTATAGAACCCGATATCAAAAACATAGTCATTTAAAGCCGCACGGTTAGCCATAGAAAGCCTAAAAGTACATAAAGTTTGAAAGAGATGAATCAATATAATTATGGTCCCTGGTGTCAACATCATAAATAAAAAATGTGGGCCAATTGTCCAGTGATTGAAGTAAATGAGTGGGAACATTATTCATGTGAACGTCGTTAACTTACAACTACCAAATTCAGACACTTCAAACGTTTTAATGTCGAACTCATATCAATATCTCTCTCCTATATTATTACATGCCATGACAACAAACCAGACACATTGGTCTACACATTGATACTGCATAGATTTTTCTTTGAAAAGTTTAAATTCACAGCTAGCTAGTCTCCTGAAATTTTTTTTTTATTAACATAAGTTTCTGGGCCAATTTACATGTATTTCGACTAATCTCACGAGCCTTGAAATTAATAACCATGTAAACTTCCAGTGGCTCTAAGATTTATTAGACTGAAACTGGTAATCTCTAGGAAGCAAATCTAAAATCTGACCAGTTGAATTTTATCTCTCAAGATTTTATACATGTTAATATCAGTCCAGTTTATTATATACCGGTTAAAGAAGTATAATTTACCTAAAAAAAATGCACAAAATTCTAAATTTAAAGAAGAGGGTTGCTAGAGTTATCTCAATAATTAAAGCAAAAAAGAGACGGTTAATATGTCAATTTAGATCCAACATAGTTAGCGATACATGTTTATATTCTAAATTCTGAAATTGTCTTCTTTGACATTTAAATCACGTGCCATGTCATGGCAGAGAACACGCATACCAATGCTTGACAAAACAGCAACTACTAACAGTACAATTACAAGTTATATTTACAATTATAATTCCAAACTTTTGATGTGTTGGTTTATAATTATAAAACTTGATCAATAAAAAGTATTTTTTAATTAAAAAAATTTAACTTGATTTTAAGAAAATATTTTTCTTTTATTTTGAATGGAAAATATTTTTAAAAAATTATAAAAAATTAAAAAAAATATCATGTTACTTATTGATTATATCAAATTTGATCATAAATCTTTTAATTGCTATATATTTTGTTTTGAATCCTTTTTTTTATTTTCATTTCTTAGAATTTAATTTAATTTGATTTTTATATCAACTTTGGTCCTTATTTTTTTATTTTCTTTTCTCTTATGATTTTCTTAATTGATTTTTTTATGTATCGAATTTGGTCCCTATTCTTTTGATTGTGTTTATTTTATTTGAAATAATTTATGAAATTATATATTTTTTTTAATTTCAAAATCTTTCAACTTTTTTATTTGTCAAATTTGGTCCTTATTCTTTTAATAAACTTAAAAAAGAATTAAAACATTAATAAGTTATTTTCCATCTTATTTTGCATAACATAACTAAATACTGGAAAGTGTTTACCGACTCATGTTTCAAGACACTATCAAACATTAGAAAATAATTTACTTTCCATGGAAACCACTTTTTTTTAAAAAGAACTTTTTATCAAACAAACAGAGTCTAAAAGAGACAATGGTTTTCCTGTACATATATTGTGTACACTCTCATAATTTAATTTAGATAAAAATAATGAGTTTTTATATTGCTTTCATCACTAATTTTGTTTTTCGATTGCATGTAACAGGTGTTGTTTATGGTATTTTGTGAAATGAGAGTTTCTTTTCTTTGCATATTCTTGAAAATTAAAGGTTTTGATAAGATTTCAGAACTTGATTAAAGGCCAATTTAATGAGATATGGTTTGATTTTTTAGCATAAAATCATAATTAAAAGAAAAGAGACCAAATTAACAATAACAAAAAAAAGTGGCCAGTCCCAAATTCATGAGAAAAAATATGTTTTAGTCCATAAATTCATTTGAATTTTTTTATTTATATTTTAGTCCTGAGTTTGAGAGATAAGACAGAAATTCATTGAAAAATAAAGGAGAAGAGATAAAATGGTTGGTTGCCCATATTTTAGTAATAAGAAAAAATATGTGTCATTAAGGTGTTTTTGATCATTAATCTTACTAAAAATAGTAGATTGGGGCTTAAGAATTATTTTTTATTTGAGTAAATTCTATTTTATTTTCTTAATGTTTAAATGTTGATTTAAGGTTATAAATGAGTTAATTTAGGTATATAGGGTGTTTCTAAAATGCTTTCAAGTGAAAAAAGGGTTGAAAATAAATTTTTTGAGTCCTAGAAGTTTATGGCTAACTTTTCGACCACCTCCCCTTCTTTATTTTAGGCCAATACTCTTTTAATAAAACCTTTTTGAATTTTATATTTGTTTCTTAACATTTGAATAAATGTTTTTAAAATAAAATTATATATAAGATACTATACCATTTAATACCATTTGATTTTTATTTTGATTTTTTCAAATAAGATTATGGGATGTATTTTGTAATATTAGTAAGAAATATTTTTGTACAGGGCCTTTATTATAATATTTTTATTTCTTAAATTTTAATTAAAATTAACTATAATAAAATAGTTAAAATTATATTTAAGAGATTATTTTATTAGATACCATTCAATTTGACTTTTATTTTGAAATAAGATTGTAGTAATTTTTTTTTATAATGTTAGTAATCATTTCGTTAATTGTTATATGTTAATCTACTTTGTAGACTTTTTTTTTTTTTTAAGTTTGTGGCCAAGAATCATCCATTAAATAAAGTTAAAATAATTATAGTTTTTGCGAATATGTTTTTTTTTAGGATTGTTGTTACATTTTATTCAATGAACTATGTTGCATATAAAAAAATATGTTTTGATGAACCAAAAAAAATATTATATTAATACAAAAGGATGATTTTGATGAAAAAAGAAATATTATTTTTGCATAATTTTATTTTTTTGTCTTTCCTGATAATGTATATGCCATGTACCTAATTAATTGATTATATATGACACTGACTTTGTTCTTGAAAAAAATATTTATTATTAATAAAAGACTTTTTTTATCTTTAATATTCATATTTATGTTTGATTAACGAGTGTAGAATAAAGATGAAGTCCTTGAAAGAAAAATGCTTTGTTTGTAATTATAAAGTGGTTATAATTATAAGATTTTTATTACATCAAAGCATTGTTTGTAAACATTTTGGTCGATGTTCTATTAAGACAAACATTAATTAAAGTTGTTGAGACTATTACATATTATGATATTTTTTGTTTATGAAACAAAATAATTGTTCTCATAAGTTAAGAAATTGATACATTGAGCTAATATAAAGGGGATTGTCAAATGACATGTACACTGAACTGACCAGCATAAGAATTTTATATGAAAAGATTGTCACATGTGTGCGGCGTTGCGATGATTATTCTCTCTAGGATGGTATCAGGAAATGGGGAAGACAAGGATTTCTTGTCCTTTATTAGTGGAAAGAGAGAATGAGGTCGCCGCCTAATATTTTGGTCACTAGGAACCCTAATTGGTCTCAAAGTCGGGCATGAGGACTAATTGCGTAAAGGGAAGGTATGAGCACACCTAATATGCCTTACCTAAGATAAATTGTATTATTTAATTGTCTAATATAAGTTAAAGTATTGTTGTTGGTCTGTCAAAGGTTTAAGAAAAAGTCTCCTCAGTAAGGAGATTCTTATCTTATCGGGTAAAAAAAAACCTAACTGTCATAATGTCCATATATATATATATATATATAAAGAATTATCCTTTTAATATTAAGAATACGTCTTACGTATAAGTTTGTAATTCTAAATACTAAAAGAAAGCAAAATAAGTTTTTTGATATTTTAAAATATAGGCCTAGTTGTCATGACTTTAATAAACTGGTTATTAAAACAAAAAATGCATGGTAATACATATTTTTAAAATTTTTGTTTTGTATGAAAATACGGTATGAAATTTCTTATATTTTTGAGAGACTTGGTCATATGTATGAAAATAAAATATTTTTTTGTTGTTTTTCTATATATCTTTTTGCAATATTTCTAAGAAAACAGGTATTTTAATATTAGATTTATATCTTTATAATAAAAAAATATAAACTAATATTAAGCAAAATTGGTAGAAAAATACACGAGAAAACCATAATTTTTTTGAAAGGATTTTGAGTTTTTGTTGTTGTTATATATATATATATATAATATTATTGTATTATAATAATATAATGGGATGAGTCTGGCCCAATTATATAGGCTGAGCCTATCCTGGCTGGGTCGAGGTCGGCCTAAAGGAATTGTGCCAACATCAGCCCAAGACAAGGGTTGGGCTGATGTCGAACCAATATATATTCTTTTTTTTTATGGGACTGGGCCGGACCTTACCCAGACAGTGTGGTCTGGGCCGGTGCTATCCAGCCCATTGAACAATGTAGAAAACTTTCGACTGTTCACGTGAACAGTGGAGTGAATTATAATTCACTTTCCACTAGCAGAACATTGGAGAAGGAAGAAGAAGAAGAAGAAGAAAAATAAGAAAAAGGAGAAGGAGAAGAGGGGAGGCTGACCTGAGGGTGGCGTTGACGGTGGTGTTGACGGTGACTGGGAAGAATGACGGTTTCTCTATTTCAAACAATAGAGAGAGAGAGAGAGAGAGAGAGAGAGAGATAATGAGAGAGGTCACTGTTCTTCTCTTCTTCTCTCATTTTTATTCTCTGTTTTTTTTCCCTCTTTATTTCCCTTTCTTTTTTTCTCTCTCTTTTCCTTTTGTTTTTTTTTTCATCTGTCTTTCATCTTCTCCCATGTTTCCTCTATTTTTTTCTCTTTTGTTTTTTCTGTCTGGTGGTAGGTCATGGGTGTTGGTCTTATTAGTTTTTGGGTTTCTAGGAGGGTGGGCGAGAGAGAGAGAGAGAGAGAGAGAGAGAGAGAGAGAGAGAGAGAGAGAGGTGTTGTAGGGGAGAAAACATCCTTCTTCCCTTGCTTGTAACACGTCTAGGGAAAAAAAAGATGCAAAGTGTTGTTAAAACAACACCGTTTTGATTTTTTTAATTAAATGAACAATGAGAGAAACAACATTGTTTTGTACAAAACATGTCGTTTCATTTAAAAGAAAAAGGCACAAAAAATATCAATTTTCAAATTAGTCCTTAATTTTCGATTTGTTCAATCTAGTTCTCAATTGAGATTTTAATTTTAAGAATCAATTCAATTGCATCTCCACCAAATTCAAATGTCAGCTCTGAAGTTGACTGTCTTTTTCATTTTAGTCATTAGTCTTGAATTTGTGCATTTTAATACTCAATTGACCAACAAACTTCCAATTTCTTTAATTTGGCCCCTGATTTTATCAATTTCAGCCCCTATATCTACGTGTCTTTCCAATTTGGTCATGAGTTTTGGATTTCTTCAATCAAGTCCCTAATTTCCCATCAAACTTTAATATTTATGCAATTAAGCCCTTAATTTGACCAAATTAACTCTTAAAAATTATAATTCGACCTTCAAACTTTAATTTCTTCTAATTAAAGCCAAAAATTGACTTAAAATTTAATTTTCTTGCAATCAAACCCTTCATAAACTCAATTAATATCTCAACAAAATCTAATTGAGTCTTTAAACATCTGATTTTGGATTTCTTTTTACTCAAATTGAATTTTCTTTGTTTATAAGACCTTCATCAGAAAAAAAATATATTGTTAAATTTCAGTCTTTGTAGTTTTGAACTTTCTCAACCAATCTTTGGCCGTTTTCTGGGCGTCCCTATGTCCTCTTTTCATTGCTATATATTTTTTTTGTTTTCTTCCTACAATTTTTTGATTTCTTTGTATTTTTTCTTTTTTGTGTGGGGACCCAAAAATGGATAACAACGAAGATCACTCATTTTTATGTCAAGGCTCACGTGACTATTGTGTTTGTGATCCTAACTACATGTTGTTTTATTCAAGGTTAACATAATAGGAAAATATTGGGTATAATATAAACTATATGAAGGTATTTGAGTGATCAAGAGATGATTCATCGCCCTAGGTGAATAAAAAATATATATTTTACTTGTACTCGAATAGTATTGATTATAAATTTCTTGTGTAATATGAAATGAGATTTAAAAAAAATTTCAAATCTTGTTCAAAGAATCAATGAATATGATATTTAGAATAAACATGATTTAACATAACACACAAACTTAATGCTCCAATATCTAAATCAAAATATTAATGATAAAGGGGTAATAATTAAATTGAAAAACTTCTCATTGGAAGGTTATGTCAAATCATGTATGACTTTTCTAATCTTTGAAGGATCATGACATGTTTCTAAATAGTACACTTAATTTTTAAAAATAAATCAATCAATTGTTGTATTAATAATAAATTAAATTATCTAATTTAGTTAATTCTAATTTATTTAAGATCATAATTTATATTTGGACTAATATATTAGGAACCTAATGGGTCATCTGCCAAATAAAAAGGGAAAAGAAAAGAAAAACCTCCCTTTGAAACATTAAATTTTGCTTTTGTAGCAATACAAACTAAGTACTTGAAGAGTTTGTTTGATAATGTGATAGGATTGTTATTCAAAGTATTTTTCATTTAGAAATATATTAAAATAATTTTTTAAAAAAATTATTTTTGACACCAGCACATCAAAATAGTCTAAAAACATTTTTAAAATTTTTTTTAAACAAAATGTTTTTAAAATTTTAAAGTAACATGATTTGAATCCGTTATTAACCAGTCATATGTAGTGAGAGGAACAACTAAGATATCTGAAAACCTTTCTCATTACCTTCAACATCTTATAATTATTCAAAACAAAATTATATATATTAGGATTCTCTTGTAGTTTGGAATTATTTCAGCTTTGCCTAAACTTTTCTATTTTAGACAATATTTGAATCATAAGACTATTAACAACAAGGGCTTTAATGGATTCTCTGTATCACAATTCTTACCACCAATTATATACTTACTAGTAAGCTTTTTAAAAATTTCTTAATCAAGGCAGACTTTCTACAGTGATTTAAATTCAGTTTTATTCAAGATCAACATATTGCTTATTAAGTACTCATATATACACTCAACTTTAAATTTAAATTTATGCACATTAACTTCAAGTTACATAAAAAATGTATGTACATTAACTTCAGCATTGATCAGTGGCGGAGGCAGGGGGTTTGGCAAGGGCCCTGGTCCCTACAAGGGAATGTTTTTCCCAACCCCTTCCTTGTAAATATTTATAGGAAAAGAGCTACAAATAAAGTTCTAATTAGAACACGAACTCCAGGAAAAACAACTAATAGGCTATTGGTAACCAAATACATATTTACACAACAATGTTACCCGAGAATTTCCCTTATAAAAAAATATTTTTAATTTGCCCCCCTCTAAATTTTTTTTCTTGCTCCACCTCTGGCTCTGGTACAACAAATTGAATTATTATTTGAATAATTCATTGATATTATATTATATAATACAAAAAATGACATGTAGAAAATTGAAAGCGACGAAGGATATCATATTATTAGGGATGCCCCCCACATTGTTAATGCAACATCTGAAAAGATGCCCTTCTGTGGTCCAAACCCTAAGTTTCAGACAGCAATGATCATATAGATCAAGCTTTTAAGGAGTTCAAAGAGCTATCCTTGTATCGACAGTTGAGGGTCTTTACATGTAGAAAGCCCCACTCTCCATCATCATCACTCCAAGAGTTAGCCCCATGCATGTTGTCATGTGTTTTGATGTGGCCCTTGCTGCGTTTTTTATATCCTCCAAAGACAAAGAGGGAGGACTTCATGGTGGGCTCTCATGTTCTCATCTCCACTTGCATTGGTTCCCCAATTGCATCCACATTCTTCCTTTCTGTTCTCATCTGCCAAAGGAAAAAGGAGGGAAAAAAAAAAAAAAAACCTCCCTTCTAAACATTAAATTTTGCTTCTGTATTTGTAGCCATATAAACTAAAGACATGAAGATCTGTCTGGAAATGCGATAGAAATTGTTGTTTAAAATATTGTTTTAAAATAATTTATTTTTTATTTGTAAAAAATTATTTTTGACATCAGCACATTAAAATGATTTAAAAATATTAAAAAATTAATTTTAAATAAAAATATTTTCAAATTTTAACTTGAAACACTTTCTCGAACAGTCATGAAGTCACATGTGGTGAGATGAACAACTAAGATGACTGAAAACCTTTTTCCCTTCACCTTCCACATCCTATAATTCAAAACAAAATTATATTATGGAATCCAACAACTGGATATTAGAGCATGAACCAATTGGAACCCAACACCTGTACATGCAGTCTATGAACCCCTCACCCTTGAGCATGTGACTTGTGTACCAGAGGACAGCACTAAATGTTGTTCCTTTTCTTTTCTCTTAATGGCTTTTATAGAGTTTTTTTTTTTTAAAAAAAAAAACTATAATATCACAAAGAAGATTTTTTTTCCCCACGTACTGGACCTGATTCCACGGTTATAATTTTCTGTATCCTAATTTTGGCTTAAGAATTTTGATATTTCTACAACTTCAACAAATTATAGCCTTTTTCTTTATTTTAAGAGTTTCTTCTCATACACATTTATAAATGAATTGCTTAGAATTTTAAAATTATATCATCACCACATATATCAGTGAATATATGAGAATTTGTTATAAGAAAGTATTATTAAAACGTAGCCTTAATTATAAATTAATGTACATTTTGTCTCATTCAGAAAGATAAAGCCCTATAATTAGTTAGGAAAGTTTCATTGATTTGGTCCCCATGCATATGGGAATGCACATGTTGCAGGAGGGAAGGATATATCAGATATATAGCGGTGTGTGTGTGAGAGAGAGCAATGTGGGAGGGGCAAAGACAGGAGTTAAATTCTCAGAGGCAATGTCCCATTCAATCCACCTAATGGGAAAGAGAGATGAGGAACAACGAGATAGTGGCCTTTCTCCTTGTGCCTCAAGCAGACATATCAACCTGGCTGCTAGTTTGCTAGAGAGAGTTCCCACTTCACAGAGAAAATACAATGACGAGCCAAGCCAGAACAAAATCTCATTAAAGCTTGTAAAGAATAATTAAGTTTTCTTAGGACAGTGACCCTTTTGAAGGAAGGTGATGAAGTCGGAACTTGGAGTTGGCATGGTCACGCATCTTTTGGTTCTCTTTATCGTTAGGAAATGAGTGCTGAAGGCCCAATTTCTTACTTGTTATAGTATAAATCAAATGACTTTAAGTCACAAAAATTAATAGGTTAATTTTTAGAACGTCGTCTAGGGAGGGCATAGAAGTGATTAACTTATTACACACTTCAGCTTCTTAATCGCTGGTCCGAAAGAAACTAATTCAAATGCTAAAAATGAGATCAGAAATATATAG
>Ga0325401_1007633_pt1 | contig 10501 bp, 7 predicted proteins | sample PopdelMetagenome_FD_205666 | JGI IMG/M metagenome (GOLD analysis project Ga0325401, IMG submission 205666) | Populus deltoides microbial communities from Bellville, Georgia, United States - Xylem-PdKOR-R2 | ecosystem: Host-associated > Plants > Phyllosphere > Stem > Wood/Secondary xylem | place...
GTCTACGACCTGCTCGCGATGTGCGGGTGCCCGCCCGGGTGCGAGGAGCTGCTCGTCGGGGACGACCCCGCAGGCCAGGCCGACCCGCACGTCCCCGGCTGCCCGTGCCGGTGCGACATCCACTGACCCCGGCGCTGCTACGGTGACCCCGTGCGCGGCAGCCTCCTCCTTATCCGCCGCGGCGAGGCCCTCTCCTAGGTCGGCCCCCTCGCCGCGGTGTCCGCGCGTGCCCGTCCCGCGCTGCCGGTCCGCACACCACGGCATCCAGGAGAGCCACCAGCCATGAGCACCCACCCGCACGCCCGCAACGCCCAGCAGCCCTCGGCGATGCCGATCGGCAAGTACGCGCCGTTCGCCGCGATCCCGCTGCCCGACCGCACGTGGCCCGAGAAGGTCACCACCGTCGCCCCCCGCTGGTGCGCGGTCGACCTGCGCGACGGCAACCAGGCGCTGATCGACCCGATGACCCCCGACCGCAAGCGGCGCATGTTCGAGCTGCTGGTCGGCATGGGCTACAAGGAGATCGAGGTCGGCTTCCCGGCGGCCAGCCAGACCGACTACGACTTCGTCCGGCAGCTGATCGACGAGGACCTGATCCCCGGCGACGTCACCATCCAGGTGCTCACCCAGGCCCGCGACGAGCTGATCGAGCGCACCTTCGAGTCCCTGGCGGGCGCGAAGCAGGCGATCGTGCACCTGTACAACTCCACCTCCACGCTGCAGCGCCGGGTCGTGTTCAACAGCGACAAGGCCGGCATCGTCGACATCGCCGTCCACGGCGCGCGGCTGGTGCGCAAGCTGGCCGAGAACATGCCCGAGACCGAGATCCGCTACGAGTACTCCCCCGAGTCCTTCACCGGCACCGAGCTGGAGTTCGCGGTCGAGATCTGCAACGCGGTCACCGACGTCTGGGAGCCCACCCCGGAGAACCCGACGATCCTGAACCTGCCGGCCACCGTCGAGATGGCCGAGCCGACCGTCTACGCCGACCAGATCGAGTGGATGCACCGCAACCTGGGCCGGCGGGACTCCGTCGTCCTCTCGCTGCACCCGCACAACGACCGGGGGACGGCGGTCGCGGCCGCCGAGCTGGGCTACCGGGCCGGCGCCGACCGCATCGAGGGCTGCCTGTTCGGCAACGGCGAGCGCACCGGCAACGTCGACCTGGTGACCCTGGGCCTGAACCTGTTCAGCCAGGGCATCGACCCGCAGATCGACTTCTCCGACATCGACGAGGTGCGCCGCACCGTCGAGTACTGCAACCAGATCGGCGTGCACGAGCGGCACCCCTACGGCGGCGACCTGGTCTACACCGCGTTCTCCGGCTCGCACCAGGACGCCATCAACAAGGGCTTCGCGGTCATGAAGGCCGACGCCGCGGCCGCCGGGGTCGGCGTCGACGACATCCCGTGGGCCGTGCCGTACCTGCCGATCGACCCCAAGGACGTCGGCCGCAGCTACGAGGCCGTGATCCGGGTGAACAGCCAGTCCGGCAAGGGCGGCGTCGCCTACATCATGAAGACCGAGAACCAGCTGGACCTGCCGCGCCGGCTGCAGATCGAGTTCTCCGCCGTCGTCCAGCGGCACACCGAGGACGAGGGCGGCGAGGTCACCGCCGAGCAGATGTGGACGGCGTTCTCCTCGGAGTACCTGCCCGACCCGCACGCCCCCTGGGGCCGGCTCTCGCTGACCGGGCACCAGCACTCCGCCGACGGCTCGGGCACCGACACCATGACCGTCGAGCTCACCGACGACGGCGTCCCGGTGACCCTGACCGGTCGCGGCAACGGCCCGATCGCGGCCTTCGTCGACGCCCTGAGGGCACTGGACGTCGACGTGCGGGTGCTGGACTACGCCGAGCACGCGCTGTCCTCCGGCGGCGACGCCAAGGCCGCGGCCTACGTCGAGTGCGCCGTGGGCGAGCGGGTGCTGTGGGGCGTGGGCATCGACCCCAACATCGTGAGCGCGTCCCTGCGCGCCGTGGTGAGCGCCGTCAACCGCGCCCTGCGCTGACGGCAGGCGCCCGGGCCGGGAAGTGGCCCGGGCGCCCGGACGCACCCCCGGACGACTGCGCCCCGGCGCGGCCCACCGAGGCCGGAAGACCCGCCCGGGAGCGCATCCCTGCCCGTGGTGCGCCCCGGAGCGGGGCACCGGGCCGTGGGCGTGGACCCCTGCCCGTGGGGCGTCCGGGGGTCCGCCGGGCCCGTCGCGGGAGCGTCACCCGACCGGGTGGAACGGCTCGCCGGGGTGGCCTGCTGGTTTGACAGCGATCGAACACGTGTTCGATCCTTGCGCGGTGACCGTGCTGCCGCCCGACCTCGCCGAGCGGCTCGCCGCCGCCCGGTCGGCGGTCGCTGCGGCCGACAGCCGGTTCGGCAGCACCACCCCCCGGCGGCCGCTGGAGACGCTGCCCGCCCTGGGCGCGCTGCTGCCCGGCGGGGCGCTGCACACCGGCGCGGTCTACTCGGTGGTCGGCTCGGTCGCGCTGGCCACCGCGCTGCTGGCCGGCCCGTCGGCGGCCGGTGAGTGGTGCGGCGTGGTCGGGGTGCCCGGGTTCGGCGCCGAGGCCGCCGCCGGCATGGGTGTCGACCTGGCCCGCACCGTGCTGGTGCCCGACCCCGGCACCGACCCGGTGGGCGTCGTCGACGCGCTGGTGGGCGCGCTGACCGTCGTGCTGGTCGGGCTCCCCCGCCGGGTCGCCCCCGGCGAGGCGAACCGGCTCACCGGGCGGCTGCGACAGCGCGGCGCGGCGCTCGTGGTGCACGTCCCGCACGCCTCCCACGCCGCGGCGGCCTGGCCCCGCACCGAGGCGCAGCTGACCGTCACCGGCAGCGACTGGGTGGGCCTGGGCGAGGGGCACGGGTACCTCAGCGGGCGCCGCGCGTCGGTCGCGGTGCAGGGTCGCCGCGCAGGCCGGGCGCAGCACACCCGGCTGTGGCTGCCCGACGCCGAGGGCCGGGTGCGCCCGGTCACCGACCCGCCCGCCCGGCTGGGCACCCCGCCGCAGCTGGCCCCGCTGACCCGGGCCGCCGGGTGAGCCGGCCACCGCACCGCGCAACCCACCGCGCGCCGAACCGCACGGTCGTGCTCTGGTGCCCCGACTGGCCGGTCACCGCCGCGGTCAGGGCCGCCGACTGCCCCGCCGGCCCACCGGCCGCCGTCGTCGACCGCGGGCGGGTGGTGGCGCTGTCGCCGGCCGCCCACGCCGCCGGGGTGCTGGCCGGCCTGCGGGTCCGCGAGGCCCAGGCGCGCTGCCCCGAGCTGGTCGTCGTCCCGGCCGACCCGCGCCGCGACGCCCGCGCGTTCGAGCCGGTGCTGCGCGCGGTCGAGGCGGTGGCCCCCGGCGTCCAGGTGCTGCGCCCGGGCACCTGCGCGGTGCCCGCGCGCGGGGCCAGCAGCTACCTGGGCGGGGAGTCCGCGGCCGCGGCGGTGCTGCTCGACGTCGTCGAGGGGCTGGGCGTCGAGGGCGCCCGGGTGGGCATCGCCGACGGCCCGTTCAGCGCCGAGCAGGCCGCCCGCACCGCACCCGCGGTGCCCGGTGTCCACCTGGTCCCCGCCGGCGGGGACAAGGCCTTCCTGGCCGACCTGCCCGTCGAGGTGCTGGCCCCCGCGCTCGACCCCGAGGCACCCGACCAGCTGCGCCGCATGGGGCTGCGCACCGTGGGGGCCTTCGCCGGCCTCGAGCTCGCCGACGTGCTGTCCCGGTTCGGCGCCTCCGGGGGCCGCGCGCACCGGCTGGCCCGCGGCGCCGACGAGCGCACCGCCGCCGGCCGCGCCCCGCTGCCCGAGCTGAGCCGCACCGTCGACCTCGACCCCCCGCTCGACCGGGCCGAGCAGGTGGTGGCCACGCTGCGCCCCACCGCCGAGGGGTTCGTCGCCGGCCTGGCCGGCCAGGTGCTGGTCTGCACCGGGCTGCGGGTGGAGATCGAGGACGACCGCGACGGCCTCGTCGTCCGCCGCTGGCTGCACCCCCGCTTCTTCTCGGCCGACGACGTGCTCGACCGCATCCAGTGGCAGCTGGCCGCCGGCGGGCTGGCCGGCCCGGTGGCCCGGGTCGACCTGGTGCCCGAGGACGTCGAGCCGCAGGGCGCGCACGCCGAGGGGTTGTGGGGCGGGGCGCCGCACGAGCAGGTGCACCAGGCGCTCACCCGGGTGCAGAGCCGGCTGGGCCACCGCGCGGTGGGCACCGCCGTGGTCGGCGGCGGGCGCAGCCCGGCCGACCGGGCCACCTTCGTGCCCTGGGGCGACCGCCCGGTGCCCGCCCGCCCCGGCGACCAGCCGTGGCCCGGGCAGCTGCCCCCGCCGCTGCCCTCCACCGTGCTCCCCCGCCCCGGCCCGGCCGGGGTGCTCGGGCCCGGTGGCTCACCCGCCGTCCTCGACGACCGGGGCGTGCTGTCGGTGCCCCCGGTCCGCTTCCGGGTCGACGACGACGCCCGGCCGGTCCCGGGCTGGCCGGTGGGCTGGCAGCCGGTGCAGGCGTGGGCCGGCCCGTGGCCGGTCGACGAGCGCTGGTGGACCGCCGACGCCACCGGGCAGCTGGCCCGCTTCCAGGTGGTCGGCGTCGACGGCAGCGCCTGGCTGCTGCTGGTCGGCGGTGGCCGCTGGTGGGTCGAGGCCAGCTATGACTGAACGGGGTCGTTGAGATGGGCTGGCAGAACCCGCCCATCCCGTGGTCGGAGCTCGAGCGCCGGCTCTCCGACCGGCACCGCCCCGGCGCGCCCACCCAGGGCGACGGCGGCGACAGCCCGGCCTGGTCGCGCAAGCGGCAGCCCTACGCACCACCGCCGGTCGAGGCCCTGCCGCCGCAGCCGGTGCTGCCCGGGGTGCCCTACGCCGAGCTGCACTGCCACACCAACTTCAGCTTCCTCGACGGCGCCAGCCACCCCGAGGAGCTGGTCACCGAGGCCGTGCGGCTGGGCCTGCACGCCCTGGCGGTCACCGACCACGACGGCTTCTACGGCGTGGTGCGCGCCGCCGAGGCCGCCCGGGCCCACGACCTGCCCACGGTGGTGGGCGCCGAGCTGTCGCTGGGGCTGCCCGGCCCGCAGAACGGCGTCGCCGACCCCGCCGGCACCCACCTGCTGGTGCTGGCCCGCGGCACCGCGGGCTACCACCGGCTCTCCGCCGAGATCACCCGGGCGCAGCTGCGCGGCGCGGAGAAGGGCCGGCCGGTCTACGACGTCGAGGAGCTCGCCGCGGCCTCGGGCGGTGACTGGCTGGTGCTCACCGGCTGCCGCAAGGGCACGGTGCGCGCGGCGCTGGCCACCGGCGGCCCCGACGCCGCGGCCGCCGAGCTCGACCGGCTCACCGCGCTGTTCGGGCGCGACCACGTGGTGGCCGAGCTGTTCGACCACGGGCACCCCACCGACACCCGGGCCAACGACGCGGTGGCCGGGCTGGCCGCGGCGGCGGGGCTGCCGGTGGTGGCCACCGGCAACGTGCACGTGGCCACCCCGGCCGGGCGCCGGCTGGCCACCGCGCTGGCCGCCGTCCGGGCCCGGCGCGACCTGACCGGCATCGACGGCTGGCTGCCGGCCACCGGGGCGGCCCACCTGCGGTCCGGGGCCGAGATGGCCGCCCGGTTCGCCCGCTACCCCGGGGCCGTCGCCCGGTCGGTGCACCTGGCCGACCAGTTGGCGTTCCCGCTCGAGCTGGCCCGGCCCCGGCTGCCCCGCATGGACATCCCGGCCGGGCACACCCCGATCAGCTGGCTGCGCGAGCTGGTGCTGCGGGGCGCCGAGCGGCGGTTCGGGCCCTCGGGCGGGTGGCGGGTCGACGAGCGGGCGTACCGCGACCGGGTCGACCGCGAGCTGGCGGTCATCGGCGAGAAGGACTTCCCCGGCTACTTCCTCATCGTGCACGAGCTGGTCGCCTTCGCCCGCGGCCGCGGCATCCTCTGCCAGGGCCGGGGCTCGGCGGCGAACTCGCTGGTCTGCTACCTGCTCGACATCACCGCGGTCGACCCGGTGCGCTTCGGGCTGCCCTTCGAGCGGTTCCTGGCCACCACCCGCGAGGAGGAGCCCGACATCGACGTCGATTTCGACGCCGACCGGCGCGAGGAGGTCATCCAGCACGTCTACGAGCGCTACGGCCGCAACAACGCCGCCCAGGTCGCCAACGTCATCACCTACCGGCCCAAGCTGGCCGTGCGCGACGTCGCCAAGGCGCTGGGGCACAGCACCGGCCAGCAGGACGCCTGGTCCAAGCAGGTCGAGGCGTGGGGGTCGGTGGCCACCGCCGCCGACCACGACATCCCCGCGGCGGTGGTCGACCTGGCCGGTGAGCTGCTGGGGTTCCCGCGGCACCTGGGCATCCACTCCGGCGGCATGGTGCTCACCGACCGCCCGGTGGGCGAGGTGTGCCCGATCGAGCACGCCCGCAAGGAGCAGCGCACCGTGCTGCAGTGGGACAAGGACGACTGCGCCGCCATGGGCCTGGTCAAGTTCGACCTGCTGGGGCTGGGCATGCTCGCCGCCCTGCAGCACTGCTTCGACGTCGTGGCCGAGCACACCGGTGAGCGCTGGACGCTCGACACGATGCCCAAGGAGGAGCCCGGGGTCTACGACATGCTCTGCCGGGCCGACTCGATCGGGGTCTTCCAGGTCGAGAGCCGCGCGCAGATGGGCACCCTCCCCCGGCTGCGGCCGCGGCAGTTCTACCACCTGGTCATCGAGATCGCGCTGATCCGGCCCGGGCCCATCCAGGGCGGGGCGGTGCACCCCTACATCCGCCGCAAGCTGGGCCAGGAGCCGGTCACCTACCCGCACCCGCTGCTGGAGCCCGTGCTCGAGCGCACCCTCGGCGTCCCGCTGTTCCAGGAGCAGCTCATGCAGATCGCCCAGGCCGTGGGCGGGTGCAGCGGCGACGACGCCGACCTGCTGCGCCGGGCGATGGGCTCCAAGCGCGGCAAGGAGAAGATCGGCCGGCTCAAGGAGACGCTGTTCGCCGGCATGGCCTCGCACGGCATCACCGGCGGCCTGGCCGAGGACATCTACGGCAAGATCGAGGCGTTCGCGGCCTTCGGGTTCGCCGAGAGCCACTCGATCAGCTTCGGGCTGCTGGTCTACAGCTCCAGCTGGTTGAAGCTGCACTACCCGGCGGCGTTCCTGGCCGCCCTGCTGCGCGCCCAGCCCATGGGGTTCTGGTCACCGCAGACGCTGGTCGCCGACGCCCGCCGGCACGGGGTCGAGGTGCGCACCCCCGACATCGTGCGGTCCGGGGTGGACGCCGACCTCGAGCACCTCGACCCCGCCCACGACGGCCGGCCCCCGCGCACCACCGGCGACCCGGCCTGCCGGGCGGTCGAGCAGCCACCCAGCGGCGAGTTCGACCCCGAGGCCCCCTTCGACACCGCCGACCACCGGCTCGACGCGGGGTTCGCCGTCCGGCTGGGGCTGGCCGGCGTGCGGTCGATCGGCACCGCGGTGGCCGAGCGCATCGTGGCCGCCCGCGACGCCGACGGCCCGTTCACCTCGATGGCCGACCTCGTGCTGCGGGTCGGGCTCACCACCGCCCAGCTGGAGGCGCTGGCCACCGCCGGGGCCTTCGACCCGCTGGGCATCTCGCGCCGGCAGGCGCTGTGGGAGGCCGGCAGGGCCGCCCGCGAGAGCGCCGACCTGCTGGCCGGGACCGCCGGCGACGAGCCGCCGCCGATGCTGCCGGGCATGAGCGACCCCGAGCTGACGATGGCCGACCTGTGGGCTACCGCCATCTCCACCGACAGCCACCCGGTGCAGCACGTGCGGGCCGAGCTCGACGCCGCCGGCGTGCTGTCGGCGACCGCGCTGGGCCGCGCGGAGCCGGGCAGCCGGGTGCGGGTGGGCGGGGTGGTCACCCACCGGCAGCGGCCGGCGACGGCGGGGGGCACCACGTTCCTGAACCTGGAGGACGAGACCGGGCTGGTGAACGTCATCGTGTCGGCCGGGGTGTGGGCGCGGCACCGCCGGGTGGCCCGCGAGGCGTCGGCGCTGGTGGTGCGCGGCCGCGTCGAGCGCAACGCCGGGGTGGTCAACCTGGTCGCCGAGAGCGTCGAGCAGCTGGCCATCACCGCCCGGACCACCTCGCGCGACTTCCGCTGACCCCTCAGCGGGCGGGGCGGGCCTCGGGGCCGTCGGCTGGTTCGTCGGCGTCCGGGTCGCCCTCGGGGTGCACCGGGTGCGGACGCGCCGGCAGGGTGTCGCCGGTGGTGCCCAGCTCGTCGACCAGCAGCAGGTCGCGGCGCACGTGCCTGCGGCGGTAGGCGATGCGGCTGACCATGTGCGCGCTGACCGGGGCGGTGATCAGCTGGAAGATCGCCACCAGCACCAGCATCCACACGATGGGCTGGCCGGTGAGCCGGATGACCGCGCCGGTCATCACCAGCAGCACGCCCAGCACCTGCGGCTTGGTGGCGGCGTGCATGCGGTTGAGCACGTCGGGGAAGCGCACGAGGCCCAGCCCCGCGGTCAGGCACAGGAAGCAGCCGGCGACCAGGCAGATCGAGGCGACGACGTCGGCCGCGGTCACGAGGTCCCCCCCGACCCGGCGGTGCCTGACCCGGCGGTGCCCGGCCCGTCGGGGACGACCGGCTCGGCGTCGGCGCCGCCCTCGGCGGCCACGAGCATGCCGCCGATGTAGCGGGCCACCGACACCGAACCGACGAACGCCAGCAGCGCGACCACCAGCAGCACCGGCTCCAGCGAGATGTCGCGGTACACCGCGCAGTACACGGCGATGCCGCAGGCGATGGTCACCAGCAGGGCGTCGGTGGAGACCACCCGGTCCAGCAGCGAGGGGCCGATGGCCAGCCGGGCCAGGATGAGCACCGCCCCGGCGCCGAGCAGTGCGAAGCAGACGATCGCGACCACGGTCATCGTGGGCTCACCCTCTCGGTGCCCTCGGTCTCGGGGGTGTCGGTGCCCGGGGCGTCGAGCCGCCTGATGTCCTCGGCCGACCCGAAGGCGCGCACCACGCGGTCCTCCATGCCCAGCACGGTGGCCCGCTGCCGCTCGACGTGCGCCTCGTCGCGCACCTGCACCAGGTGGATGGCCATGATCGAGTGCTCGCGGTCGAGGTCGAGCACCAGCGACCCGGGCACCAGCGACAGCGCCTCGGCGATGACGGTGAGCAGCAGGTCGGAGTCGGTGCGCAGCTGCACGGTGATGATCGCCGAGCGGTGGGTCCCGGGCCGGAACGCCAGCCACGAGACCTCGACGCTGGACACCACCAGGTCGACGAGGAACCGGCCGAGGAAGCGCAGCGCGGCCAGCGGGCGGAAGGCCCCGACCGTCTCGACGGTGGGCAACGGCAGCAGCGTGGTGATGACCAGGGCAATGACGACGCCGCTGAGCAGGTTGGCCCAGGAGAAGGTGCCCCAGAGCAGGTTCCAGACCAGCACGAGCCACACCAGCAGGACACCCTGCTGGCGCAGCCGCGAGACGCGGGCGGTCACGGGACCGCCCCGTCGCCGAACACGGACTCGATGTAGGGCGAGCGGTCGAGCAGATCGGTGGCGGCCCGGTCGGCCACCCCGTAGAGCACGCCGCCGAAGACGGTGATGGCCAGCGTGACCGCCACGAACCCGGCGGTGGCCGCGACCATCGTGCGCGGCAGCCGAGCCGCCTGCAGCTGCTCGGTGGTGGTCGAGGTGCCGGTCGCCGGGCGGATGGCCTCGACGTCCTCGTCGGCGGTGTCGACCGCGCGGGGCCGCCAGAACGCCCGGCCCCACACGCGGGCGATGGCGACCAGGGTGAGCAGGCTGGTGACCACGGCCCCGCCGACCAGCACGTAGGGCCCGACCCCGCCCATGGCCACCCCGGCCTCGATGAGGCCCAGCTTGCCGATGAAGCCCGACAGCGGCGGGATGCCGGCCAGGTTCATGGCGGGCACGAAGAACAGGATCGCCAGCAGCGGGGATGCCTTGGCCAGCCCGCCGAGCTTCTCGGTGTTCGTCGTCCCGCCGCGGCGCTCGACCAGGCCGGTGGCCAGGAACAGCGTGGTCTGGATGGCGATGTGGTGGACGACGTAGAAGATCGCGCCGGCGAAGCCGGCCGTCGTCCCGAGGGCGACGCCGAACACCATGTAGCCGATGTGGCTGACCAGGGTGAAGGAGAGCATGCGCTTGACGTCGGTCTGCGCGACCGCGCCCAGGATGCCCACCACCATCGTGGCCAGCGCCGCCCACAGCAGGACGTCGTCCAGGGCGCCGTCGGGGAACAGCAGCGTGTTCGTGCGGATGATCGCGTAGACGCCGACCTTGGTGAGCAGCCCGGCGAACACCGCGGTGACCGGTGCCGGGGCGGTCGGGTAGCTGTCGGGCAGCCACGCCGACAGCGGGAACACCGCGGCCTTGATGCCGAAGGCGACCAGCAGCATCGACTGCAGCAGCAGCTGGGTGCCGGCCGGCAGCTCGCCCAGCCGGACGGCGAGCTGGGCCATGTTCACCGTGCCGGTGGCGGCGTAGACCAGCCCGATCGCGGCGAGGAACACCAGCGAGCTCATGAGGCTGACCACCACGTAGGTG
>Ga0325401_1007635_pt1 | contig 10500 bp, 4 predicted proteins | sample PopdelMetagenome_FD_205666 | JGI IMG/M metagenome (GOLD analysis project Ga0325401, IMG submission 205666) | Populus deltoides microbial communities from Bellville, Georgia, United States - Xylem-PdKOR-R2 | ecosystem: Host-associated > Plants > Phyllosphere > Stem > Wood/Secondary xylem | place...
TTAGAATGACATGAGATGAATTGAAAATAGAACCCTTATGTATTGAATAATCGTATTACTTGTATAGGTGCATTACCATGATACAATTGTGAATGTAAGAATGTATGGTTGTAGCAATGTTGGGTGCTAGTCTTGAAAGTGATGACTTGGGAGAAACCTTGGTAAATGTACTTACAGAGATGTTGTTTTCGTGTTGTGTAATGATGTATGATGATTAGAGTGTGGTTGGTGATGATTATACTCAGCTAGGTTGGAATATGTGTAAGGGAAAACGCGTAGCGTAAACCTTATGCGTAGCCTAGGAAGAAGGCAAAACCATAAATGGCTCACCTTCTCGTTGATGATTTATGAATCGATAACAACTTAGTTTGCGTTGACTATTTCTGAGTCAACAGCGACTCAATTTTCATCAACGATTTTTGTGTTTATAATAGGATATGTGCGCTGACGATTTCAGCATCAACTATAGAACTGGGTTGCTTTGGTGATTTGTGAGTCGGCAGCAACTCAGTTTTGGTCAACAATTTATGTGTTAATAGTAGGGCATGTGTGTTGATGATTTTTGCGTCAGCCATAGAACCAGATTTCATTGACGATTTCTGGGTTGATAGCGACTCAGTTCTCATCAACGATTTCTGAGTCAGCAGTAGCCCATGTGCGCTGATGATTTCAGCGCTAGCCGTAAAACCAGATTGTGTTGATGATTTCTGGGTTAGTTGTGACTCAGTTCTTGTCAACGATTTTTAAGTCAGCAGTAGCCTATGTACGCTTATGATTTCAGCGCCAACTGTAGGAATGGATTGCGTTAATGATTTTTGAGTCATCATCGAATCAGTTTTCATTGTCGAATTCTATATCATTGTTTAGGTTCATTCAAATAGAATAGAAAGCTTGTATATTAAGCAGTAATGTGACTTTTACGCCTACGTATATCTAAAAAGATACCATAAAATCTATGTAGACAATTTCTCAAATGAAATTGATATAATATAAATATATTTTCTCGTTAAAGAAATAATAAGGAGATTATAACCTTATAATAAATCTATTTTTGGTACGAGACATGAGAGAACCGAAATAATAAGGAGATTATAACCTTATAATAACTCTATTTTTGGTACGAGACATGAGAGAACCACCACTTACTCGGTTCTAGTTCATACAGGTGTCACGTGTTTTGCCACGGGCCAAATAAATTTTTCTTTAATTTAAAAAAGTGATATTCAAGTATTGTTAGCATGTTTTAAAAAGAAAAAAAAACTCTTGCTGCTTAAGTTATAGATTCTGTTAGGTCCAATAAGATGATTTAATTTAATTTTATGATAAAAAAGCAACAATATGTATTAAATCTACAGAGAAAAAGTGATAATGGTAATATGTAAAAAAACATTTGCCAAAAGAAAAAAGAATTATGAAGCTGAGTTCAAATATAATCAAATATTAAAGGATAAAATCATGACAAAAAAAAATAAAAAATGACAAAAAAACCTTAAGCTAATTTGAGTTAGGACGACAAACTCATGATCTAGGTCGTTAAGTTGGGCCATCCTCATAGAAAAAAATAAAAAAGTTTAATCTTTTATAAACCTAATGTTAATGGTTGAAATTGAAAAAGAAAATCGGTATAAAAAAATTTTAAAAGAAAATAACGATGGGAATCCGGGTTAACATTTTATACTCGTGAACCGGGTCATGAGACTGAAATCATAATACCAAAAATAATTATGAAGCCCAATTCTTAATCATTCTAATGTTGAATGATGACATTGATAAAAGAAAATCAATTTAAAAAAGAAGATCCAAAGAAAAAAAACAATTAAAAGAATAAGGACTAAATTGACATAAAAAATGAAATAAAATGATGTAAAAACTTTGAGCCAATCCGAGTTAGTATATAAAATTCACGACCCAGATCGTGAGGTTGAGCTATGCTCATGAAAGTAAACCAAAAAAATAAAGAAGTTTAATCTTCAATAAATCCAATGTTGAAGGATGAGATTAAAAAATAAAAATCGGTGTACAAAAGATAAAAAAAAAAAGATCGATGTCAATATGAGTTAACATTCCATACCCATGACTTGAGTCAAGAGATCAGAATCACTATATCAAAAAAAAAAAGCTCAATTCTTAACAAATTCAATACTAAAGTATGAAATTAAAAAAAGAAAACCAATTTTGAAAAAAAGTGTAAACCCTCGCATAAACATAGGATTGAAAGCAATGAAACCTTGACGAGTAATGAAAATTCAGAATGAAAAGAAATGAATAAATGATAAAAATAATAACAAAGATGATGTGTAATAAAGGGGATGACCTCCATAAAATGAGGATTATGAATTTTAGTTTAAAATTCATAACAACAATAAAAATGGTAACGAGTTTCGCTGGATAGAAGAATTAGAAAAATTTAAAATAAATATTTTTTGAGAATGAGAAAATAACTATTAGGAATTATGATGGAAGTGAGGAATAAAAGCTAAAAAAGAACTATACAAAAAACTATTGGTGTAAACCCGACTAAAAATCGTTAATGTTATTGTGAAACAATAAGAAGTCTAAAAATAAAAAAAATAAAAAATAAATATATTTTAGAATAAGAAAATGATCCCTAGGATTTAGTGGAATAATTGATACATGTATGCAAAGATTGAATAATAAAATTTGAATTTTTGAAAAAAATTCACAAACTAATTATTTTTACGCTGTCACACATAACTTTCTATCCAACTATTAGATCAAGATGAAACTTTGCTTAAAGTGTCCTACATATTTCTTTACATAAGGTTAAAATTTCAAGTAATTCAAAGCTTAGGAAGGCCTTGCCATTTAGGTAAGAAACTGAGTATTTTACATGAAAATCACCTAAAAGGTAAGATCATAATTAGAAGAAAAATATTATCTTCTTGCTATAAGGGAGTGTGGTTGTGCTTTTTTAAAAAAATTGAATTTTTTTACTCAAATTATTTTTTTTGGATGTTTTTGGATCATTTTGATGTGTTGATGTTAAAAATAAATTTTAAAAAAATAAAAAAAATATTATTTTAATGCATTTCGAAGTGAAAAACACTTTAAAAAACAACCACTATTACAATGTCAAACACTACCTAAAAACAACTAGCCAACTTCTATTAAAGAGAAGAATGAGGGTTTATGAAATTTCCACCAAATTTTGAGAGAAAATTCTCTCTCTCTCTCTCTCTTTTTTTTTTTTATGATGTAGTAGGTAGATTTAAGCAATTACTTCAAAGGGAAACATGATCTCAATGGATTTGGGAGGCAAAGATAAAAGAAAAGGAGTGAAAATTATAGAGAGAGAAAGCTTAAAGCCTAGGGAAAGAAAGAAGAATTTGGAAAAAACTTGTTGAAAGGCTTGTTTAAATCCATTCTAGATATCTTCAGGTAAGTGATTTTACTTTTATTTCTTGTTTATGATGAGTAATTTGAGGAATTGATAAGTATTTTTTTTTTGGGTTGAAAATCATGTTTAAAATGACTTCAATGTTGTTGTTAATGATGGGTATATGATTTCAACTTTAATTTCTTGGTTTTGTTAGTATTGAGTTGTGTTGGGTTACGGTTTAGAAGAGTTTAAAATGTGTTTATTATTAAAAGTATAATTAATGATGTTGAACCAAGTTAGAAATTAAAGAAATGAATTTTTGAAATTTTAATCCAACAAGAAACATAATTTTAGTTACATCCGCCACTCATATTAAAAATTGCATGCTAGACTGTTCTAAAACTTATCAACATCTAATTTTTTTTAATTATTATTCAAATAATACAATAAACATTATTATATCAAAAATATATATAAAAAATCCCCACGTCATGACTCTAGTTTCATGGCTATAGGCTTTGAGTAGGGGTGATCATTTTCGGTTCGGTTCAGTTTTATAAAAAAAAGTAACCAAACCGATTTTTTTTAAAAACCGAAACTAGGTCAAACCAACCGGTTTCGGTTCGGTTTGGTTCGGTTTTTTAGAGAAAAAACCGGTTCAGGCTTGTTTTTTCTGTTTTGGCTCGGTTTTCTCGGTTTGGCTCGATTTTAGCTCAGTATTTCTGGTGTGGCTCAGTTTGGCTCGTTTTTTTCTTGGTTTCAATTCGGAGTCAGTTTTTTGAAAATTTTAATCGATTTAATTGTTTTTTTCAATATGATTTTTTTATTTTTCTCAATTTAATTAATTTTTCAATTTTTTTACTCCCTCTTCACTTCTAGAGGAAACTGGACATTTAGAGGAAACTGGACAAGCTAGATACCTTACAGATTTGATCGCTAGGAAGCCTTCCATTATTTTCACCTGAAATTCATCCACGTGGCCCCCCCCTGTCAATTCACTACTAACACGTACTGAAAAACCTACCTGATAATTTGTGCCGTCTTGCCAGCCAAAATGGGATGGGAACTGGAACCCTGAAACTAAAGTGAAATTGCTGTCAATGACTAGTTGACAACTCCTCTCAGGCAGTCTGCTACTTCCTACAAGCCTCCAACCGTACAAGGTGTCTACCTCGTCAAAATCATAATCCATCTAAAGCTGTCCGAGGTTAATTATCAGACTTTGCATATTACTGCTTTACTGTAGGAGAGCGGTCTCCTATCTATGATAAGTTGAAAGGAACCGTGGATGCTCATCATGCAGCTCACCACAGCCGTAGGTAATTGGCCAAAACAAGAGGAGGAGGAGAAAGGCTACATGCTAGAAGAATTCTAGGCACACTAGACCATTATCTACCCAAACTCGAGCTACATCAGCGAAAAAAACCCAGCTGAGATACAAAAATTAAGACCAGCAATGGCGGACCATTAGAAAAGAAATATGAAGAAGATTTCACATTTAATTTTCCTAAGATGGTCACAAACGCAAACTCTTCAAGTGGAAAAGCGAGCTTAACTGCATCCATAACAAAAAAAAATATAAAGGAAAGACAGCAAGATAAATCTCTAAAGCTATCACATGAGCAGAGAGAACGGCAGTTTTCCTTCTCAAAATAGTTATCGCTCCATCACAAACCCATCAAAATTCCAATCTCTTACAAGGTCTCTTCTCACAGCACGACTACGTACTAGTCGCGGGGGTCCTGTCATGTCATCATTACCTGGACTAGATGGTTGTGGGGTCACTTTGGATGATGATGCAAAGGAAGAGTTTGCTCTGGGAGGAGGAAGAGATAACTTCCTGGTTATGCAGTTGGCAATGGCAGAACATCTTCCTTCGTTGTCTGAACTTGAGACTGAGTAGCTTCTAAAGGAGTGTGCTGGACTTTCTACGCTGTGGCATACAAGACATGCTAGACTCATATTTTGTCCACTATTTTCAGATCAAGGATATGTCTTTCTGCAAGTAATACGCCAACAGAAAAAAGAACAGATCAGTATTTTGATAAATAAAACTTGGCAAATCAAAAAAGAAAATCCATGAATTGCTTCAACCAAAATGTATATTCACTTCTTCTTTCCTGGTGGACAGATGCAATTCCCAAAGCTGACAAAGCAAATCCTCTAGCTCTCCTTTTACATATTTTAGCTATTCCTTAAGTGGATGATGACAATGCATTCAAATGACATTAACTTTCAATAAAGTAACACGAGCAAAAATAATTTGACTTTCTAACACCGATCACCAGGAAATTCATGCACCAAGATTAAGGACAATAATTGGGTATATAGTGGGTGACAATACAGGGTTGGTAAAAACACTAGCAACAACAGAGATTGGTTGGGAATGCGAAGAGTCAATCCTTGCTTAACAAGAGAACAACTTATTCCAGCTGACCTGTAAAAAGCACCAAATCCTGTCTCAGTAACTATTCAGGTTTTCCAGTTAGATACCGTTAGCAGCATCCATGATTTATCTATTAGTGACAACAGTTAACTTTGGAAGGTAGTAAATTATCATGACATGATTACCTAATTACCCAATGTGATGCTACTTGTAAACTGAACATTAAGAATTTTGTCTGTCTGCCCCAGATTATTAATCCACGCATCAAATATCCTTTTGGCATAAGATTTTCCTTCTTAAAGCCTTGCATATTGAAAAAAAGAAAAGAAAAGAAAAGAGAAAGAGTTGATGGTAATAAAGATAAACAAAGCTGCAATTTTATGGACAAGCTAGATAGAGCTACAATAGGCTTCCATTAACACAGTAACATTTCTTAAGCGGATCCTAGAAGCAGACCTTTCTATCATTTTATTGCTTTCTCACTGCACTCTTCACCATTGAAGCTAAAGACCACAAGCTTCATTTGTCATATTTCATCCTATCTCAAGTACACTGCAACTCCAATCCTCAAGTGGATCCTGCCTTTCCCCAGGCATGAAACTGTAATACAAAGTCAGAAAATTCCAGCCCAAAAAAGATGACTAAACTACTAAAATCTATCACTTGATGCACCTACTTCAAGATTACAATATGTCATGAACAAACAAACTAGGTTCATCTTCTAAGATAATAATGCCAAAGGAATGAATATGCCTATAGAAATGGTCATATCAGACCTAAGAATCGGCAAAGTGTTAAACCCTGGACTTGATAATAATGGAATTCCTGAAAATTGAAAATTGATCATGAATTGAGTGTATGTTAGGGAAAATAGTGCATCCTTAGCTTTTTAGGGAGATACCCCTTTTGCACTACAATCCAAAAAGGCATTAAATGCCATCCCCTCCGTGAATACGCTTGTTATTGTACTCTCAGCAATGTTTCTCTTCCAGAAAAAGTAAACGATATTTCTATAGGCTGACTGGTATGGATCAAAAATTACTACGACGAAACCTATAATTCATGATAGCCAATCTATTGCCATGCTTTGCTACCCGAGTACTTCACAACAGGATTCTCTACACTTCACATCCACAAGCTAATCATCTTTCCTTGGATTTGCAATATGCACCTCCAAAGCCAGCAACAACTAATCAGCACCTCCAAGTCCCACCTTTTCTCTACTAAATAAATCAAATAGATTTTCATAGCAAGAAAGGTTATTTCTATTTGCAGCCATACAAGCCATACGGCATCCACATAATACCATACGAGGGGGTGTTCAAGAAACTACAAAGAAGATCAAGCAATTCATATAAGATCTTTGTTAGGAGTCTACTTCTAATGTTCCCCCTTCATACACTTCAATTTTTCTCCATGATCTCATGGGGCACAATCCATTGAAATTAGAGGTTAGAAAAATTTACACATGGGGACAAATCGGCTGCAACATTTACACCAAAGAGCATGTGTCATAGCAGTTAGTTATGATATGGGAAAGAAAAGCTAATTTCCAATACAATTTTCAATCATGCTAGGAGTAGAACAGCCCAAGCCCCACCTCAGTAGCCAAAAACACAAAGAACCAATAGAGATTATCTATAATCCACACATAACAGGTAAAGAGGGAAGCAAAAGAGTAAAAGAAACTCATCAGCAATATGCTAACATTATAAACCCATTAACCAAAATCCCAATTCAACACTGTCCATTAACCAGTTAATCACTAAAACTAACCTGTTCAATCAAAACAAAGAAAACCCATCTCCAAAATCATAAATTTATTCCCATATTTGGCAAACGAAACACAAAAAAAGATTAACAAACCCACCAAACAGAAACACATGCAAACAGACACGAATTAAAACAGAAGAGATCTAAACAAAAAGACAATTATGTTCAAATGATTGAGATCCTAGAGAAAGAAACCTTAAAAAAGAAACGGGAGTCACTCTTGTAATGGTAGTTTGCAGTGTTGTGGAGATTCCAGGGGTGGGAGAGGTTGAATATAACATTAAAAGATCCGAAAGATCAGAGCTCAGTTGTCATTATATCTTTAAGAGTTTTGAACGATTAATTATTTATTAGTGTGCGCTTTTGTCTTGTCAGCTCAGCCTCTCTCTCTTCTTCACTACTTGTACTTGGGTTTGTTACCTAGCTATTATTTTGGGTCTGAATACTGACCAGTAAGTCGGTCTCAATAAACAATTTTATTTTGATGGGCATATCCCAGCCAATTTATTTATCGACTAAAACTAAGTTTATGATTAATATTGTTATTAAAAGCATTTTTTATATTAAAATATATTTTTTATTTTTTAATATAAACACGTTAAAATAATTAAAAATTACTAAAAAAACATTAATTTAAAACTTTTTTTTAAGTGAAATATATTTTTAAAACACATCCAAAAATAAAAGTGATTGAATATGATATTATTGTTTATTTTTGCATTTCAAAAATATTTTTAAAAAAATTTAATTTTTTTTACTTCAAACAAATATTTTTTTGCTGATATCAAAAATAATTTTAAAAAAAATATATTAATTTTATGCATTTTTGAGTGAAAAATACTTTGAAAAATAATCATAACCATACTCTCAAACACACTAGTTTGGAGCTGCTGTTTAACTTGCTTTTTATAAAAAATTGATTTGTTTTTTTAATTATTGTTTTTAAAATTATTTTGATGTGCTGATACCAAGAATATATTTTTTAAAATAAAAATAATTATTTTAATATAATTTTAAGTAAAATATATTTTGAGAAACTACTGCTGATACATTCTAAAACACCTCATTTGATCACTAAATAAAGTAAGATTAAAATTCTTGAGTATATTTTGAATACATACTTTTATATTTAATTAACTTGCATATTAATCGAGACTAATTTTTTAAGATAATTTTAAAATCGCATATTAACATCATTTTAATATATTAAAAAGAATTTAATAAATTTATCTAAATATTAATTTTAATGTTTGAATCAAAGAAATTAAGAAAGAGAACATACCTCTTTGACCATTGAGCTAGTTCTTTATAACTCATCCCAATTAAAAATTTATTAATTTTATTAATCTTTAATGATTCCGTCAAACTTAATTTAAACCCAATAAAATATAAAATTAGAATTAAGAATTTCACAATATGGTTTTAGTAAAACTAATTCATCAAGATTAATTAAGTGTTTGGTTACATGATTTTAAAAGTGCATTTTAAATTGTTTTTTATTAAAAAAAATATTAAATTGATATTTTTTCAAATGTTTTTTATTTACTAATATCAATAAATTAAAAATTTTAAAAATATTATTTTAATACATTTCAAAATAAAAATACGTGAACTTTAAAAAGATTTTTAAACTTATCACTTTAATTTTTAATTTTTATTATTTGGCCAGGAAATGGGCAGTCAGAATCCTTTCAGAGGAAAAGGGCTTTGATATCATAAGGGAAAATTAACAAAAAAAAAAAAAAAAAAAAAAACCTAAAAAATCCTCACACTTTCACTATTCTTTGCACTGGAGATTGGAATCATTTTGCCCTTAAAAAAAAAAAACATAATTTAACCTCTTTCACGTATCCATATTTTATTTATTAATTTTTAAAATATCTTTTACTTGGTAATATATTTAAATAATATTTTATTATTATTTTTTTAAAATTTATTTTGAATATGAATACATCAAAGTAATTAAAAAATAAAAAAAAATTATTTGAATTTTTTTTTAAAACACAACATAGCTGCCAAGACAAATAAATTATTCATCTTCAATAATTACCACAAGTCAATGTCTAAAACCCTAAACAAACCTTGTTTATTTTTGTGTTTCAAAAGCATTTTAGAAAAAAATTAAATTTTTTTTATTTTTTCTTTACTTCAAATTAATGTTTTTTTTTGTGTTTTTAGATCATTTTGATGCGCTGATTTCAAAATTAATTTTAAAAAAATAAAAAAAAATATTATTTTAATATATTTTTAAATAAAAAAATATTTTAAAAAACAATCACAACTATACTTTTAATCAGGCTTTTCTGGTTTCTTGTAAAATCACTAAGAAAGTAAAGAGCTAATTTTTAAGGTAATATGGTGACATAAATAAATATTTTCAAGGAACATACTCATACCCATTAAATCAAATTAATTATTTTAATCTTTATAAAACTTGAAAATTAATCTAATACCTTGCTTATCTAGAATCTAGTATAAGTTAGATTTTATTTCAAATTATTTTTTTTGTTAAAACAATATTATTATTTTTAAAATTATAGCTTAGTTTAACCTAAAATCAACTCGCCAACCTGCCACAAGAGGTTAAATCGCGCACCCAATTATTTTTTATAAATATGATGCTGTGTCAGGATTTAAACCTCAAGATATATTCACCACCACATACATACATACATACATACATACATACATAGCTCCTTCAACTTCTTTAACGCTAACTTAGATGCAGCTCTTGATCAACAACATGATCTTCGTCATCAAAATCAAAATTGGCACGATCATCTCATCCAAGGGATCCAGTACCTCAACAAAATCTTCAAATATCACCACATGGGCCCACGCGTGAAACCCTAAACGACTAGCTTGTTTCTTTGCAAAATCAATCACAGAAGAACCAGTTTTTGTGGCAATATCATGACATAAAAATACATCCTCAAGATTATGCATGTCGGAGACCATGCCGGACTTGAAACTAGTGCGAGAATCAGTTGAGGAAACAGGT
>Ga0325401_1007636_pt1 | contig 10500 bp, 10 predicted proteins | sample PopdelMetagenome_FD_205666 | JGI IMG/M metagenome (GOLD analysis project Ga0325401, IMG submission 205666) | Populus deltoides microbial communities from Bellville, Georgia, United States - Xylem-PdKOR-R2 | ecosystem: Host-associated > Plants > Phyllosphere > Stem > Wood/Secondary xylem | place...
AACGTTGCGCGACCGTAACACCGCCGAAAGCACCGGCATCGGTCTGAGCATCGTCAAGAAGATCATTGATGAGCAACAGGGTAGTATTCGGGTTGAATCGGCGCCGGGCCAAGGCGCAGCTTTTATTTTTACGTGGCCGAAAAAGAACAGCTGAGTCCTAACGTAGCTGCGTAATGGTATTCAACTACTTACTTTGCGGCCCCGCTACCCCTTCACTCACTCCCACCGTCATTTACCTTCTTTATGCGTTCTGTTTTGCTGCTCGAAGATGATTTCTTCGATACCATGGTCGTACAGAAATCCTTTGCCAAGTTCAACGTGCCGCATAAGCTCTATACCGCTTTCAACGGCTTGGAAGGACTCGACCTGCTCCTAGGGCGCAACGGGGCCACGGCCATCGAGCCGGTACCCGAAGTTATTCTGCTTGATCTAAACATGCCTAAGATGAACGGACACGAGTTCTTAGCCGAACTGCGTACTTATCCGCACTTGCGCGACATTCCTGTCTTTATCACCACTACTTCGTCTATGGATGTGGACCGCCTCAATGCCCAAAACCTAGGCGTGAGTGGCTACATTCTGAAACCCATTGACTTCGAAACGAATACCGATATGGTAGACAGCATGAGCTTGCTGGAGAAGCTACTTAAGTAGTGCCGTACATCGTTGGGACTACCTAGCTCCGCTTGTTGTTGCTTAGGTAAGCGCGCGCTTCTTGGTACATCTCTGATTTACGCTCAGCCTTATCATTCACCACTTTGTAATAGCGCAAAGCACTTTTCACGTCGCCATCCTGCACGGCAAAATTAGCTAGGTTCAGGTTGGCATCGAGGTAGTAGAAGCTGTTGGTTTCGCCGGTGCTTTCCGCAAACACAATACAGCGGCGGTAATAATCAGCAGCTTTTTCCAGGTCCTTATAGCGGTTTTGCATTACCCAGCCGAGGTAATACGTGGCGTAGCGCCCACTGATAGCTTCGTAGCCTGGCATCCCGCGGTTGAGCTTATCGAGAATTTCGCGGCTCACTCGCTCACACTCCCGGAAGTTACGCGTGTTAAAGCAGCTCAGCGCGTAAAAACGCTGGAAGTATGCGTTATCGGGATAGTTGGTGGCTAGGTAACGCGCCACAGGCACTGCCTCTGCTGGCTTGTTTTCCTCATTCATCAAAATCTTCATGAGGAAATAGCGCGATTCTAGTCCGGTGTAAAAGCCTGTTTCGGCCACCGTTTTGAGTTGCTCAATACCCAAGCTCCGGTTTCCGCGCGGAAAGAACAATAGCACGGGTTTGAGCAAAGGATAATTGTCCCCAATCCAAACGGCGTAGTAGTTCACCAGGCCTTGACCGAACAGAAACTCCGGACTCAACCCATTGGCTTCCCGGCTCTTATTTAAATACTCCAGCGCCCGCTTGCCGCCCACTACTGCTTTAGCCATGTCGTGCCGTTCGCCATGTAGGTGCGCCGCAAAGCCATAAGCGGCAGCCAAGAAGAAACACGCTTCGTAGTTTTTATTATCGGCTTCGTAGAGCTTCTCGCCGTAGCTGGCAGCCGTATCCATGTAAGCGTAGAAGATCTTGTCGTACTGCTTGGTCTGGAGATTAGTCGGGATGATTTTCCACCACGTGCTAAGACCTAGGAGAAAATACGGCATTGGGTGGTGCGGGTAGCGCCGGCGCAAGGAGCGAAACTGCTTTTCGGCCTTGTCAAACTTGAAGTTGTAAAGGTTCTGTACCGCCCCTTCCAGCTCGGTCTGGATGTCCTGGTCGGTGAGCAGCCAGCTCTTTGTATCGAGGGCAGCCGGCAGCACATCAACGTTGCCGACTTCGATGGTGCGGACAGGCGTCTGCGTGGTATCAGCGCGCTGCGCCTGCCCATTAACTGCCAGTAGAAGTATCGATAAAACAGAAAGTAGTCGTAGGATCATATAAAGGCAGCTCACAACCTCTTATTACTGATAACCTTATGCCACTCATACTAAGCAAAAGTATCAAAATTATAATTATTCTCAGCAATCAACCTGCCATATATTCTTGCTGCAAACCTTGTACCGAGTACTAAAATCTTGCTTTCAAGACGCAAAACAATTAATAGATAGTCGTTCAACTCAAGTGAATTCACGTTCAATTGAGTATGGTTAATTTATTTTAAAATTTAACTTTACCAATAACAAGATATAAACAATACTGTGGTAAAAGCAATTTGCAACCTATTACAGCAGTAGTTGCTTGCGGCCTTTTTCGCCTCTACTATGCAACCAAGTACCGTCTATTTGGCTCACCTCTGCATTTGGGGTTAGCACACGTGACCTAGGTCCGCCACTAAACACGTCCGTTTGGAGTCCTGAAACGCAAGAAATCTGGCGTATTTACCGTTAATTCAAGCTTGTAAGCCGCTCCGTACGAAAGTAAACCGGCAGGCTGCTTCACTGAAACAACACTCAGATCATTCTCTTTTCGGGACCGTTCTTCATTTCTTCTGTCATGCGTTTTCATCCGTTCCTCTTACTCTTTTCTCTCCTTGCTTTTCGTCCTGGCGCTGCGGAAGCGCAGGAGACGCCGCGAGAGTTGAACAGTCTGCCCACCGCACCGCCCACCCCCGCTCCTGCACCAGCTGCACCCCGCCAGCTAAGTACTGCACCCGTGGTACCCGATTCCGTCCGCGAACAGCAACGCCAGCAACAGCGCCGCATGGCCATGCCGCCCGCCGAAACCACCCGCTTCGCGGTGGGCCTCCGGAACGGCCAAGTGCTACGAGCCTACGACGTTGAGGTGAAGCAGCCCGTCTTTGGCCGCAGCTTTCTATTAGTCGATGGGTTGCAACGCTACGACCTCAATGACGTGCGTTATTACGACGATGAAACAGGCCACTACGTGCGCACAACGCTGCCCAACTCGCGCCGCGAAACGACGCTACGCCGTGACCGGCAGGGGCGCATTAGCTTGTACTCCATTACCAGCACCCAATATGCGGGCAACGGTTTCGGCAACCCGTACGGGTACGGTGGTTTTGGCCGCTACTATGGGTACGGCGGCTACCCGATGTACCGCACCGTCAAGACCGAGTACTTCAGCAAAGACAACGGCCCAGTGCAAAACATGACCATTCGCAACCTAGCTATTGCCACCGCTGATAACCCAGGCAGCAGTGCCCTGTTGGCAAAGGCGCGCAGCTACCAGCGCCTTACCACCCTGAGCTACGTGGCAGCAGGCGGTGTGATGCTGGCAGGCCTATTCACCACGCTCAACCCCAACAGCAGCGGACCGGCCATATCGCCGCTAATCTACGCGGGCATCCCTCTGCTCATCGTGCCGTTGGTGGTCGGTGGTAAGCAACAGACTAGCATCCGCCAAGCTATTGCGCTCTATAACCGCGGTTTACAGTAACCCCAGGCTAGGTGGGTTGCGTAAGCAACTACGTGACCCGCCCTACTACTATCCTCCCCGAGCCCGACTTAGAAGCACGCCGCACCAAGGCGCTACTAGTGCACGAGCGTTTGTGCGCCGAATACGGTGCCCCTTTCCCATTTTTCAGCACCAAAGACCCTCTAAGCGAACTTATTAGCGCTTTACTGTCGCACCGCACGCGCAATAAGGATTCGCACCAAGCTTATCAGCAGCTCGTGGCGCGGTTTCCGACGTGGGAGCAAGTGCGCGATGCGCCAACTGAAGAGGTGCAGGCCGCCATCAACCCGTGCACATGGCCCGAACAAAAGGCACCGCGCATTCAAGCCGTGTTGCGCGAAATCAGCGCCCGCTGCGGTGGCCCCTGCGACCTAGCTTTTTTGGCTGACAAGACTGTGCCCGAAGCGCGGGCTTGGTTGGAAACCATTCCGGGTGTGGGTCCCAAAACTAGCGCGGCGACTCTCCTATTTAGCTCGCTTCGGCTACCAGCCATGCCCGTCGATAGCCACCACCACCGCGTCGCGCAGCGCCTCGGCCTAATCGGGCCGAAAGTAGGCACCGAAGCTGCTCACGCACTGCTAGAGGCCTTACTCCCCCCCGACTGGAGCGCCCAGCAAGTGTACGACCACCACGAAGCGCTCATGTTTCACGGGCAGAAGTGCTGCTACTTTCACTCTCCCGCCTGCGGTCGTTGCGTCGTCTTAGATCAATGCCCTTATGGCCAAGCGCGCTTGAGTGGTGCGCCATTGCCGGTGCTAGCTTACAGCAAATAAGCTAACTGCGCTTATCACACCTTCACCACCTAGCCTTTGCTCCACTCCACACTATGAAAACCACATACGGCGTACCCGCTCTAATTTCGTTTTTCATCCCAGGCTTGGGGCAACTTATCAAAGGCCAATTTCTGAAAGCTTTTATTATCTGGGCCATCGGCGGCACGCTCAGCTTTCTGCTGGCTTGGACGATTGTGGTGCCCTTTCTCATCTGGGCGTGGAATGTGTATGACGCCTATAACTCGCCAGCCTAGCCTGCTCTTTGGGTGGTGATGGGTAGATTAGCATCTATCCTAGCTCTACTTTTGTTCATGCCTGCCACACTGCACCTTAAAGCCAAACCTAACAGCAAAAACAACCAGCTACTAGTGACAGCCGATGGTACTGTAACAGTACGGCTGCATGCTCCTGCCCAAGACGGTAAAGCAAATTCCTGCTTACTGGCCTACCTAGCCGAAGTGTTTGAGGTGAATAAATCGAGCATCACACTCGTAACTGGGCACACCGCGCCGTTCAAAAAAGTGCACTTTGATACAATAGAAGAAGCCACTCTCCGGCAAGTACTGACGCAGTATCAAGGCCGTTAGTAGTACCTAGATTTGCACTACTTTTTAGGGTCGAATGGAAGTTTTTACGCGGGCACAGCTGCTAATAGGCAAGGACAGCAAGCGGCGCGCAACCTCTCACTGCGCAATGGGGTAAGCAGTAACCTAGCTTTTCCACCCTACTATTTCCCCTCATGATAATTCCTACCTGGGCCATGGCCGGCTTTTGGGGCCTGGTCTCTGGCTCCGCCTTGCTCGTGGGCGCGGGCGTTGGCTTTTACTTGCACGTACCGCAACGCCTTATTGCCGCCGTTATGGCATTTGGCAGCGGCGTGCTCATTTCCACGTTGTCGCTGGAGCTTATGGAAGAAGCATACCGCAAGGGTGGCTTCGACGCGACGGCCATTGGCTTTGTTGGCGGCGCAGCTGTGTACACTTTCGCAAATTGGCTGCTAGCTCGCCAGGGCGCCAAGCATCGCAAGCGCTCCGGTGCCCAACAACACGAAGAGCGCCAGAAAGTAAAAGCAGGTGACAAGTCGGGTACCGACCCGGGCGACGACAACGGGATGGCCATTGCCCTCGGCGCGCTGCTCGATGGTATCCCCGAGAGTATTGTTATCGGGCTGAGCCTGTTGGCCGGCGGCGTTGTGAGCACCGTGGCGGTAATAGCCATCTTTTTATCAAATCTGCCCGAAGGTTTATCGAGCGCAGCGGGCATGAAAAAGGCCGGCCGTTCGGCGAGTTACGTGTTTTGGCTTTGGGCAGGTATTGCCATTATTTCGGGGCTAGCGGCCCTGGCAGGCTACGCAGTATTCAGTCACTTCTCGACCGATGTGGTGGCTGCTACGACGGCCGTAGCGGCGGGCGCTATCTTAGCCATGCTAGCCGACACGATGATACCCGAGGCATTTGAAGAAGCTCACAATTTCACTGGCTTAATTACAGTATTAGGATTTTTAGCTTCCTTTTTTCTGAGCAAAATGGGCGGTTAAACAGGTTGTTGCTCTTAACGATGCGTACTTCCCAGCCTTGGCATGGTGTTAGTCCGAATTATGATTTTGATTAGATCTATTCTCCACATCCTTTGTGACCCTGCCCCAAGCTTGTAGCTTGCAGTAAGTTGCTTGTTAACGTTAGTATGTCCGCTTTTTCCGATCCTGCTGCTATCCAGCCTCTGCTAGAGGCCCTGTCCTTTTCCCCCGATAATTTACCACTGCGCAAACACGTGGCGGGGCTCCTGCTCCAAGCCGGACGGCTAGCCGAAGCCGAGGACACGTATCGCGCTGGGTTACGCCTAGCCCCCACCGACCCCGACTTGCAGTTGGGCTTGGCCGAAGTGTATGCGGCGCTGCAAAAAACATCGGCGGCTTTTGTGGTGGTGGAAGAGCTTCTTACTAGCTACCCCGAGCACGCCCGCGCCCACCTACTCCACGCACGATTACTGGCTCGTACTGGTCAGCTTTCCGCCGCGCGTGAGGCATATGAGACGGCCCGGCACTACAATCCCACGCTAGAAGATGCGGAGCTACTAACCCAGCTACGAGAAAAGAGCCTAGCCCAGCCGGCGCAGCCGGCCCACGGCGGCCCACTCACAGATATGGCCAGCGGTCAGGGCCTAGTAATCGACGAGCAAACGTTGTTCTCGGGTCTGGAGAAGCCCAAAATTAACTTTTCTGACGTCGGTGGCATGGAAGCAGTGAAGGAGGAAATCCGCCTCAAGATTATTCACCCGCTTCAGTACCCCGATCTGTACAAAGCTTATGGCAAAGCCACCGGCGGCGGCTTGCTGCTCTATGGTCCCCCCGGCTGCGGCAAGACCCACCTAGCCCGTGCTACGGCGGGGGAGGTACAAGCGTCCTTTATCAATGTCGGCATCAACGACATACTGGATATGTGGCTGGGCAACAGCGAAAAGAACTTGCATCAGCTGTTCGAAATGGCCCGCTTGCAAGCACCGTGTGTGCTGTTTTTCGACGAAGTAGATGCCCTAGCTGCCAACCGCCACGACTTACGGCAGAGCGCAGGCCGCTCCTTAGTTAATCAGTTTTTGGCGGAGCTAGATGGCGCTACACGTGCCAACGACGGCGTGCTCATCATGGCCGCTACCAACGCTCCTTGGCACCTCGACGCTGCGTTCCGCCGCCCCGGCCGCTTCGACCGTATTGTGCTCGTGACGCCCCCCGACGAGGCCGCCCGCGCCGCCGTGCTGGAGGTGTTGTTGCGCGACAAACCGCTTGCCCTGGGCGTAAACATCTCCACCATAGCAGCCAAAACGCCTGGCCTTTCCGGCGCCGACCTCAAAGCGTTAGTCGACGTGGCCATTGAAGCTAGGTTGCGCGAGTCGATGAAGCAGGGTCGCCCGTTACCTATTGAGCAAAATGATTTGCTTGATGCCGCTAAGCAGGTTCGGGCAAGCACCAAGGAGTGGTTTGCCACGGCCAAAAACTACGCGCTCTACTCGAATGAGGGCGGCGTGTACGACGATATTCTGGTGTATATGGGCATCAAAAAACCGCGGGAGTAACACGCAGCATTATGGTGCAGCAATCTGAACCTAGTTGGTATAAGCGCGCCTCATTATTGCTTGATCATCGGCGGCCAAAACAAGCAGCTCGTCTTGCTTTATTACGCCTACAGGATAATCCGCATGACGTGCAGGCGCACTTAATGTTTACCTATGCGCTTATACACCAGCGCCACTATCAAGAAGCGCTGGACAGCTGCCGTACTACACTGCAAGTAGCGCCAGAGACATCAGAAGCGTTTTACTTGATGGCGACAATTTATCTGCATACAGGTTATTACGCCGAAGCCGAGGCCGCGATTACTACCGCCATTAGGCTAAGCCCTTATCGTGCTTCTTATTATGCCTGGCAAACTCAGATTCGTTACCATGCTGGCTTGCTCTACGGTGCGTTAGAGGCATCGGAGGTAGCCTTGCAGCTAAACGCGCAGAATGCTGATGCACTAATGTGGCGTGCTTTAACACTGGCTAGCCTACAACGCCTAGCCGGAGTGACGCAGTCTGCCGAAGTCGATTACTTATTCGCTCAACTCCTGCGACTAGCGCCAGGCAGCGCCTCAGTGCACGCCAACCTAGGTTATGTTTTGCTGCTGAGGCGGGATGCTATACCGGCCATTTATCACTTGCGCGAAGCCCTGCGTCTAGATCCTACCCGTTCTCAAACACAACAGCACTTGCACCAAGCTCATGTAATGCAGCACTGGTCACACCGAGCAATGGATTGGCATAGCGTGCAGCAGAAGAAACTGACGCAGTTAAATCAGCATAGGTTTGGGCAATGGTTGCTAGTACCGTGCTGCTTTATTACTTTCTACAGTTTATTCTTGGGGCCACTCCTGCTTATCCAGAGCATTGCTATGCTGTATGAATGGTGGGCTACTCGGCGCTGGAAGCAGGAAAAAGTTGATCCTAGCTTGATGCTCAAGTCATGGTGGGAACGTACTTTTTACCCGGGGAAACCTATCATCGGCTGGACTTCCGCCGGCCTAGCCTGGGCAATGCTAGTAATGGCAACAGCTATATACTTTCCCTTGAGCCCTCCCCTTGTTTGGCTGTTTGTGAGTGTCGGGATGTTGTTTCCACTGCGCGAAGCATGGAAGAGCTTTCAACAAGGAGAGCGACATTTCCCATTGGGAGTTCTGCTGCTGCTTTCTCCTGGCAGTTGCGCGCTCATGAAAGCGTATAGCCTTATGGGAAGCGAGAATGCCGAAGCCGATACACAAGGATTCCTGTGCTTCTTTGCGCTGTTTCTGGCTGCCCACCAATTATATCGAGTAGGTCCTTTACCAACGCACAATCGATTACAGCTCTGAGATGAAATTAAAAGTGACGGTTCTTTTTTCTACTCGCACTTAGCTAGTTTCCGCAACGCTCATTGTTGAAGTCACTAATCAGTCCATTACGCAGGTTTATCTATCAGCTTGCTTATTACTTATGGAACACGTTGCTTCCCACCATTGGTCTGAACGCATTTTGCTGCTGCTGCGCCAAGGCCGAGCGCCACAGGCCGAGCAGGAGTTGCGCCGCATTTTGCAAGCCGACCCTACTGATGCCCTTGCCCACGCTTGGCTTGGCATGTGCTTGCTCGACCAGGCCAAATTAGAGGAAGGACAAATGGAAGCCGAAACGGCTATTCACCTCGCTCCCGAGTACGACTTTGCGCACTATCTGCTCAGTTTGGCGCATTTGCGGCAGCATCGTCAGCCGGCAGCATTGGAGGCCATTGAGCACGCCCTAGCCCTCGACCCCACCGACCCCAACTACTATCATACGCTCGGCATCATTCGGTTTCAGCGTCATCAGTGGCAAGCTGCTTTGAAAGCCGCCGAAACCGGCCTCTCCTACGATCCTGAGCACGTCGACTGCCTAGGTTTACGGGCCCGTGCCCTCACGCGCCTTGGTCGCCGCGACGAAGCCAGTGATACTCTAGGCCTAGCCTTGCATCACGACCCCGACGACGCCGGCACCCACGCCGATGCTGGCTGGGTAGCCTTGGAAACCGGACAAGCCAAACCCGCACTAGAGCACTTCCGGCAGGCCTTGCGCCTCTCTCCCACCTCTGATTATGCGCGCGAAGGACTGGTAGAAGCCCTCAAAACGCAATATTGGGTGTACCGCACCTTTATGCGCTTTGCGTACTGGTCATCGTCGTTGAGCGACGGCACGCGGCGGGCGCTCTTTCTGGGCCTATTTATCTTCTCGCGCTTCTTCCCGCTGCTACTGCCCCTTTACTTGGTGCTGGTATTTATGAGTTGGTTTGCCGACCCATTGTTCAATACCCTGCTCCGTTTCAACCCCTACGGCCGTCATGCGCTGAGTCCGACGCAAGTGCAGCAGTCGACGCAATTTTCAGCGGTGCTAGGTGCAGGGCTGGTTTTCTTGGTAGCGGGCTTATTCACAAAAATTGCTTTCCTGAATCTACTTGGCCTCGTGATGCTAGGGCTACTTTTCCCGTTAGTAGGCACTTGGCGGCTAGCTGTACCTGCCCAACGTAAACGTTCCGGTTGGTTTGGGGCTGTCTTGGCGGTGCTAGGTTTGGCGGCTGTTGCGCTCACGGCGCTACCTTTCGTGGCAACGTACGCCAATATTTTCTTCGGTGGTTATTTAATTGGAACGGTGCTCTACGTTTGGTTTTATGCTTTACGCTAAGCCCGCGCACTGAGCACTGACTGTGCGGCAGCATGCCTTGGTACATTGTGCAGGGCGTCGACCGCGCCACCTACCATGCCCCCAAGTCTTGTGCATCGTTTGACTTAGCAGCCATATTTTGCGCGCAACAGCTATATTTTTCGTAGCCTAGGGTGATAATTGAGCGGAATGAGGATTAATGGATAGAACATTCGCTTGCATGAGAACTCAACCCGTCAACCTCGCCCCTCCGCCTTCTAGCCTTGCTTTGCAGCAGGCCCTGCGCACCGACCGTGAGCGGACGCTCACGCAACTCTACCGCCAGACGTTTCCCGTTGTGCAGCGGCACGTGCTCCGCCACAATGGCTCGGCTCAGGATGCGCAAGATATTTTTCACGACGCTTTGATCGTGTTTTATGAAAAAGCGGTGCATGGCAACTTGGTGTTGACAGCGGCTCCCAGCACGTATTTAGTTAGCGTATGTCGCAACTTATGGCACCGGGAGCTCGCCCGGCGCAATCGTCAGCCCAGTGCCGAGTTGCCCATAGAGCCTAGGGATTCAGCCGACCCTGCCGAACCTGAATGGAGCGGCTCACCCACCCCCGACCCCGCCGAAACGGTGCTGGAGCAAG
>Ga0325401_1007637_pt1 | contig 10498 bp, 8 predicted proteins | sample PopdelMetagenome_FD_205666 | JGI IMG/M metagenome (GOLD analysis project Ga0325401, IMG submission 205666) | Populus deltoides microbial communities from Bellville, Georgia, United States - Xylem-PdKOR-R2 | ecosystem: Host-associated > Plants > Phyllosphere > Stem > Wood/Secondary xylem | place...
TACCTAGCCGGCGACCCCGACACGTGGGTGTACGTCACTGCCGTTTCCATTGGGGTGTTGCTCACCTGTACGCTTTCCTTGCGCTATTCGCGTACCCTCATGTTGTACCTGTTCGGCGGCGTCCGCTACGACCCAGACTGGGCTAACACGCCGCTCCGTCGCTAGTGCCAGAGTTATCGGCCCTTAGCTTCAGCAGAACGAGCTGCCGATAGAAACCACAAAACAAGCCCCACCGGGGCGGCACCTAGCTTTGGTGCTGCTTCGTTGGGGCTTCTTGCTACCAATAAGTTTATCAACAAGGCTAAGCTACCGCCTCGCGTAATCATTGATTTGCTGAGGCGCTCCGCAATACCTGTTGCAGCCAGCGTACCAAATCCGCATCTACTTGGTCGCGGCATTGGTCGAGGCCGTGGCGGCAGTTGGGATACAAGATCAATTCTTTAGGCTCTCGTGCTTGCTCATAAATGTATTCGGAGCAGGCAGCGGGCAGGATTTCGTCGGAGGTGCCGTGCAGGAGCAACAAGGGCCGCGGGCTCACTTGCGGGGCTAGGTCGGTGCCGTAGGTTTGGCTGCTCATTGCCACAACGGCTTTTACTTCCGGACTGAGCGCGCCCGCACTAATCACGACGGCGCCGCCGAAGGAATGCCCCACCAGTGCTACTGCTCCATAGCCGCGCTGTTGCACCAAGTGCTGCACCCCTAGCAGGGTATCGACCACACATTCCTCTAAGTGGTTGGGCAAACGGTAGTGAAGGCGCAGGGAAGCAATGCCCAACGTGGCCAGCTGCGTTGCCAGACGCGGGTACATACCCCAAGCAGGCCCGTCGAGGCCACCCCCTGCCCCACCTACCCACACCACCGCCGGCGCGCCGAGGGGTGCCGGGTGCAACCGGGCGGGCATTTGTCCTTGGTTGGTTTGGAAAAGCAGTTCCTCCACGCCGTCGACGACTTGTTCCAACGTCACGGCTTCTAAAACATACGCCTGCGGCTGTTGCGGTTTTTGTGCCATAGCAATGCTCGTTTCTCTGGGTGTACTACCGCTAGCCTAATAAGATATAGCCCAGCTTTTCCGCACCAAAAGCCAACTCCTCCGTAAGATAGGATCCCCTCACCCTTATGTTGGAGCTTGCGAGCCATGTTCTGTGGCTTCGCTTTTTCGTTGTGTATGGCCGCTTCTGAGCAAGTTATTCCTTTCGATTGGGAACGTATTCTTTGGTCGGTGGAGTCGCCGGCCTTTCTGGGAGAGGTAGTCGTGCGCTGCATTGTTGTGTACTTGCTCGTGCTAGGCGTTCTGCGCGTGACGGGCCGACGCGGCGTGCGGCAGCTTTCTATTTTTGAGCTGAGCATCATTCTGGCCCTAGGGTCCGCCGCCGGCGACGCCATGTTTTACTCCGACGTGCCGCTGATGCACGTTTTGGCGGTCTTCGTGGTAGTTCCGCTGCTCTACTTGGCCTTCAACAAACTCACGGAACGCTCCCCGGCGTTCAGCAACTGGCTAGAAGGCGCTACGGTGTGCCTGGTGAACGAGGGCCAGGTAGAAGTAGCTGCTTTCAAAAAGCAGAACCTTACTCAAAAAGAGCTGTTCGGCGAGTTGCGCCAGCACCAGGTAGAGCACCTTGGCCAAGTACGCCGCATGTACATCGAGGCCACCGGCAACGTGAGCGTCTACTTTTACCCCGATGCCGAAGTACGCCCCGGTCTCCCGATTTGGCCGGAGTTGCTGCGCGCGGCCCAGCTGGAAATAACTGAGGCCGGCTCGTACTCTTGTTGCGTTTGTGGCCGCACGCACGCCTTGACGCCGGGCAAGCACACCTGCTCGGTCTGCCAAAACCAGCGCTGGGTGCCCAGCTGCGAGACCAAGCGCCAGGCCTAGCTTCGGTTTGGCTTTTGGGTAAAAGCTAGGTTGTAGTTTTGCGCGTTCACCTATCGTTTGGTTTTGTCATGCTGCCTCTGCTTCACGTCCACCACATTGCCATTATCTGCTCCGATTATGAAGTGTCGAAACGCTTCTACACGGAAGTGCTCGGCTTGCGCATCATTCAGGAAGTGTATCGGGCTGAGCGCCAGTCGTGGAAGCTCGACCTAGCATTGCACGAGCAGTACATCATCGAGCTGTTCTCCTTTCCGGGAGCGCCACCGCGGCCCTCGCGCCCAGAGGCCATCGGCCTACGTCACCTAGCCTTCGCCGTTTCCGACCTCGACGCCACCGTGCGGGAGCTAGCTCAGCATCAGGTAGAGGTCGAGCCTATTCGGGTAGATGAGCTTACGGGTAAGCGCTTCACCTTCATTGCCGACCCCGACGCCCTGCCGCTGGAGTTCTACGAGGCATAAGCAGTAGAACTGCAAACATGGCACGTGGCTAGTGCTAGCACTGGCTTGCAGCCAGTGCCTTAAAAGCAAATAGGCTTCCTAACCTGCCCCAACACAGCCCGTATGAGCCGCAAATACATGTTTCGCTCCCAGGCTGACCTACACTTCATCAGCGCGGCTACCGTCAACTGAATTAACGTGTTTACTCGTCCTCTTTACAGAAACATTGTGGTAGAAATTCTGTGCTGGTACTGACTGCAAGCTAGCTTTAACTCTCCGCGCTAGCATTGTTCGTTCTAGCTTGCCTCTCTCAGGAAAAAAGCAAAATGCCTGCCTCCGTTGTTTACCTCCCTGCACCAGCATATTACCGGTGCCTGAACTAAACGACACAACCTATGAACATCGGAATCATTGGCGCGGGCCACATTGGCAGCGCCCTAGCTGTGCGGCTTACCAACCTTGGCCATTCGGTTTACATTGCTAACTCTCGCGGTCCTGAGACGCTCAAGAATGTAGCCCAGAAAACCGGCGCTACACCCGTCACGGCCGAGGAAGCAGCCCGCCAAGGCAGCAACTTACTCGTGGTAACCATCCCGCTGAAGAACATTCCCGACCTGCCCAAAGACCTGTTCGAAGGCGTACCGGCCGAGGTGCCCATCATCGATACCAGCAACTACTACCCTATGCTGCGCGACGGCAAGATACCGGAACTGGAAACCGGCGACCTAACCGAAAGCGAATGGGTGCAGCAGCACCTAGGTCGGCCGGTGGTGAAGGTCTTCAACAACATCTACGCGCACCACATCGTGGAGAAGGGCCTGCCCGCTGGTACGCCCGGCCGCATTGCTCTGCCCGTAGCCTCCGACGATGCCGCCGCTAAGCAGAAAGTAATGGCCGTAGTGGAAGAGCTGGGCTTCGACGCCGTTGACGACGGCACCCTGCACGAATCGTGGCGGCAGCAGCCCGGCACCCCGTCGTACGGCGCCGATATGCCAGCCGATAAGCTACGCGAGCATCTGGCCAGCCTCGGCACCGAGCGCACAGAAGCCCAGCACGCCGAGTTTCTGGCCAACCACGCCCGCACCGAGCAGGCCATGGCCGACCAGGGCATTAAGCTTAAATAACCATTGAATAGTCAGGTGCTTGAAGTGCTTGACCTGTTTTTGCATGCATCGCGCCGCCTGGGAAACTGGGCGGCGCTTTCTGTTTTACTCGCACCGTTACATTCAATCCTAGGTTAAACCCGGTACGCGCGCTAGCATGGCCCATGTGCTGATGCTAGCTTGCACTTTGGTAAGCTGGCAGCCAACTCTCTTTCAATGGGTGAGTACCAAAAGCAAACCCTGCAAATCTTGCTCGATCAGGCGCACGGCGGCTTGCAGCTCATTGAGCATATTGGCCCGAATCCGCAGCTCCTCTACGCTGTACTTGCCGCCTTTGCCAAATAGCAAGGCTTGCTGCTGGCGGCCTTTCGGCGAATTGGGTTGTGCCAGCTGGCCATAGTGTTGCCACCGTTGGCGCGTGTTGTGCCCCACCGAGGTTTCCCCTTGGTTGCTGAAAGCTCTTTCCTGCAAGCAGTACCACACGCTGGGCGGATACAGAGCCGAGGTTGGCTTTTCCTCCCAAATGTCAGTCAGCAAGTTACGCGGGTGCTCAAACGCAATGGTGCGGTGCGAGGTGAGCGTGAGCAACCCTAGCCCCGCTGTGAGCAAGCCGCCCCCAATGCCAAACGCGTACTGCGGTATTTTCTGGTCGAATACTGTAGTGCCGACGCCCGCCACGGCGCCCACCCCAATGGATAACACGGTGAGGCGCTGCTCATACCGGTCTTCCTGCTCGGCTAGGTAACCCGCCACCTGGTCGGCTCGCTCGCCCTCACAATCGAGTTCGGCGGCCGTACTGGCAATGCTGGTAGCCATCAGCTGCAAGCGCGCTAGCACTTGCTGGCGCTGAGTCAAAGCGGCGAGCTGGTGCGCTTCTGTGGGCTGCAGGTGGGCCGTGCGCTCTAGCTGCGTTAAGCTTTTGAGTTGTGGCAACACGCCCGCCGCATTGGCAATAAGCAAATTACGCCGCGAGTAGCGGGCCGTGAGGGCACTATCGAGCACAGGTTGAATGCTTGCAAGCGGCGCCGAAGCAGCCTCGTAGCGGTACACCTGGGGCGGGTCGCAGTAGCCGGCTTCTACCCGCAAACGGCCACTTGGCGTATGTAGCGCACAACTCGTTAATAACAACCAGCTACAACGCGCAAACCAACGGACAGGGGCAGAAAACACGAGCTTCATGCGGGCAAAAAACGGAGCTTTTGGCGTGAAGATAACGGCCCCCAGCGCCTCCCAACTCTCTAGCTCATACCGAACAAAGTAAAAAAGGTCTTTCTAAACCCATCGTTTCCGCCCGATATTGCGGCCGCTATGGCCAAACGTGACCTTCCGTACCTCATTATTGACTTCGACAGCACCTTCACCCAAGTAGAAGGGCTCGATGAGCTAGCTGACATTGCCTTGCAAGGCCACCCCGACCGCGCGAAAGTGGTGGGCGACATCCGTGCCCTCACCGACTCGGGTATGAACGGCAGCATTTCCTTTTCCGAGTCATTGCGCCGCCGGCTCGGGTTGCTCAGCGCTCGGCGCGACCATCTGCCGCTGCTAGTAGCCCAGCTCAAAACGAAAGTGTCGGACAGCATTGTGCGCAACCGCGACTTCTTTGCGCAGTTTCCGGGGCGGGTGTACATCGTGAGCAGCGGCTTCCGCGAGTTTATTGAGCCCGTGGTAGCCGATTTCGGTATCCCCGCCGATTACGTGCTAGCCAATACCTTCACCTACGACGCGGCTGGCAACATCACGGGCTTCGACCCCAACAACGTGCTCAGCCGCGACGGCGGCAAAATCGAGCAGCTGCGCCAGCTCAACCTACCCGGCGACGTGTACGTGCTCGGCGACGGCTACACCGACTACCAGATCCGCGAGGCCGGTCTCGCCAACCGCTTCTACGCCTTCACCGAAAACGTGACGCGCGACGCCGTGGTGGCTCGTGCCGACGAGGTGGTGCCTTCTTTCGACGAATTTCTGTACCAGAATAAACTTCCCATGACGCTCTCCTATCCGAAGAACCGCATCCGTGTTCTGCTGCTCGAAAACATTGAACCCACCGCCGAAAAGCTGTTTCGCGAGGAAGGCTACCAAGTTGAAATCGTGCAAGGTGGTCTCGACGAAGACGAGTTGGTAGCGCGCATAGAAGGCGTTAGCATCCTCGGTATCCGCTCCAAAACCAACGTGACGCAGCGCGTGCTCGACGCCGCCAACCGCCTGATTGCCGTGGGTGCGTTCTGCATCGGCACCAACCAGATTGATTTGGTGGGTTGCATGAAAAAAGGCGTGGCCGTGTTCAACGCTCCATTCTCTAATACTCGCTCGGTGGTGGAGCTAGCCTTGTCGGAGATTATTGCGCTGGCCCGCCGTCTGCCCGAGAAAAGCGAGAAGATGCACCAAGGCGAATGGGATAAGTCGGCTAAGGGTGCGTTTGAAGTGCGGGGCAAAAAGCTAGGCATCGTGGGCTACGGCAACATCGGCACCCAGCTGTCGGTGGTAGCCGAGGCCTTGGGCATGCAGGTGTTCTACTACGATATTGCCGAAAAGCTCCAGCTCGGCAACGCCCACAAAGTGCGCACCCTGCACGAGCTGCTACAGCAAGTCGACATCGTGACCCTGCACGTGGATGGCCGCCCCAACAACACGAACCTCTTCGGAGCCGAAGAATTCGCCCTGATGAAGCCGGGTGCCATCTTCCTCAACAACAGCCGTGGCCACGTGGTCGACGTGCCGGCCCTGGCGGCAGCCTTGCGCTCGGGGCACCTAGGTGGCGCCGCCGTCGACGTGTTCCCCTACGAGCCCAAAACCAACTCCGAGGCATTTGAGAGCGAGCTGCGCGGCTTGCCCAACGTGCTGCTCACGCCCCACATCGGCGGCAGCACGGCCGAGGCCCAGCGCAACATTGCCGAGTTTGTACCCGAGCGCATCATGCAGTACATCAACTCTGGCAATACGCAGCAGAGTGTCAACTTCCCCAACATTCAGCTGCCCGATCAGCAGGCACACCGCCTTATTCACATCCACGCCAACGTGCCCGGCGTACTGGCCCGCATCAACAACGTGCTGGCCAACCGCCAGGTGAACATCCTAGGTCAGTATCTCAAGACCAACGAGCACATCGGCTACGTGATTACCGACATCGACAAGCAGTACGAGCCGGAGCTGATCGACGAGCTGCGCCACGTGGAGCACACCATCAAGTTCCGGGTGCTGTATTAACGACTACAACTTCCTAAATACCCTCCTTAGTGAAGGCGTTACTCATGCTAGGGCTGGCTTTTTTGCTAGCCCTAGCTGTTTGGTTTTATACAAGAACAGCACCGCTTCAACCCGCGGGTGCATCTATCATAGCGGAGCAACTGTATCAGCGGCGGCTTCTGTCGTTGGCAGGGCGGGATGAGTTGCTCCGCCGCATTCGGCATGGAGAGTTAAGCATCCAGGACTATGACGAACTTCATCAAACCACTGCGGAACAACAAAGCAATGGCCCTGCTGCCATCTTGGCTTTCTGCGTAGAAGCGTTCCAAACCGAATTCAACTACCGCACCCAGGAGCTTGACGTGGAAGCAGCGGCAGCAACCGGCGATTCTAGCTACGTTGATGCGCAGAAAGCTTCGGCGATTTTCAATAAGTATACGCAAGCTCTTGCGCGGTTTAAAGGTGACACCGCCGCTTTTCAACGCTGGTACTACCAACAGCTTCCCGCTAGATTTAAGATTGAAAATGCTATCAAAGCCGAAGATTCCTTGCGTCAAGGGGGTTGGACTATTTATCCGCCCATCGGAGGGCTTCCGGCAAGTCATCATTGGATCAACAATCAGCGCAGTGTGTTCGGTAAAACCCGCACCCGCACAGCCCGCGACTTACAGGAGCTAGGACTTATAGACGCAGAAGTTTACCAGCACCTGCAAGAACTGCTGCACACTGGTCAGTTGATCAATGAGGAACAGGTGTGTGAAAAGGCGGCCAGCGAGATGCGGCACCGCGCCGATTACAACCAAAACAAAATCAAGCAACTGCAATGGCTTGACAGTTTACAGCAAGCCGGACTGCTCAGTGCTACTCAGCATCAGCGTTTGCTTCAGGAGTACCAACCTTACGAACTCAAAACGCCGTTCAAGGTTATAGCTTACTGTCAGCGTGGCCGGGTACTCGATCTGCGTCATCTGAGCCATGATCCACGGAAGTTATACTCGCACATTTTTGCGCGGCTACCCGCCATTCTGCCTGGTTTCCACTACACCGATTTGCACCTGGTGGTAACAGAGAAGGATATGGATTCCGAGCTGCTCCAGCAAAACGTCACGTTAAGCTTCCAGGCAAATGGCCGACGTTACGAGAACACCTTTTTTCATCAATTTATCCGCAAAGATGGTACTGTTTCTAATCCACCTCTGGGCGCTGAAGTAGGAGAGTATTTTCACCGAAGCATCAACCGCTGGTTGGCCGATCAGGCTTCGCCGCTGCGCCTTTACCGGGCCTACACCCCTGATGCCAGGTCAGTTTATGGCGACGAATACCTAGGCCTCATTGCCATGACGGCGCAACAGCGCAAGCTATGGGGTAATAACGGAGGTTTTATTACAGCCGAATCGCATGACAACCAGTTCAGCTCAACAAATATCGATAAACTGATAACGTGGTATCAGCACCTAGGTCTGTTCTCTCACCTCTCGCCGGAGCAGATGACGCAAGGCCGCCGCAAAGCGTTAAGCGGAGCGAAAACGAGTTTTGCCGAGGTACTAATGAGTTTTCCGCACGTTATCCACGCCTTCGATTGGGAATCGGCTGATTCTCCGCACGTCTACGTGCGGCATACGAAGGAGCTAGCCGCCATTTCGCGTGGGGGATTCATCCCTGAGCACGTACAAGATGGGTTCACCTTTGATCAGTCCTTACCGGCGACTGTTCCGTTTAGCTTCGACCTAAACAACCACGCGTACCGGATCCAGCTAGAGGTAAAATCAGATTGGCTAGACCCTGCTTTTGTTGAGTTGATCCAGCGCGCCACACAAGAGCAGCACGCCGTCGGCAAGTTTTATGAGTGCCTAGGTGGTGAGGGGTATATTTTTCTCACGCCCGAGCAACATCTAACCTTGAGCAAGGCACAACCTGAGTTATTTCGGGAAGCTGCTATTTCGACTGATGACGAATAAATATTCGTCATCAGTTAGTTTATAGGATTCCGACAGGCTATCTAGGAACATTGTTGGCACCAAAAGGCCAATAAGCTATACCATGTGACGCGCATAATAAATTCCAGGTAGCAGCATCACCTAACAATCTCTTTTTCATTTACTTTCAGGCACACCATCCACCCTGAAAGCACATGAAAAAACACCTGCTCCACTTGCTGTTGCTTGCCCCTTTCGTGGCGCAAGCCCAGGCTCCTATTTCGTACGAAGCGAGGGGTCAAAATAAGAAGCTAGAGACACCCGCACCGGCGCCCATTCCCTTTGTGCTGAAGGGTAAGATTGGTAAAGTGGATGCGCCGGCCAGAGTTTTCCTGTTGCTAGACGGCCGTTTTGACAACTCCGCTCCCGTGCACAACGGCGAGTTTGAGCTGAAAGGCACTACAGACACGCCTAAACAGGTCATGCTCCTTCTAATTCCAGACGGCGATCTTTACAAGGCCTGGGGTAGCCCATCTGTAGACCGCACCTTCTTCTTTCTAGAAAAAGGAACTACAGCCTTTACCAGTCCCGATTCCTTACAAAACGCGACTATCACCGGCTCGCCGCTGACAGCAGAAGTCGAGAAATTTCGGGCGGCTGGCAAACCATTAGATGCCAAGTTTATAGCATTGGAAGCTAAGGAGAAAGCAGCTAAACAGGCTCAATCTCCGAAGTTGGTAAGTCGGTTGCAAGCAAAGCAGAAGGCGCTTCTGGAAAAGAGCCACCAGCGGACAGTAGATTTCATTAAAACTCACCCTAACTCCTACGTAAGTCTAGATTGGTTGCAGAAACTGAGGCGACCTGACTTGAGCCGCAATTACACCGAAATTATTCCGCTGTATAATGGGCTCAGCTCAGAGCTTCGCAATAGTGTGGATGGCCGAAAGTACGGGGAGTTGCTGCAAGTTGTGAAGGAGGCTACGGATGCTAACAGTAACAAGTCGCCCGAAGAGCAGAAAGAGGCCATCGAGCTAGCCATTGCGAAGCACCAGGGAGCAGAGATGCTGTATAAGGAAGATAAGCGCAAGCAGCGAATAACCACGTACATCACGACCCACTCTGATGTGCCTGCTAGCTTGGACTCGCTGAAAGAGGTAGTTGGCCCAGTACCTGACCATGGAGAGGCAACAAAACTCTACAACGCTCTTTCCGCGGCCGTCCGGAACACTCCAGCTGGCAAAGCCTACGGGGCACAGTTAGATAATATCAAGCTTGTTGCCGTGGGACAGCTGGCGCCTAACTTTACCCAGCAAACCCCAGATGGTCGGCAAGTATCGTTGACGGACTACCGCGGCAAGTACGTGCTGGTGGACTTTTGGGCCTCGTGGTGCGGTCCCTGCCGGGCTGAAAATCCGAACGTTATCAAAGTTTACAACCAGTTCAAAGACAAGAACTTCGATATCCTAGGCGTGTCGCTTGATAAAGATCAGGCGCGTGAGAAGTGGCTCAAAGCTATTCAGGACGACAAGCTTACTTGGACACAGATATCGGACCTGAAAGGCTGGGAAAACCAAGTTGCGATGCTTTACTGGGTGCGGGCCATTCCTCAAAACTTTCTAATTGACCCTAGCGGTAAGATAGTAGCTACTAACCTGCGTGGCGACGCCTTGCAGACGACGCTGGCACAGCTGATTAAATAGCGGCGGGGATAAATGACGCGCTATTGTGCTGAATAACAAACTGAATATATTTCTGGCACAATCGCATCCTCAACCAACACACGTATGAAGAATTATCTGCTCGGTTGCCTACTGGCTACTGCCTGGACGGCGCACGCCCAAACCCCCGTACCGTTCACGCTGCAAGGCAAGCTTGGTAAGCTAGACAACGCCGCTAAAGTCTATTTATGGCGCACTGGCAAAGGCTTTGCCGACTCGGCCACGGTGAAGAACGGCAAGTTTAAGCTGGAAGGCACCCTCACAGAAC
>Ga0325401_1007640_pt1 | contig 10497 bp, 17 predicted proteins | sample PopdelMetagenome_FD_205666 | JGI IMG/M metagenome (GOLD analysis project Ga0325401, IMG submission 205666) | Populus deltoides microbial communities from Bellville, Georgia, United States - Xylem-PdKOR-R2 | ecosystem: Host-associated > Plants > Phyllosphere > Stem > Wood/Secondary xylem | place...
CGGATGGAAGGATTAGCACGAGGGCATTAGTAACCTTCTCTTCAATTCTTGAAAGCTCTCATCGCACTCCTTTAACCATTCCCATCTTATGTTCTTCCTGGTGAGTCGTGTCAATGGAGTTGCTATCGTTGAAAACCCTTCGATAAATCTTCTATAATACCCTGTCAATCCGAGAAAACTACGAATTTCAGTTACTGTAGTCGGCTTTTCCCATCTCAAAACTACTTCCACCTTCTGAGGGCCCACAAAAATGCCTTTTGAAGACACTACATGCCCCAAAAAGGTAACTTCTTTTAACCAGAAGTCACATTTATCCAACTTGGCATACAACTGACGGCTCCTCAGAGTCTGTAGTGTCTGTCTCAAGTGTTGTTCATGCTCCTCATAGGATTTGGAGGAAACCAAGATGTCATCAATGAATACGACAACAAACTTATCAAGGTATGGCTGGAATACTCGGTTCATTAAATCCATAAAAAGTGTTGGAGCATTAGTTAATCCAAAGGGTAGCACCAAGAACTCAAAGTGTCCGTAGTGAGTTCTGAAGGCAGTTTTCGGCACATCTTGCCCCTTGATTCGCATTTGGTAGTATCCTAATCTTAAATCAATCTTTGAGAATACTTTGGCACCCTTTAACTGATCAAACAAATCATCTATCCGTGGAAGTGGATATCTGTTCTTTACCGTCATTTTATTCAGCTGACGGTAATCTATGCAAAGACTCAAAGTTCCTCTTTCTTCTTCACAAATAATACAGGTGCCCCCCAAGGTGAGTTGCTTGGTCATATGAACCCTTTGTCTAAAAGCTCCTGTAATTGAATTTTCAACCCATCCAATTCTTTTGGGGCCATTCTATACGGTGGTTGGGCTATAGGAGACACTGCAGGCAATATATCTATGGTGACTTCAACTTCTCTTTCTAGGGGTAGTCCTGGCAATTCTTCTGGAAATACATCTGGAAATTCCCTCACAATTGGAATGTCAGAGAGTCCTATTTTACTCTTTTTCGAATTTATCACACAGACAAGGTATGTTGCACAACTTTTCTTTAGTAGTTTTCTCACAACCATACTCGAGATCATATTTGTAAAGTTGTAAATTCTCCCCCCTTTAAAGACCATTGTTTCACCCTTAGCCCCTTGGAAGGTTATTGTTTTTGTAAAGCAATCTAGACGAGCCTTATTTTTGCCCAACCAATTCATACCTAGAATTATATCAAAATCACTTATTTTAGTTCACACCCATTAATGTTAATTCTCACCCCTTCAAATACAATATTTGTTTCCACAGTTTCCCCAAAAAATGTCCCAATAATAAATCCTTTCTCTACCCTTTTCGTTTCCTTACTCAATTTGGTTACATTTTTATTTGCTATAAAAGAGTAAGTGGCACCAGAATCAAACAAAACATGCATTTGATAGTCATTCATTTGCAGCATACCTGCCACCACATCTGATGCTGCTCTGACATCCTCCTCGGTCATATGGAAAACCCTTCCTTGATCCTTTTCATTTTGCACTCTGGGTCGCCCCCTATTTGAGTTAGCTCCTAACTGAGTCGACCTTCCCAGTCTGTTTACTGTGATGGACTGCTAATGACTCTGACTTTGTTGTCCTTGTCTCTGAGGGTGTTCAGTGTTTAACTGGGGGCATTCCCTTTTAAAGTGACCCTTCTCACCACAATGACGACATCTTCTTCCAAGTACTGATAGGTTTTCCACTTATGACCTTCTCCTCGACATATATAGCATCGTCTAAGAGAAACCATACAACTCCCGGGGTGTCTTTATTTATACTGAGCATATCGAGGGCAGACAATTTCCTTCTAATCATTATGCCCCCTTGCAGCTATAGCCCTGAAGTGGGTTTGACCACTTCCCGACCTCCCACCGATATCCTATCGGAAGCTAGTTGACGTCCCCCCTTTCTTTTTAAATTGAAGTAACTGTTCGCCTCTACCTTTCTTTGAAAGCAGTGGCCTGCCTAAAAATTCCATATCCTTTCATTTTCCTGCACCCCCATGACTCTGTTGGCCTTCTTCCATAGAAGCCTCCAAGGCCTGTGCTGCTTCAATCAGTTCCCTTACTGTCCTGAATTGCAAAGCAATCAACCCCTACTTCAATTTGTCTGAAGCCATCCCTTAACTTTTCTATCATGTGTTGTTCTGACGGGATATAATGTGGTGCGAATAGTGAGAGGTCATGAAATCGTCTCTCATACTCAAGTACTGACATTCTCTCCTGTCTCAAGGTTAGGTATTCTTGTTCCTTCATCTTCCGATGATATTTGGAGTAATATTGATTCTCAAACTCTTTCTTCAAATCATCCCAGGATAGGGTTTTTGTAGCTTTCCTTAACTGAATTGTCTCCCACCAAGTCATAGCATCGTCTGATAGGAATTGAGTAGCACAGTCTACCCGTAGATCATGTGGTATCTTAATTTGAATCATGGTTTTCTCCACCTTTCTAATCCACATTCCCGCCACTTTAGCATTCTGTTCACCAGAGTAGGGTTCACAACCCATTTCTCTCATACTTTTCACCAAACGAACTAGTTGTACCACGTCATTAGTAGCTGTAGCTGTTTCTGAAAAGGTTGGTATGATGGGTGCAGGTGAGGGTGCTAGCATAGGAGTGGTAGCATTAGCCATACCTTCCATTGCTACTTTGACTAGCTGGGTCAGGAGCATTGGATCAACATAAGAAACAGATGGCCCTGCAGGTGTAGTTTGAGGGGGCTCCTCTACTCGATAAGTTTATCTTTCAACAAATTAAAAGACTTATCCTGTTCATCATTCCATTTGAATCCAACAGACTTTTTCACAATTTCAATTAAAAGTGCAGCAATAGTACTAAAATCCTTCAACTCCATGAAAACTCCTTACCTCACTTACCGATTTTGGTGTAGGCCAATCCCGGATGGCCTTATCTTTCTCCTCATCCATCTCGATACCCTGCGCAATTACGACATAGCTAAGAAACACAATTTTCTCCATGCAAAAGGTACACTTCTTAATATTAGGATACAATTGCTCACTATGCAATACACTAAGTATATTACGAAATGATTAAGATGCTCATTTAAGCTCTTGTTATAGATCAAAATACACAACAACAAACTTACCTATAAACACACGCAATACATGATTCATTAGACGCATAAATGTACCAGGCGTATTTGTAAGTCCAAACGACATGACTAACCATTCATACAAACCATGCTTAGTCTTGAATGTAGTTTTCCACTCATCACCCTCTTTCATCCTAATCTGATGGTACCCACTTTTTAAGTCAATTTTATAGAAAATACATGATCCATGCAACTCATCTAGCATGTCATCAAGCCTATGAATAGGTTGTCGATACTTTACCGTTATATTGTTGACGGCATGACAGTCGACTTCCTTTATGTTCATCCTTTTTATGCACAAGTACTATTGGCACAGCACAAGGGCTCATACTATCACGAATGTACGTCTTCATCATCAGCTCATGTACTTGCATTTGAAGCTCCTTCATCTCCTCGGGGTTGCTTCTATAGGCTAGACGATTATGAATCGAAGCTTCGGGTACAAGGTCAATTTAATGTTCAGTTCCCTTTAATGGTGGTAATCCACTAGGGATGTCTTTAGGGAATACATCATCAAACTCTCGCAACAAAGAAACAGTCACACTAGGAATAGCAGAATCAAGATCGTTAGAGTTAAAATAAGCCTTATTATACACAAGTAAGATCATTGGCTTGTTAGTGAAAAACACAGATATGATTTGAGCTCTTTTTGCGTAAAACTTAAATTGTTTCTTTAATTTTTCCACACTATTATCATCACAACATCTTACTTTCTTCACTTCTTGGGTTTTACCTCCACTCTCAACTGGTTTAATTAAAGATTTAGGGGTAGCCGAATCTGATGGTCTTCTCTCACCATTGTCCTCACGTGAATTTTCACTCTTCCCATCCTCACACTCCCTTTTTAATTTTATTTGATCATTATACACTTATTTTGGAGAATGAGGTACAAGAGTGATGGTTTTACCATCCTTTACAATAGTGAACCTATTTGTAAACCCATAATGAATCGCCTTCCGATCAAACTGGCATGGATGCCCTAAAAGTAAGTGACTAGCATGTATTGAGACTCCATCACACATAACCTCATCAGAATACTTCCCAATAGCAAATGTAATCAATACTTGCTTAGTAACCTTTACTTCACCACATTCATTCAACCATTGCAATTTATAAGGCCTAGGATGCTTAACACAACTCAGATTCAATTTCTTCACAAGAGTATCACTAGCTGCATTAGCACAACTACCTCCATCGATTATCATGCTACATACCTTGTTTTGGATGTGACATCGAGTGTGAAATATGTTTTCCCGTTGCTGGTCTACATCATCTTCTTTGATTTGCATGTTCAGCGCACACCTTATAACCAAGGCCTCCCCTCAACTAGATATGCAATCTCCTTATCACTACAATCTACCAAAGGTGGCATCTCTTCATTTTCAAATTCAACCTTCCCATTGTCTCTTGCAAGTATAACTCTTCGGTTTGGACACTAAGATGCAATGTGTCCTTTCCCTAAAATCTTAAAACATTTAATATCTCTATCATGAGTAGGTTGAGATTCAGATTTACCTTTCCAATCTGTATGAGCATCCTTTTTTGTGTTAAGTGGTTTGGCCTTTGCATAAGGCTTTGGTTGGACAACCCCCTCTCTCTTCAGATTCGGCCTCCATGTTAAGGAAGATGAAGTTGAATTGGTCTGAAAATGCGTACTACCCCTTCTTTTTATTTGCCTCTCCACCTTTGTTGCCATATGGACCATGTCCTCCAATTCCACACAATGTTGTAATTCTACAACATTCGCAATGTTCCTATTCAATCCATATAGAAATCTAGCCATAGTAGCTTTCCTGTCTTCAATCACATTAGCTCGAATCATTATGATCTCCATCTCCTTGAAATACTCATCCACGAACCTAGATCCCTGATTCAAACCCTGCAATTTCATATACAAATATTTATAATAGTGGTTAGGCACAAATCACCTTCTCATCAACACTTTTATCTCCTCCCACGACGCTACCGACCTCTCTCCACTCCTCCTTCTACTAATCGCATTCTTATCCCACCAAATCAGTGCCTTATCCGTGAATTCGATGACTACCAATTTTACTTTCTTCACCTTCGAATAGTATGGCAATAAAAAATCCAATCCACTTTTTTCTCCCACTCCAAATATGCCTCGGGATCATTCTTACTTTGAAAGGAAGATATTTTCAGTTTGATAGGATCCAAATCACCATCTAAATCATCATGTCCCCCAACACTACGGAAATTTCCCCTTTGGCTGAATTGACTCCTAGTTCTATTCCTAAAATCCCTTCGGTTTCTAGGCTACTGAAAACCTTCCTGATGGCCTATGGTCTCATCCTCAAAACCACCATCACCAATATTATCAACATCCTCTTTCACCCACCTTGGCCTTTCGGCCCTCCTGCCACTGTTTGCTTTCGGTTCAACCCCAACCTTCCTCATGTCTTAGGTGCTTGTACCAGCCTCGTTACTACGTTTCTTCACCCTATCAAGTCTGTCACACATGTTCCCCATCACAAAATTCATCCTCTCCATCATTTGTGTCATGGCTTGCATTTGGAACTTAAGTTCTCCCTCGGGTGGGGGTGGTGTGTTGTTTTGATCTGACATGATAGTACTTGCAAAAATTGGTTAGTAGTAAAAACATATCCTCACGCCGCTCTTTTTTTTTTCTTAAACACTCTTAATATCCTCACACGCTCACACCTTTCGTCTCACCTACTTGCGGTTCTTGCGGAACTAAAACCAACACCAAATAGAACCATCTTAGCAGTGCAATCCAAATATGTATGTATATATGACTCAAGAAGCAAGAAAAACCAGAAAACAAGCAAAACAAAACTGTGATGATAGTCTCGCGAGTACCAAGTGAATTTATCCGAAATATGAAGAAACTAAAGACTTAAATAAAAACATAAACAAAATATGCAAAACAATGAAACAACACCCAAATATGTTGGATATGTTGAAAATATACTACAAGAAATGAAAACAAAGGAAAAAGTGAATTCCAAAAGTTGACGCAAAACATACCCGTTTACGACGAGTTAAGTCCGAATCTGGAACCTAAAAGTAAATGGTGTCCAATTGAGCTAAAATTTCAGATTTAGTGCGATTTTAACCCAAATAGACAAAATATAAAATTTGAGAAATTTACGATAAGGTTTGATATGCTGACGCAAAAACATTATGAATCTAACCTTATTAGACCCGAAATTGAAAACCAAATCCAACGATATCCAATTGACCCCAAACTTAATATGTAGTACGAGTAGGACCCCATTATTTAGAGTATCAACTTTGAGCTAATTCCGAGTTGATTTGATCCAATTTGCCCTTGTTTAGTTTTTCGCGGTAGAAACCAATAAACATCTTTTTGAACAATTTTTTTTCTTTCCTTTCTCTTTTTTTTTTTATACTACTGACATATTTTGGATAGTAACAGAATGAAATAATAAATGTTTTTTATATACCGCAAATTCAAGGAGAAGAAGAAATTGGACACCAAGGAATTTTTGTGGAATCAACAAGAAACGAAAATTTCATAGGATATAACTTGATTAATGGAGCCAAGCTCTGATACCGAATGATGCAAACCTCTTGAACACACAGTCAAGCAACCCACACGCAAAGACACCAATTCCTGGAAAACCAAGTAAATCAGGTTTGATAGGAGTGTGACACAAAGATAATTTGTATCTAGACATCAGCACTATTGGAAACCAAAACCCCCACCCAAAGAATATTGAATAAAAAGTATAAGGATGGTATCACGAAGTCAGTTATTCTTTGATAAGTTGTTTTTCAGTTCTTTAGAGAATCAAGAAAGGGAGATTATCCCTCCAACACACAACAAGTGCGACAAAAGAAGTTTATTGATCTGAAAATTGTATAACCCTTACATATCTGGTTATGCCTTTATTTATACTGACTCTAAACTGAAACAAACCCTAATCAACCATTTATGTGGACTTATATGAGGTCCACTTACAATTAAATCCAAATAATATAAATAAAACCCTAAATTAAGAAGAAAATAATAATAACAATAATAAATCCAAATTTAATATCCTAAAAATGATAGGATCAGATTTGTTGTCTTATAGAAGTCCCATATAAGCTAAGAGAAATTTGATTTGAAAAATTTGTACTGCCGCCCCTTTTAGATCCTTGATTAGCTTGGATTTTCTTCTTTAACTTGGACAAATAAGAAAAAAAAATTCCTAATTTGTTGCTGATTTAATTACTTTCCTTTCTAGGCTAGGAAAAACATTAAATAATCCTTCCCTCTTTAGGAATCAGATCTGCTGAAACTTCCTTGATTGTTTAGGAAAATAAATTGCTGACTTTTTATCCTTGTATCATTAGAAAAAACAAGCCTAACAAGGTTGGTATAGGACCGAACACATTAGCCCCTTGTTCCAAATGAATTGGGCTCTTCTTGGACCTGAATTAAATGAATTAGAGGTTGTCCTTCATGCTCCTTAAATGTCGTAAGCTCCTCTAGATTCATTTTGCTTCATATGTTCTGTACAAGCTTATTTAATGTTTTTTTTTAAGTATTTTTGCTCTAACTCTTGTAATTAGTTTAATTAACACCTTTAATAAATCGTTGTCATGCTCATATTTAGTGTTGTATTGCTTAAACTAAGGCCCCGTTTGTTTGCAAGAAAGTAGTATCTTTTTGGAAAGTGAATTCCGGAAAAGTGAATTATTTTCCGATATTTGGTAGTGTAATGGAAAATGAACTGGAAAACACTTTACAGTGTTTGGTTATGTTATGGAAAATAATTTATTAATGAATTAATTTTTTTTTCAAATTTATCTAATATATGAAAAATATTAAATATTAATGTTTAATCACTTACAATAAAAGAATAAAATCTAAAAAGTGTAATGATGAATTTTTTTATTATATCATATATTCATATATAGCTTATTTTATAAAATATAACTATATATGTCATATAATATTATAGAGATATAACCTTGTGAAATTTTTCATAAATAAAACATATTAATATATTTTTTTTCAATTTTAAAAGCTTAAAATATGTTTGTTTTCATATGAAGAAAGCCAAATTAGTTTATGGTATTAAGTAAGAGTTAGATATTTGGGTTTTTTAGTATGAAGATTTTTTTAAAAGATAAATAAATACAAAAATATTTTGATGGGTAAAAGGATAAAGATTGTTTTTTTTTTTACGGGTATCCGCAATTATCCCTGTAATATTCCTTTAATATATATCAAATAAGCATTAAAAAATAAATATAAATATAAATATCTTACATCAAACATAGTCTTGCATAAATATTAAGTTTTGATGTAATACTCATACATATTAGTTCAATTTAACAAATATAAACATGCTAGACCGAATTAAACAAGTAAACATACTTGTCAAATAACAAACATAAACTTTCTTATCATAGTGAAATCATCTTAGCAATCAGGCTTGTAGCATTGTTGGTTCACAAAATTCTGAACCCAAATTTTGCCTTAAATTAGCATTTCTTGCCATAAATGCTTTTGCCAACATTTCATGTTGGACCAAGTGATCAAATGCATCCCTAAAAGTGATCTCATCAAAACCTTCAATTTTCATCACTTCTGTATATAGCTAATTAACATCAAGTTGATTTTTGCTAAGGCTTTAGATTGCAAATGCTACATCTCCAATCTTTTTAGACAAATTTTCAACACTATCATCTTCATACATGCGATTTCTCTTCCTATGTTGCCTTTTTTGTGCACTAGAGGAAGATGTCTCTTTTCCTTTTGAAGTTTCTTCATATTCCCCTTCATTTTCAATTGAAATTGATTGCTTTTCAATGTTCTCTTCAAAGTTGACATCATCATATGATTTGACATAATTTTCGGTTGCCATATCTTTTCCAACAATAATTGTCATTGCCTCGTACATATCAAGTTTTTGGTTTAGATACTTATCATGATTGGGATGTGCCTGTTTATAAAGTTTAAAATATGCAATTTTTTAGTTCCTTGTATAACATTTTGGAAACAAAAGTTAATATAAAAATTACAAAGAGTATAATATTTATCATACCTTCACTTTTTCATCATATACATCTTTCGAAACTGTAATCATCTTCAAACAATCATCCCAACCAAAGCCACTTTTTATTTTTAAGTTTGGTTATTATTCCCCATTCTTTTTTCACAGTTTTGAAATGATTGACAACATGCTTAGGCTCACATTGTACGTTGAACTTTTGACTAATTTCTGTAGCCACCTTAACAAAAGATTCGGCTCTAAAGGTGGAAGAAGGTTTGTTTCCTTTAAGTGCCTCCTCAGCTAATATCTCAAGTAGCACGTGAGACATAGGCTTAGACCATGTAAAGTGCTTGTCCTTGCATTTTTCATTCTGTGTGGTACTCATTTCTACAAAAAAAAAATAACAAATTTATACAAAATATAATCATATAATATTTAGATTTAATAAATTAAATATGAAAACTACAATTAATATTTAAAAGAGAAAACATAAAATACATAAAAAATTATAATAAAGTCAACAAATAATTCAAATACATAACAAAGATAATACAAACTCAAGCAAGACATAATAAAAACAAACACATATAATTAACACTCAATTACTAGTTTCTTGGAGTGTTATAATCATTCCACATGGTTGATGCAATCATTTCTCTTTTTGTTATCCACTCTTTATTCTCTTCCCTCTCCTCCCGTTGACTTAAGTTGATTGTTCGTCTAATTGGTTCACTTTCCGAACATATTTCTTCCATAAGAAAGTCATAAGGATCAACTCCCATAATGTGATTATGAATAATAAAACATGCAAGCACAACATCTATTTGTGTTTCATAAGACCAAAAAGATTTTTCATCATAAAACGACTCTTCAAAAATACCGACTCTTCAAAAATACCAAACCCTCGTTCAATAGCAGTTCTCAACGAAAAGTGTCGAAGATTAAATAGCTCCTTTTCATTTTCTGGTGAATGTTCTGTAAACTCGTTCAAGTGATATCGAACTACACGAAAAGGAGAAATGATTCCTTTTCGAATACCGTAACCAGCATCACAAAGATAATATTTCCCTATAAATTAGAAAAAAAAACCTATTACTGTCTTTAGCTAATTAAACATTTTATATGTTTATTGCATATAATAAATACTTTATTATATACCTTCTAGAATTTTTAAACCACTAGGTCTTGATAATGTATCACCTAAAACCCGTGAATCATGTGCATTTCCTTCCCAGTCAGCTAAAACATATATAAACTTTAAATCAAAAGTTATAGCTGCTAAAACATTTTGTGTTGTTCCTTCTTTTCGACCTCGAAATTTTCCTTGAATCTCAACAGGAACATTTGCAGGAACATGGGTATCATCAATTGCTCC
>Ga0325401_1007642_pt1 | contig 10496 bp, 11 predicted proteins | sample PopdelMetagenome_FD_205666 | JGI IMG/M metagenome (GOLD analysis project Ga0325401, IMG submission 205666) | Populus deltoides microbial communities from Bellville, Georgia, United States - Xylem-PdKOR-R2 | ecosystem: Host-associated > Plants > Phyllosphere > Stem > Wood/Secondary xylem | place...
CCTCCTCGCCCCCGCCGGCACGCCGCCCGCGGTGGTGGCGCGGCTGAACGCCGAGTGCCGAGCCTTCCTGGCGGATCCGACCGCCCGCGCCGCGATGGAGGCCCAGGGCATGATCGCCGACCCCACCACGCCCGAGGCCTTCGGCAGCTTCATCCGCGCCGAGGTGACGAAGTGGGGCGCCGTGGTCCGCGCGGCCGGCGTGCGACTGGAGTAGGAAGCGCGGCGGGCGGCACCGCCCGCCGCGCCGCGGCCCGGCGGGGATCGCCGGTCAGGCATGGCGCGCCAGGTCCGCCTCCAGCCGCCCCAGCACCCCGGCCAGCGCCGCCGCCATCCCCGCCGCCTGGGCGTCCGGCCCCAGCGGCCGGTCGGGCGGCACGGGCACCGTCGCGCGCTCGCTGAACTGGGCCGCGACCCGCGTGCCGAACTGGCTCGTCTCCCGCAGCAGCACCGCCGTCATAGCCGCGACCGCGACGCCCCGCCCCAGGTCGACGTGCAGCGCCACGAGCTCGCTCTCGAGGATCAGGTCGGCGCTGCCGCGGCTGCCCGGCGCCAGCACCCCCGCGAACATCCCGGACGCGACGATCCAGCGGCGCAGCGCCTCCTCGGCGGCCTCGGCGGGCGGGGCGGTCCACTCGGCGTAGTACTCGCTCGCCTCCGTCCCGTCCGGCCGGACGGAGCGCAGCAGCTTGCTTCCCACCCCGGGCGTCGCGCCCGTCAGGCGCATCAGCAGCGTCCGCGTCCCCGCCCGCCGCACGGCTCCCGCCGGACGCTCCGGCGAGAGCGGGTAGCGACGCGGCTCCACGTAGTCCTGGTTCACCACCGAGCACGCGCCGAGGCCCAGCCCCGCCCCCGCCAGCAGCCATCCCCTGCGCCTGGTCAACGCCCGTTCCTCCGCGCCCAGTCCGGCGCCGGCGGCGGCGGCGCCAGCACGGCCGCCCCCGGCGAGCGCCGCAGCAGCTCCGTCGTGTCCCGCAGGTTGCCGGACGCCGCCCGCAGGTCGCGCAGCGTCGGCGTCAGGTCGCCGTTGATGTCGCCCACCGTGTTGCTCACCGACCGCGCCGCCTGCTCCACCTGCGCCACCGCCGCCGGCAGGCGCTGGATGCCGGCCTGGAGCCGCTCCATCGCCTGGTTCGCGCCCCGCAGCGTGCCGCGCACCTCCGGCCCGCCGATCAGCCCGCGCGCCTCCGCGACCGTCGTCCGCAGCTCGTTCGAGAGCGCGGGGAGCTGCAGCTCGTCCACCGTCCGCCGCAGCGCCGCCAGCGTCTCGGCCGCGGCGCGCGACGCCTGGGCCACGTCGCCCTCGTTCACCTGCCGGCGCAGGTCCTGCAGCAGCCCCGTCAGGTCGCCCAGGATCTGCTCGATCGGCAGGTTGCTCACCCGCAGGGCGAGGCTCTCGGCCACGCTCGTCACCTGCGCCACCGTGCTCGGGATGGCCGGGATCACCGGGTTCTCCGGCCGCCAGGGCAGCTCCTCGATCGGGAAGCGCTCCGGGTCGGCGAAGTCGAGCTCGAGGTAGCCCACGCCCGTGATGCCGGTCGTCGCCAGCCGCGCCCGCAGCCCCAGCCGCACCGCCTGCTCCGTGTCCGGCGCGTCCCGCAGGCGCGACAGGTCGAGGGCGAAGCGCACGAGGACGCGCTGGTAGGCGGCGCCGAAGTCCGTCCCGTTCGGCGGCTGGTAGTCGGTCGCGACGAGGTTGATCTCCGTCACCTGCCCGAGCTGCACGCCGCGGAAGCGCACCGCGGCGCCGACCGCCAGCCCCTGCACGCTCTCCCGGATGTAGGTCTCGAAGGCCTGGGTGTTGCGGCCGAGCTTGCCGGCGGTGAAGAACAGGACGAAGCCCAGCCCCAGCGCCAGCCCCGCCAGGATGAGGACGCCGACGCGCAGGTAGAGGCCGCGGGAGGACACCGCCATTCACTCGGTCTCCCGGCGGAAGAACTTCCGCACCGTGTCGTTCGGCGGATCGTCGCGCAAGCCGCGCGGGTCGCCCTCGGCGATCATGCCCTGCGCCTCCTTGTCCAGCATGATGCAGCGGTCCCCGATCGCCAGGATCGACTGCAACTCGTGCGTCACCACCACGAAGGTGGTGCCGAGGTCGCGTGCCAGATCCCTGATCAGCTCGTCCAGCCCGGCCGAGGTCACGGGATCGAGCCCGGCGCTCGGCTCGTCGAGGAAGAGGATCGGCGGGTCGAGCGCCATGGCCCGCGCGATGCCGGCGCGCTTGGCCATGCCGCCCGAGATCTCCGCCGGCAGGCGCGACGCCGCGTCCGACAGCCCGACCAGCCCGAGCTTGACCCGCGCCACCGCCTCCCGCCCCTCGGCGGGAAGGTCGGTGTGGGCCTCCAGCGGCAGCATCACGTTCTCCAGCAGCGTCATCGACCCGAACAGCGCCCCGGACTGCCACATGACGCCGAGCCGGCGCAGCAGGTCCCGCCGCGCCGCGCCGTCCGCCGTGGCCAGGTCCCCCCCGAGGATCGTCACCTGCCCCTCGGAGGGCGCGTAGAGGCCGATCATCATCTTCAGCAGCGTCGACTTGCCGCAGCCCGAGCCGCCGAGCACGACGAACACCTCGCCCCGCCCCACCTCGAAGGAGACGTCGCGGAACAGGGTGCGGGGGCCGAAGCGCATGGCGACGCCGCGCGCCTCGATCACCGCCTCCCGCCGCGCGGGGGCCTCCGCCGGCACCGGGCGCTCCGCCGTGCCGTCCATCACCAGCCCAGCCGGAAGAAGAGCACGGCGAAGATCCCGTCCAGCAGCACGAGCGCGACGATGCCGCCGACCACGGCGGACGTCGCGGCGTCGCCCACCGCCCGCGGCCCGCTGCCCGCCTGGAGCCCCGCCCGGCACCCGATCGCCGCGATCACCAGCCCGAACACCGCCGCCTTGCCGAGCCCGCCCAGGAGATCCCCGAGCCCGATCCCGGCCTGGAGCTGGTTCAGCACGAGGGTCATCGGGAAGCCGAGCGAGAGCATCACCCCGGCCATCCCGAGCAGCCCCGCCAGGTCCATCAGCAGCGCCAGCACCGGCATGGCGACGGTCGCCGCCACCAGCCGCGGCAGGACGAGGAGGACCATGGGGTCGATCCCCATGATCCGCAGCGCGCTCACCTCCTCGTTCACCGTCATGGTGCCGAGTTCGGCGGCGTAGGCCGACCCCGTCCGCCCCGCCAGGACCACCCCCGCCAGCAGCGGCCCGAGTTCCCGCAGCAGCGAGATCCCGACGAGGCGGGGGATGAAGATCTCCGCCCCGAACTGGCGCATCGGGATGGAGGACTGGAAGGCGAGGATCACGCCGATCAGCACGCCGAGCAGGACGACGAGCCCGAAGGCGCGCGTGCCCACCTCGTCGAGGTGGCGCAGCACGTCGGCGCCGCGGACGTCGCGCGGCCGGCGCGCGGCGTTGACCACGGTCGCCGAGGCCTCGCCGAGGAAGGCGGTGGAATCGCCCGCCGCGCGTCCCAGCCCGACGCCCCAGGCCCCCAGCGCGCGGATCAGCCCGAGCCGCCGGGGCGCGGCCGCCGGCGGCGGCGGCGCCGACGCCCCGCGCGACCGCTCCAGCACCGCCGCGACGGGGCGGGAGGCGCCCTCCACCGGCACGTCGTCCCCCCCGGCCGCCCCCTTGGCCGCGCGGGCGGCGGCGAGGACGAGGGCCGCCCCGCTGGTGTCGAGGACCGTCAGCCCGGAGAGGTCGATGCGCCGCGCGCCCTCCGCCGCACGCACCGCCGGCCGCCAGACCGGGCCGGCCGTGAGGCTGGTGAGGCGCCCGGCGAAGCGCAGCGCGTCGCCGTCGCGCGACACCTCCGGCGCCGGTCCCTCCTCCCCTCCCGGGGCAGCGGCACCGAGGGCCCCGCCGGGCGGGGCCGGCACGTCCGGCGCCGGGCCAGGCCCGGCATCCTCCGCGGAGGGCAGGGGCGGGCTGCCGGGCGCGGGCGCGCGCTCGGCGCCGCCGGGGCGGCGGGTGCCGTCCCCCTCACCCACCGGCCGGCTCCCCGCGCCGTCGGCGGGTGCGCTCACGCCGCGACGATCCCGGGAAGGGAGCGGGGCGCGACGGCCGCCGCCGCCGCCCGCGCCCCCCGCGCCCCCGAGAGCCAGGCCCCGGCGAGCGTCCCCGCCAGGGTGGCGTGGCACGCCTCCCCGGCGAGGACGAGTCGCCCACCGGCGAGCGGCGCGGCGAGCGCGTCCCGCGCCCCGGTGCGGCCGGGACGGCAGCTGGCGTAGGCGCCGCGCGACAGCGGGTCGCTGCCCCAGGCGGAGGCGATCGCCCCCTCCCGCCGCAGGGCGCGCGCGGCGCGGGAGCCGTAGAGGCGCGCCAGCTCCTCGAAGGCGAGCTCGACGAGCCCGCGCCGCTCCGCCTCCGCGCCGCCGCGGGCGAGGTCCCAGGCGAGGTCTCCGCCGGCGAAGGCCTCGACGTGGTCGCGCCCGAAGGGCCAGGCGACGAAGGTCATGGCGCGCTCGCCCTCCTCCAGCCGCCGCTCGATGCCGCCGAAGGCGGGCACGTCCAGCCGATCCTCCCCGGACGCTCCTAACCCCACCTTGCTCAGCAGCCCCATCGGAAGGTCGTCGACGGCGCCGGCGGTCGCGGGGGGCAGCGCCGGATCGAAGGCGATGCCGCCCGCCGCCAGCACGCCGGTCGATACCGTGACCACGGCCGCCCCGGCCCGCAGCGCGCCGAACGGCCCCTCCGCCCGGACGCCGGGACCGTCCCAGAAGAGGCGCTCCACCGGCGCGCGGAGGGTGATCGGCAGCCCGGCCGAGAGGATCCCCAGCAGGTGCCCGCACCCGTCCCGCGGCAGCAGGTTGGAGCCGTGCAGCTCCGTCGCGAGGTAGTCGCCGAGGTCGATCGCCCCGGCCTCGGCCGCCGCGATGACCGGTCCCTCCCAGTGGGTGATCGTCGCGTCCCAGAACCCGCCGCGCGGCGCCGCGTCCGCGAGGCTGCGCGGCCCTTCCAGGGATCCGGCCCGCGTCACCGCCCGGTGCCACGCGGCCTCGGCGCGGTCGTACTCCCCCTGCTCCGCCTCCGTCGCCCAGCGGTCGCCGACCCGGACGCGGGAGGTGCGGACGTCGTCGTGGCGGAACAGGTCCAGCCCGGCGGCCGCGGCGAGCGGCACGAGCGGGTTCGTCTCCGCGGCGTGCAGCCAGGTGGCGCCGAGGTCGGTCGGCGCGCCGAGCGAGAGGTCGGTCCTCGCCCGGCCGCCGACGCGCCCGCGCGCCTCCAGCACGCGCACCGTCAGGCCGAGCGACAGGGCCTCGCGCGCCGCCGCGATCCCGGCCGCGCCCGCGCCCACCACCAGAAGGTCGGGATTCCCGGCATGCATGGGGTCGTAATGGGGTGTCCGGACCCGGGTTGCCAGTCCGGAAGGCGGAACGGCCGTCGCCCGGCCCCTCGACCCGCCCGGTCTGGCACCCGGCTGGGCACCCGGCCCGGCACCCGGCTGGCCACCCGGCTGGGCACCGGACGCCCCCCGCCCCATCATCGGCCCGGTCCAGAGACGGGGAACCCCATGGAACAGACCGGAGAGCTCGCCGGGCGGCGCGCCGTCGTCATGGGCGGCAGCCGCGGCATCGGCCGCTCCATCGCCCTCGCGCTGGCGGGGGCCGGCGCCTCGGTGGCGATCTGCGCCCGGGGGGCGGAGGCGCTGGAGAGGGCGCGCGACGCGATCGCCGCCGTCGCCGGGCCGCGCGGCGCCGCCGTTCACGCCGCCCCCTGCGACCTGGCCGACGCGGACGCCATCGCCGCCTTCGTCCCGGCCGCCGCGGAGGCGCTCGGCGGGATCGACATCCTCGTGAACAACGCCTCCGGCTTCGGCCGCGCGGACGACGAGGAGGGCTGGGCCGTCTCCCTCGCCGTGGACGTGATGGCGGTGGTGCGCGCCAGCCGCGCCGCCCTCCCCTGGCTGGAGCGGTCCGGCGCCGGGGCGATCGTCAATATCGCCTCGATCTCCGCCCTGCGCGCCACGAAGCGCAACCCGCCCTACGCGGCGGTGAAGGCCGCCGTGATGCAGTACACGACGAGCCAGGCGCGCACCCTCGCGGCGCGGGGGATCCGCGCCAACTGCGTCGCGCCCGGCTCGATCGAGTTCCCGGGCGGCACCTGGGAGCGGCGGCGGACCGAGGACCCCGCCCTGTACCGCGGCACCCTGGCCGCGATCCCCTTCGGCCGCATGGGCCGGCCGGAGGAGGTGGCCGAGGCCGTCCTCTTCCTTGCCTCATCGCGCGCGAGCTGGATCACGGGACAGAGCCTCGTCGTGGATGGAGGCCAGCTTCTTGGATCCTGATCCGGAAAAGAGACACGGGAGACGACAATCTTCCTTTGTCCGGGCCGGGCTGTACGATATGAGTCAGGTTGTTCACCGACCTGTCAGAGGAACCCCTGCTTGCGCGCCGACGAGACACTTCAATCCCGGGACGCGGTCCTGCGGACCGCGCAGGTCGCAGCCCTCGACCTCGCCCGGTCGGCCGACCCGCAATACGGCACCCTCGCCGCCCGCCTGCTCCTGGAGATCGCGCGCGAACTCGGCGCCGTGATGAACCCGGAGGACCCGATGTCCGCCGCCCCGGGGGATCCCGGACAGCTCGTCCTCCCCTAGCGGCAGGGCCCGGCGCCGGGCCCTGTGCCAGGGACGGGGGCGTCCGCCGCCGCGGACGCCCCTTCCCTCAGTCCAGCGTCGCGCCCGACTCCTCCACCAGCCGCTTCCACAGCGCGTCCTGCTCCGACAGGTACCGGCCGTAGGCGGCCGGCGTCTCGTCCCACACCGGCGCGAAGCCGGCCGGCTCCATGCGTCCGCGGAACGCGTCGTCCCGCACCACCTGCGTGATCGCCCCGTGCAGCCGGTCCACCACGGCGGCCGGCGTGCCGGTCGGCACGTTCACCCCGTACCAGCTCTGCATGTCGATGCCCGAGCCCGGCAGCAGCTCCTTCATGCCCGGCACGTCCCGCAGCTCGGGCACGTAGGCGATTCGGTCCGCGCTGCCGACCGCCAGCGGCCGGAACCGCCCCTCCCGCACGTGCGGCATCGCGGCCGGGATGACGTCGAACATCATGTCGATGTTCCCCGCCAGCAGGTCCGAGAAGGCCGGCCCGCCGCCGCGGTAGGGGATGTGGGTGATGTCGATCCCCGCCGCCCGGTTGAGGGAGGAGAGGGTGAGGTGGCTCACCGTCCCCGTGCCGGAGGATCCCATGCTGATCCGCCCCGGCTCGCGCCGCGCCGCCGCGACGAGCTCGGCGAAGCTGCGCCAGGGGCGGTTCGCGTTGACGACGAGCAGCACCGTGCCGGTCGCGACGCGCGTGACCGGCGCGAGGTCCCGCGCCGGGTCCAGCGGCATGGAGCGGCGGTAGAGGTAGCGGTTCGCCGCCAGGATCGAGACCGACCCGAGCAGCATCGTGTAGCCGTCCCGGTCCGACTTCGCGACGAAGTCGGCGCCGATGTTGCCGCCCGCCCCGCCCCGGTTGTCCACCACCACCGTCTGGCCGAGCACCGGCTGCAGCCGCTCCGCCAGCAGCCGCCCGGTCAGGTCGACCGCGCCGCCCGCCGCGAAGGGCACGATCAGGCGCAGCGCGCGGTTCGGGAAGGGCGCCTGCGCCAGGGCCGGGCGGGCGAGCGGGGCGGCCGCCCCCGGCGCGAGCAGCGCGGAGGCGCCGAGGAGGGTTCGGCGTCGGATGGTCATGAAGGGCTCGCTCCCGGGTTGCGCCGCCATGTCGCCCCGCGCGGCCGGCCGGGCAAGCCCCGCTCCCCAGCCGGGCCGCGACCTGCCAGAACGCCGCCATGGACGACGCCGCGCATCCCTCCCCCTCCCCGGCCGAGCGGCCCTGCATCGGCGTGTGCCGCTACGAGGACGCCACCGAGTGGTGCCTCGGCTGCGGCATGACGAAGCGCGAGAAGAAGGCGTGGAAGCGGGCGCCGGAGTACCGCCCCGCGATCCTCTCCAACCTTCCCGCCCGGATGGGGGCCCTCGCCGCCGCGGGCCAGCCCGTCGGCCCCGGGAAGAAGGCGCGGGACCGCTGACCGGCGCACCTCCGCCCGGGGCGCCCGGGACGCCTCCGCCCGGGGCGCCCGGCCGCTAGCGCGGCGGCGCCCCGACCACGCGCGCCGTCAGCGGCAGCACGATCCGGCACTCGACGCCCTGCGGCGCGAAGTCCAGCCGCACCGTGCCGCCGAACTCCTGCGCGAAGCCGCGTTCCAGGAACCGCGTGCCGAAGCCCTGGCGCTCCGGGCGGCGCGCGCGCGGGCCGCCGCGCTCCTGCCAGACGAGCTCGACGGCCCGCTGCCCGCCCTCCAGCCGGCGCAGCGCCCACAGCACCGACACCCGCCCCCCGTCCATCGAGAGGGCGCCGTGCTCCGCCGCGTTCGCCGCCAGCTCGTGCAGCGCGAGGCCGAGCATGAGCACCGGCTCCGCCGCGAGGCGCACCGGCGGCCCGTCCATCGTCAGCCGCCCCGGCGCCCCCTCGTGCGGCCGCAGCGCCCGCGCGATCGCGTCGCGCAGCGTCGCGCTCTCCCACCCGCCGTCGAGCAGCGCGTCGTGCGCCCGCCCGAGGGCGGCCAGCCGCTCCCGGAAGGTGGCCTCGAACCTCTCCAGCCCCTCGGCCTGGTGGGCGGCGGCATGGCGGGCGGCATGGCGGGCGGTCCGGGAGGCGAGGGACCCCACCACCGCGAGGGTGCCGCGCACGCGCTGGCCCATCCCGGCCAGCAGCATCGCGCTCCGCTCCGCCCGCGCCTGGGCCTCGCTGGCGTCGTGCAGCATCATCAGGACGCCCCGCGCCCCGCCCTCGCGCAACGGCATCATCGCGCCGGAGGCCCAGAACCGCCCGCCGTCGCGGCGAAGGCACCAGCGCTCCTGCGTCACGGGCCCCTCCTCCAGCACCCGGCGCGTCAGCCGGCCGAACCCGCCCTCCGCGCGATCCTCCGGAACGAGGACGATGTCGCCCGACCGCCCCACCGCCTCCGCCGCCGGATGCCCGAGGATCGCCTCGGCCCCGGCGCTCCATCCGGTGATGCGCCCGTCGGGATCGAGGGTGACGATCGCGTAGCGGATCGCGCTGTCGATCACGCGCCGGGCCGCCTCGGCCTCGGCCCTCAGGCGGGCGGCCTCCGCCTCCATCGCCGCCCTCGCCTCCGCCAGGGCGGCGTGCGCGGCGCGGACGGCCTCGTCGCGCATGTCCTGCGCCAGTGCCACCTCCTCGTCTCGCGTCGGCCGATCCGTTCCGGATACGAGAGAATCCCCCTCCCGTCTGTGCGCAACCGCACAGGGGCGCCGGCCGCGGCACCCCGGGCCCGCCGCGTCGCCTAATCCGCCGCCAGTCGCCGGCCCGGTCCGCCGCCGCCCCCGAGCAACCGCGCGTAGCTGCGCCGGACGATCCCGTGGCACTCGCACGCCACCGTCTCCAGCCCGCCCCGGTCCACCACCCGCATCCGGCCCTGCTCGTACCGGATCAGCCCCTCCCGCTGCAGCGTGCCGGCCGCGACCGTCACCCCGGCCCGGCGCACCCCGAGCATCATCGACAGGAACTCGTGGGTCATCGGGAACTCGTCGTCCCCGAGCCGGTCCTGCGCCATCAGCAGCCAGCGCGCCATGCGCTGCTCCAGCAGGTGGCGCCCGTTGCAGGCGGCCGTCACCGAGACCTGGATGTGCAGCGCCAGGGCGTAGCGCAGCAGCGGCCGGCGCAGCGCCGGAAGCTCGTCCACCGCCCGGCGGAAGGCGTCCGCCTCCATCCGCAGGGCGATGCCGCCCGACTGCACGATGATCTCGAGGGGCGACCGGTCGTCCTCCATCAGCAGCGGCAGGCCGGTCATCCCCTCGTGCCCGACGATCCCCACCTCCGCCACGTCGCCGCTCTCCAGCACCGCGAGGGTGGAGGCGTAGCCGGTCTCGAGGAAATGCACGGCGTCGATCGGGGCGTCGGCCGCGTGCAGGGTGTGCCGGCCCGGAAGCTCCACCCGGCGCAGGTGGGGAAGCACCAGGGCAAGCGTCTCCTCGGGCAGGGTGTTCAGCAGCGTGTTCCGGATGCTCGCGGGCTTGATGGCGCTCAAGAAGGACCTCGGGTCCGTGGGGAGGCACGCCCCCGGCACCGGCGTGCCGGGGAGGGAAAGCCGCGCCGCTGGGGATTCGGGAGAAGCCGCGCCGCGCGCATCCTGCGCGACCGGCTCGGTGCATCTGTCTAGGACGGCCACGATCCGCATCCTGTACGGTAAAGGACACCCGTGCCTTAAACTGGAGCGCAATCGGCGTCCGAGAGGGCGTGCATCAGGACCGCCGCCGCGACCGACACGTTCAGGCTCTCCACCCGCCCCGATCCGGGCAGCGTCACCCGCAGGTCGCAGGCGGCCGCCGTCGCCGGGGGGACGCCGCGCTCCTCGTTGCCCAGCACGAGCGCGATGGGGCCGCCCGCCGGACCGCCCGCCGGGCGCGCCCGCAGCACCTCCCGCGGGGTCATGCCCCCCGAGGCGACGGCGGCCACCGTCAACACCCCCATGCGCGGCAGCGCGGCGGCGAGGTCCGGCACCG
>Ga0325401_1007643_pt1 | contig 10495 bp, 7 predicted proteins | sample PopdelMetagenome_FD_205666 | JGI IMG/M metagenome (GOLD analysis project Ga0325401, IMG submission 205666) | Populus deltoides microbial communities from Bellville, Georgia, United States - Xylem-PdKOR-R2 | ecosystem: Host-associated > Plants > Phyllosphere > Stem > Wood/Secondary xylem | place...
GTGTTACTGATTTTGGGGTGTTCTTAGAAGACGATGCTATTGACCTGAGTGCAGGTAAGTGTTGAGTAATCCAAGTTGTAATGGGCTAATCTAAAACTGGTTTGTCATGCTCTTTCATCTAGTACATTATATAATTAAATTTTATCTGCCATAACTTTTTGGTGATCTAAATTTTTCATTATTTTTTTTAATCGCGCTGAAAGAAATTCATTGGAACATTTTATTTTGAAGAAAAATATAATCTACTGTTTTTGTACGGGGGTAAATTTCATTAACCAACCGTCACCATCCTTTGATCTTAATTTGAAGTGTCTAGTGTACTTCATATTGACTTATCGCAAAATGACCTGCTAACCTTAAAATTTTAAGGGTGGTTATTTTGTGTAAAAGCACTGCTAGGGTGCAATATATTTTAGAACCTAGGGCCATATCGATCTAATTGCAACAATTCCCAGGAGTGGTCAATTTAGTAATGCTTTGAAAGTCATCACAAGAAAAATCAGGTCCAATAGTTTTTTATGGAAAGAGAGTGGGAGAAATAAATCCAGACAATACTGATTCCAGTGTATAGAAAACGATTATGGAGCTACTACTTTTTCTACCATGGTTGTTGGCATTTGACAAGTATTTCAAATGCCATGAGCGATCCCCATGGGAGCCACAATGAAAAAATAAGTCTATAATAAACAAAAAGAAAATTTGTAATCCATTGAAATGAATAACTCTGCATATGTTGTAAGAAGAAAAAAACAATTAGATTTTTTGAAAAGTTCAACCAGCTAGAATTAAAAGTGATAACCTGCTGTGTCACTACAGGTACCGTGTTCAATTCAGCAAAAGAAAGTACTCAAGCAATCCCTTCTGACTGCCTCCATAGTGGCACGTTCGAGAAGGTGAATTTCTCAGATACATGATATTTTGCCTGTTTAGTTGCTTCCGCTTATTTTTTCCTGTTCTCTGACTTTGCAGAAACAGTCTACTACTTCATTTAACATTAAGTCATCTGCTTCTCAAGTGGAGTCTCATAGATTACCCTTAGAAAAAGTTCAACAGTCAAACCAGGTTTCTACACCAATTGTTGATACAGAAAACTGGGGGGAGAATCGGAGGTTGCCATTAGAAAAGGTTCAACAGTCCAACCGGGTTTCTATACCAAGTGTTAATACAGAGAACTGTGGGGAGGCCATTATGGCTGATGCTAGTCCGAGGACTGATATCTCAACGGATGCAGACACAGACGATAAAAACCAAAGGGTGCTGTTTTTTCTTGCCCTATACTCCTGTGAAATGATAGTGTGAAGTCAGTTCTGTGAAACTATAAATTTGCATAGGTGCCACCCTGTTTTCAATAGTTTTATTTTGTTTTGTTTTTTTAACAAGTACCTGTAATCAAGAATCCTAGTTTACCATTCCTTTTGGATCCCAACATTCATTTATTCTTTTGCTTGATGAAGGCAATGTCATTGTTCATTCTGCTCATTAGAAAACTTACCAAATCAATTCCACTCTAACACTTAAAAATCATATGTGTGCAGTATGATAGAGGTCAATCTACCGCTCTCGTGGCATCTGATTCCAGTGACAGAACAAGGGACAAAATGGACCAGAAGGTGAAAATATTATATGTTAATTGCATTCACTGCATGCTACTCTATCTAGTTGTAGTTGATGATCGATTGTTTGATTACACTTCGCAGACTCTTCGCAGGCTCGCTCAAAATAGAGAAGCTGCAAGAAAAAGCCGTTTGAGAAAGAAAGTATGTTTTTCATCTTTTTCTTATACTCGTTTTCATTTCTGATGAACCTTTTCGGCAACAGCCTGTTACAGCATATAGGGGGGGAGTGCATCCTTTGAATGGACTTTTTATGATGCAACCATTCAAGATTTTTTTTCATGCAATCTTCTGATTCGTCTATTACACATTGCATAAATGCCTAGTAACATTTCTTCTAATAATCTTACTTTCGTCTTCTGTTGTGTCTCCATAGGCATATGTCCAGCAGCTGGAGAGTAGCCGCTTGAAGCTCAGTCAACTGGAACAGGAGCTCCAACGGGCACGACAGCAGGTTAGGTTTGGCTAATCCTATTTTGTGCATCGTGTAATGATCTCAGTTTGTTTATTAAGCATCCTTTTTTGAGGTGTCTCATTTCAATAAATTTCTCTCTAATAGGGAATCTTCATATCAAGCTCAGGAGACCAAGCTCATTCAATGAGTGGAAATGGTAATGCCAAAGTTTCTTCCCTATGCAAGATTCAATGTTTGAAATGTGTGCATTTTTGGGAATCAACTAGATGTTTGATATCTTGGAATTGTTGGATGAGTTCCATATTGTCATGGCTGCTTGACTGAACCAATGATCATGCTGCAAGCTCTACATTTATACATTGAAATGACCTCAAATTTCATTGGTTATTTTCATTTCTAGGGTTTAAGCTCACACACATTTGCATGTTGGAAAATTAGATGGTTAATTGTATCTTTTTGCAGGGGCCATGGCATTTGATGTAGAATATGCACGATGGCTGGAGGAGCAAAATCGACAAATTAATGAGTTGAGATCAGCTGTCAATTCCCATGCTGGTGATGCAGAACTTCGTATTATCATTGATGGTATAATGGCTCACTATGATGAAGTTTTCAAGCTGAAGAGCAACGCAGCCAAGGCTGATGTTTTCCATTTGCTGTCTGGCATGTGGAAGACACCTGCAGAGAGGTGTTTTTTGTGGCTTGGTGGCTTCCGTTCATCTGAGCTCCTCAAGGTGAGTTTATTGTGCTTTCAATGTTTTCCACCTGCTAGGGTTAGTCCAGTTCTAGGACAGGTGGCATTACAAGAGTATTAAAGTCAGTATCATAATCTTGCACAGAACAAAAGAATCACAAGAACCATGTATTTTTTGTTCTTCATTTAATTCATTAATAAAGAGTCAATATTATCAATGCACTAGCTAGCAGGGTGAAGGTGTAAAACTGCAAATTTGTATATAAAAAAGACAAATTAGTTGGGAATTTCATGGGAGAGGGCTTGGGATTGTAGATGAGTCTCATACTGTACTGCTAAATCCATTTGCTGGTAGTTAAAAAGTTCTTTGGTTCACAGGATGCTGTACTTGACAGCATTACGTTTAATCTGTTAGAGAAATATAATGTAAAAGCATTCATGGAGCTTCACTTAGTTGAGGGGTTCTTTGACTTATCCCTAACAGTAAGTTCTGATATACGATTCATCCCGTTTCTATTTCACTTGTTAAACTCTGATCTGAAGCCCAGATCAGTATGACTCGGTTTCTTCTTGGCATCAAATCTATTTAGAATTAAAAGAGTGCAGGAAACAAAAGAAAAGAAAGAAGATTTGGAAATTTGTATGAGGTTATGAACTACTTGATATTTGGAAAAAGAAATGATGAACCAACACTTTATATCATAGATGATCTAAGGTGAACTGCAAGTTATTATAACTTATAGGCTCACATAGGCCTCCCTTGTTCTCAGCTCTGAGATTGAAGTTTTCTGTTCTCAGATATTGACGGATGTTATCATCAAGTTTTGGTATCTTGTTGCCTATCTTCCGAGCATGCTGTTAAGGCTGGTTATTTCATTTGTACCATTTGTGTTTCCCTAGCAAGGCTGTTTGTAAATGTTTTGTTTGTATTGTAATTTCGTTTGGTGGAAAAAAGTGTTTCAGTAACATTATATTATTCAGACATGTACACGGGCATGTTTATTTGAGTGAACACACACACACACACACACACACACACATAGCATGAAATTAATCTTCGAAGACAAGGTTGGGAATGAAGGCTGCTGGAGGGTGGCATCATTTAACCCTGGATGTATGGAAGGCTTTCCTTTGTGCAGAGCGAAGGAGGGAATTTTCTTACTGTACCTGCTTCTTTTTCATGTGCATGTATGCCTGCTTTGTGCAAGCAGACATAATTGTTTGAGTTTAAACCATTTGTTTGCACTGGTTTGTGCATTTTAAAAGGGAAAGCGCACAGCCTTTCTCCTGGTTAAACCTGTTGACGGGCATATACCATGTGTATTGCAGATTTCATTCTCTTGTTAGTTTGATGGATTGATTTATTTTTTACAATTCGTTTCTTAGGGTGGTGCCCTCTGCTCCTTTCAGAGCACAATACCTCCTATATTCTTTTTTCATTTGAGAACATGATAAAATTTTGTGATCATGGTTGCAGCTTCTTATGAATCAATTGGAGCCTTTAACAGAGCAGCAGTTGGTGGGCATTGGCAACTTACAGCAGTCCTCCCAACAGGCGGAAGATGCATTATCTCAAGGGATGGAGGCATTGCAGCAGTCCCTCTCTGAGACTTTGTCCAGCGGATCTCTTGGCTCCTCAGGGCCATCTGGAAATGTGGCAAATTACATGGGTCAGATGGCCATGGCCATGGGAAAGCTAGGTACCCTTGAGGGATTTATTCGCCAGGTATGCTTCTAATTGTTTTTATATTTGTCATCTATAACATTGAGATTCCATAAAACCTTGAAATTTGTATAATGGTCAAGAGTTCATAAATCAGCTACAGTTTCGAGTCTTTCTGGTTTGCCATTTCTTTCTGTTCTTTGCCCCTATATTCCTAGTATCATGTCTCAAAAGCACTTCTCTTTTAATGGGGTTTTATAAAACCAGGCTGACAATTTGAGGCAGCAAACCTTACAACAAATGCACCGAATATTAACCACCCGTCAGTCTGCTCGTGCTCTCCTTGCAATACACGATTACTTTTCCCGTTTACGCGCTCTTAGTTCCCTCTGGCTCGCGCGACCTAAAGAGTGAATACGCATTGCATCTGAATACAAGTTGCGCAGGAAAACCCTAAAAGCCACATTCCACATCCAGCAGGGCTTCATGTTTCTAGTGTTCAAAATACCTTTTCTTTTCTGCATCTCTCCTGTTGTCGTTTCAGATGTATCATGGTACTGTTCTTTCTGTCATACTAATCATCTTAGAGCATAGAATTTGAATCTTTCAAGTACAGTATGCATCAATGTTAATTATTTATAGTCTCATCCTCCTCCTCCTGTTTTCGATATCCCCAGTACTTGAGAATTTCAAAATGAATTTGAAAGTTGGGACACTTTCATTTTGAGTTAATTTATTTATCTTGGTTAGCCTACTTTCTTTCGTTGAAGCCTGTATATTTTGCCTTAACAACATAATTTTTATTTTGTTATGCATGCAACTTCAGCAACAAATCTAGCCCGGCAAACTTCATCATGACCCTTGCAATCCTTCACCTTTAGTTCTAAAAATTTGACAGCATACTCTTGAACCTGTCACGCGAAACAATCAAGTGAAATTTATTAAGTTTTTCATGGGCCATTGTTTATGCTTGTTCAATGTTTATATTTGTAATCTAAAAATATTTAGGGTTTGTGTGGCGAGTAAACAGAATTGAACATAACAAGATTATTCTTTAAAGATGGAGGGATAGAAATCGGGATATTGGACAAAAAATTATTTTCATCATGTGTATACCTAATATGGATCCAGCACCATGTACCAAATGCTATCTTAAAGGACGTTAAGCATGTATTTGACACTGATAGTTTTAATGATAAATTTAATAAAAATTATAAATTATAATTTTTTTAATCAAGGTTCAAGAGAGTTTTCAATGGGATCTGGGCAAAACTATCCAATTGTTTTATTAACAAAAAAAAAAAAAAAAGAATTTGTGGTTGAGGCAGAAGTAAATATTTAAGTGTTTTTTTTTTTTAAAAAAATTATATACATTTGATGATATCTCTTAACCATGGAATAAAAACAAAATCAGTATTAGAATGAAGGGACATCGTAATTCATAATTCAATATTGTAGATCAAGGGAATTTTCAGGCTGATCATCAAGCCATTCCATGATCTCATTGCGTTTAGCAGCCTAAGATCTGAAGATGTGAAGATGTCAATATAGCAAGTATATCAAAGGACTCTGCCATGGCGCTCGAATCTGACCTTGGAGCTTAACAAGAAGTCCATCAGTGATCAGAAAAACCCTAACTAGCTTCCACCAAACACTTCCAGAGGCACAAGAACCGATCACATTCTGCCGCCCATGGCAATACCATGAATAAACTGAGTCGAAGGGGAGTGGATTTTGTGTATAGTATTACAATCTCAAAATAGTAATGGTATTATATAAAACTTAGGCATGCAAAAATGTTGGAAATTCATATTACACTTGAGATGTCCATTTAAAATATGAATAGGGAATAAAGTTATTTTAATTATTACTTTTGATTTAACTATATACATTACTTTCAAAACTAAAAATATACGTTACTATATCATTTAATAATTTTTTAAAAGTTTATTTTCTCGTTGACATTTTAAGATTTTAGTAATAGTTAGAAAATGAGGTACGTACAAGAAAGAGAAGATGTTATAAAAATGGGAGTGGAAGTGGAAATATTGGGGAAATGTAGGGACTAAAATGCACTTTCCAAATAAAAAAGATCTGTGCTCGAGATTTATCCAATCACAAGTTTTTTTCAGAAACTACAATCAAAACCATAGCCTAAAATACAAAAATCTAAAGCATCCCACATCTATCCTATCCAACCCAAAAATTATCCATTCTAGCACTCCCTTCAGAAACTGAAGCAGAAAACATGAAAACTACTCCTTTTTTTTTTTATTATTTTACTTGTAGTTAATGCATTCAGAGAGTCAGTTCTTCCCTCCCCGCCACCATTTTGAGAAGGAATACAAAAACCCATCCATTAGGTAGGTCAAAGGTCAGTAGTCAATTAAGATGATGCTATTGTCCTAAAGAAATGTTCCTCCTGAACTCAACCTCTACATTTCTCCGCATTCTGCAATAACACATGGCAGTTTTGGTCGGTTGTTGGGTCCTGTTGCCACATTCTCTATCTTTCGAATGACCAAGAGACCATCTCCAAGCACCCTCTATATAACGACAGAAAACGAAATCATAGTGAGGTGGAAGACACACAGGAATCTCAGATGCTGGTAGAATATTGAAGTTTTCGACTGATCAATTACAAGGGCAAAGAGAAGCAAAAAAGAATGTTAAATGAAAATCTGATGACGTACCCCAAATACAACATGCTTATTGTCAAGCCAGTCGCATTTTGCACAAGTGATGAAAAACTGCAAGGAAAGAAGGTTCAAATCAATATAATCGTGAGTGCTGTGTGTTAACTTAGGGATAAAACAGCAGAATGTATAGGGAACTTCTTAAGAACTCTCATTCAGAGCAATGCTGCTAAATCCTAAGCCATGTTTAATTTGCCTGAAATTAGGAATAGAATGGGGGGCATTTCTGTTCCATGAGCTCTGTCAATTGGTTTGTCAATAATAAAGATTAGGATTTCATAAGAAATGAGATATTTTATATGAGGATTCCCATTCCATTCCCAATTCTTGAGTAAACCAAACATGTCTGAAGTAGTTAGCGGAGCTAAATGGGGGGAATTAAAGCACAGAAACTGCATGCTTAGCTTTCCAAGTGTAATCATATCTGGGAGTAAATGTAGGCAGCTAAGAGGGGAAACAACTAAGTGCAAATTTAAAGATATGACGCACAAGCAGGTAGCTTAATGGAGCAATATGAAGTTAATTTATTCACCGCCATGCTTACTAGAATTTCCAATCCACCAAACTGGAAAACTTGAAATACCAGAAAAGGGTCCATTCAAGGCTTGACACTTCTTCACATACACCAATTTATTTCATACTTTCAGAACATCTAACAGCCAAGAGAAAGAGAGTACCTGACAACCATTGGTATTTGGCCCACTATTTGCCTGCAAATGGAACAATGAGGCCTTCATTTTTAGTGATAAAGCACAATCTTCAAATTCAAATGGTAATGATAGTTGATAATAAATCTACAAAGGCTTGCATAGATATTTTGGGAGCTTGTGTTCAGAGAATTTGAGGATTTTCATTTGAAGTCATTTAGAGACTGGACACTGATGAAGATGAAATCCTTGTCACAACAAAAAATCTGGTCATGATTCTTCAAGTTACCCCATCAAAGTTAGTATTTCTACCCATGGTGTTCTCCAAATAAACATAATATGAAAAGCATGCATAGCGAAATTTGAGACATCTCAGAGGTATTCTTGGCTCTTGCACCTTCACTCATATTGACCTCATAGATTCTAAGCAATATACAACTCTAATAAGGACTTTAATCTTGTGAGTTTTTATGAAGCTGGCAACAAGTAGTCGAATCACATGGGTACTATCCCCTCTTAAGTTTTTCCCCTACGATTAGACTTAAATCAAGCCATTCCATCTGTTCTTTTAGCAGTAAAACAGAAATATGCTAAGCGAGATACCCATTAAGAAACTCCACTTCCTATACACAAGAATTATCCAAAGGAAGTTAAGAAAAAACTACTACTAACGCAAAAAAGAATGAACCCCATATCTTATCTATCTTAACGACAAAATTTCAAGTCAATAAAACTAAGTTTCCAAAACAGACTTACTGGTTATACACCACAGGATCTCACAAGTTATTAAAGTGTCAAATTATTTGTGATGATTAGCAGAGAAAAATCTAAGAGGAGAATCGAAGAAATGATACAAGCCATATAAATGCATTATCTTCTAATAACAACAAGAAAAGCAAAAATCACCCAATAGTAAGAACAAGATGGGACACATTTATATACCAAGAAAAATGGATACCATTGAAAGTAGACCAGGGCCGGTATGTTTGGCCACAAAATTTTCATCCTCAAACTTAAGCCCATAAATAGAAACACAACCACTACCATCACCCTGCAAGTAAAAAATTCCATTAGTAAGTAACTAATCAAGTAAACAGAAAATATTAAATAATTATATAAAACTGAAAAAAAAAGAAAAAACAAACCTTGAGAAAATCACCAGCTTGAATCATAAAATCCTTAATCACTCTATGAAATTGACATACTTTGTAACCAACAGGTAATCCAGCTTTTCTGCCAATTTTTTTTTATTCAAAATCAAATAAATTAATTACATGATATGTGATTAACTATTCCAATTACCCAAAAAATATTTAAAAACTTATATAAAAAAAGAGAGTGATTTTTTTTTACCTGTACTCGCCTGTGCAAAACTGCCTGCAAGATTTAAAAAAAAAATAATTCAAGAATTTAATAAAAATGAAAACGAGACTTAATTTTGATGCAAGGAAGTGAGACAGAAGAGTGGAAAAACCTGAAATTTTCGGCGGTTTTAGGGGCAATATCAGCGAAGAGCTCCATTTTGATACGACCAGCAGGGATGGTACCGATTGTAACATCGAAGAAGACGATTGGGTTTTTAGGGTTTGGTGGTCTCAAGTGCCACTCTACACTCCCTCCTCCTCCTCCTGACGCCATTGAAGCACTGAACTTCTCTCGCTCTCACTGTTTCGCTTTCTCTGCTTCTCTCTCTCTCTCTCTATGACTGAGTGGGTTTTTTTATGAAGGGTTATGTGGGTGTACGTGTTCCAAGCTGATTGGTCCGTTAGGAAACCAAATGGTTGTTAATTGTCGATTTAGACTATTCTAGTCGGGTAAAATCACATTCGATTCCTGTAGTATGGAAAGTTTGTCAAATCAAGTCCTCTACTTTACTTTTGGTCAAACTAATCCTTTAATTTTACCAATGATTGAATTTTTCAATCCACCTGTACATGCGTACAAGTAGCATTCATCTAACGGGAATAACAGCAAAGGCTGGATACAAGGACTCAATCAATTAGATTTTGAACTATGAGATTTGATTTGATAAAATGCAATCTCAATTCAAAAGAGATTGATTACTAATTATTAACATTTGAGGGACCACGCATGAATTTGTTCAATTTCAACCTAAAACCCACTACCCGAACTCTAATCTAAGTAGAGTTTTAAATTGAATATTTAATTATTTTGTTAACTTGAAGTAGCAAAATAGTCTAATTGAGCATCCAAAAGATATGTAAGAGTCCTAATTCTGGTAAGAAAAAAGGAGAAATTAGAGACCTAATTGAAACCATCTCTATAGACTGGAGACTTTTTTGAGGTTTTTCCTATATTATTCTTTAGTCCATAGGGTTTTAATGCAATTACAACTTAATCCTTCATGATTGAAACCCCTAATTTATTTGAGTCGAGGGATTAACATGTAATTGTCATAAATAAAGAGTCAATTCATAATTGTATACAAAAGTAGGGACTACCAATAGCTAAATTTACAAAAACTTGGTCTTTATAGCTCGCCGCCCCCTTTACTGTCACCTCTTCAAAGCCAGCTCTCAGACCCTCTCCCCTTCTCCCCGGCAGTCGGCGGCCAACCTGACAACGTCCGGCGGAGTGTTGCTTTCACTTCAGAGGAAATTAACCAGCACCAGCACCAGCACCAGCACCAGCACCAGCACCAGCGCCGTTGCTTTCACTTCCTGTTATATCGCGAAAGAACCAACCTTTCCTAAAGAAACAGTGAGAGAAGCACCCTACCCTTGCCGCAACTCTCTCTTCATCCTAT
>Ga0325401_1007644_pt1 | contig 10494 bp, 4 predicted proteins | sample PopdelMetagenome_FD_205666 | JGI IMG/M metagenome (GOLD analysis project Ga0325401, IMG submission 205666) | Populus deltoides microbial communities from Bellville, Georgia, United States - Xylem-PdKOR-R2 | ecosystem: Host-associated > Plants > Phyllosphere > Stem > Wood/Secondary xylem | place...
GCTCTCAAGTTTCTCTCTTGTGGTGTGTTTATAGGCTTGAATGCATTGCCTATTTATAGGCAAGAGTGAGGGTATAATGGTCATAAATTTAGGAGGAATATATGCCTAACAACTCATCCTCCACTCATCAATTACAACTCATCTCCCACTAAAATCCCATCAATTATGCCAACTAATCAAATGGCTTTACACTTATAATCCTCGATGATGCTTGGAAAGATATTGACTTGCAAGAGATAGGGATCCCATTTGGTGATGCTCACAGGGGTTGTAAAATTCTTCTAACAACACGTCTTGAAGACACATGTTCTTCTATGAAGTGCCAGCAAAAAGTGTTATTAAGAGTCTTATCTGAAAATGAAGCATGGGCTTTATTCAAAATCAATGCAGGTTTACGTGATGAGGACTCTGACCTGAACAGAGTGGCAAAGGAGGTTGCGAGAGAATGTAAAGGATTGCCTATAGCACTTGTGACAGTGGGAAGGGCTCTAAGAGATAAATCTGCAGTTGAGTGGGAAGTAGCATTTGATCAGCTAAAAAAGTCTCAATTTCCGGAAATGGAACAAATTGATGAACAAAAAAATGCATATGCATGTCTTAAGTTGAGCTATGATTATTTGAAGCACGAGAAAACCAAGTTATGTTTCTTGCTATGCTGTTTATTTCCAGAAGATTACAACATTCCAATTGAGGACTTGACAAGATACGCAGTTGGCTATGGGTTACATCAAGATGTGGAGTCCATTGAAGATGCAAGGAAACGAGTTTATGTAGCAATCAAAAACCTCAAAGCTTGTTGTATGCTGTTAGGAACTGAAACTGAAGAATATGTCAAAATGCATGACTTGGTTCGTGATGTTGCTATTCAGATAGCATCATCAGAAAAATACGGATTCATGGTAAAGGCTGGCTTTGGGTTGAAGGAGTGGCCAATGAGCAATAAAAGATTTGAAGGTTGTACAGTAGTTTCGTTAATGGGCAATAAACTAGCAGAACTTCCTGAAGGATTGGTGTGTCCACAGCTCAAAGTTCTGTTGTTAGAACTGGATGATGATTTGAATGTTCCAGAGAGGTTTTTTGAAGGGATGAAAGCAATAGAAGTTTTGTCTCTAAAGGGAGGGTGTTTGTCATTGCAATCACTTCTATTCTCAACGAACCTTCAATCGTTGCTGTTGATCGAGTGTAAATGCAAGGACCTCATTCGGTTGAGAAAGCTGCAAAGACTTAATATTCTTGTTTTCAGGCGGTGCGGCTCCATTGAAGAATTACCTGATGAAATTGGGGAGCTCAAGGAGTTGAGGTTGTTGGATTTGACAGGTTGTGGATTGCTAAGAAGGATTCCTGTGAATTTGATTGCAAGGTTGAAGAAGTTAGAAGAACTGTTGATCGGGGATCAAAGCTTCGAGGAATGGGATGTTGTTGGATGTGACAGCACAGAAGGAATGAATGCAAGCCTAACAGAGCTAAATTCGCTGTCTCATTTAGCTGTATTATCATTGAAGATACCGAAGGTTGAATGCATTCCCAGAGATTTTGTTTTTCCCAGGTTGCTCAAATATGATATAGTGTTAGGGGATCGGGATTATTATTATTCAGAAAGAGTATACCCAACCTCGACAAGATTATATTTGCGTGATATCAGCGCCACATCCTTAAATGCAAAGACATTTGAGCAGTTGTTTCCTACTGTGTCTCAAATTGTTTTCATGAGAGTGAAGGGTTTAAGAAATATAGTATTGTCCTCTGATCAGATGACCACCCATGGCCATGGGTCGCAAAAGGACTTCTTTCAAAGATTAGAAAGTGTACAAGTGAGCGCTTGTGGGGATATTCGCACTCTGTTTCCAGCAAAATGGCGGCAAGCTTTGAAAAATCTAAGGAGTGTGGAAATTGATATGTGCAAATCATTGGAAGAGGTATTTGAATTGGATGAAGGAATTAACGAGGAGAAGGAGCTGCGGCTGCTGTTATCTTTAACAAAGTTACAGCTGTCCTATTTACGTGAGCTCAAATGTATATGGAAGGGGCCCACCAGACATGTCAGCCTCCAAAGTCTTAATCATCTGGGGTTGCAGTATCTTGACAAACTGACATTTATCTTCACACCGTCCCTCGCTCAATGTCTTATTCATCTGGAAACACTTGAGATATTCAGTTGCCTAAAATTGAAGCGTCTTATCAGAGAGAAGGATGACGAAGGGGAAATAATTCCAGAGTCTCTTGGCTTCCCAAAATTAAAAACTCTTTATATATTTTCCTGTCATTATTTGGAATATGTCTTCCCTGTCTCCGTGTCTCCAAGTCTTCAGAACCTGGAAAAGATGGAGATTGATTTTGCTGACAATTTAAAGCAAGTATTTTACAGTGGAGATGGAGATGACATCATCGTCAAGTCTAAAATTAAAGATGGCATCATCGACTTCCCTCAGCTAAGAAAATTGTCTCTTTCAAAGTGCAGCTTTTTTGGTCCAAAGGATTTTGCTGCCCAATTGCCTTCTTTGCAATGTCTAAGCATCTCTGGCCACGAAGAATGGGGTAATTTGTTGGCACAGCTTCAAGTACGTCCTTTATATTTCTCCATTTTTTTTCTTTTCTAATTTAAATTGTCAACTTCAATATATTGTGATAATTTGTTCTATCGTCCTCCAAATTTCTAAAACTAAAGTAATTGATAAGTTCTTTAACCATCCACTGAATTTAATTGATGATTTAAATTGGCTTAGGAAGTTAGACATCAATTACTGTAATGTAATTTCTTATTTCTTCCTCCAAATTTCTAAAACTAAAGTAAATGGATAAATGGTAGCAAATCCTTGAGCCATCCACTGAATTTAAAAGGAGTGAAATTGAGGCTCTTCCGCCAATTAATGGAAAGTATTTAGACAGGACAATAAAGCTTCGTGTTTGTTTTTTTTTTCCTAAACAATTAGAGTTAAAAAGTAAAAATTGAAACTTTCTTTTTAAATACAATATTTTCTCATTCCAAGAACTTCAAAAGCACCAAATTTGTATTGAATTCAAAAAACATATTTTTTTAATATTTTTTTTCATTTTTTTTACAATTTGTTTTCACTTTTTTTATGAAAAAAATAATTTAAATGATCAATAATAAAGCATTTTTATTAAAACATTTTACTAATATGTAAAATTCAAATTATTTTCTTTTATATTTTTATTTTTGGAAAATGTCATAATTGTTTTTTTTAATTATAAATCGAATATAAAAAATTAATTTTTTTGAGTTAAAGTATAATTTTTCATGATTGCTTTTAATTTAACTAATATAAAATAATAGTTTGTATTCAGATTATCATAAATATGAAAAAAATATGATTTTATATTCCCATGACCCGTTGCCTTGTCTATCTATATCTTCTTGTTGAGAAGTATTTCGGTATTGGGGATAATTGGTTCATCTATTTAACAAAATTATATAATAGTTTCAAAGTCCACAAAAATTACTGGGAATTATATCTAACAAATTGGTACCCTTATTTTCTTTTGATGAAGGGGTTTACAAGTTTGGAAACATTGAAGTTGTCCTACGTGCTTGTGCCTGACTTGAGGTGTATATGGAAAGGTCTCGTGCCATGCAATTTGACTACTTTGGAGGTGAACGAGTGTAAGAGACTGACACATGTATTCACAAACAGCATGATTGCTAGTCTACTTCAACTGGAAATTCTAGAGATATCAGACTGTGAGGAATTGGAGCAAATCATTGCTAAGGATAATGATGATGAAAAGGATCAGATATTTTCAGGAAGTGATCTCCAATCTGCATGCTTTCCTAATTTGTGTCGACTTGAGATCAGAGGATGCAACAAGTTGAAGAGTCTCTTCCCGGTAGCCATGGCTTCAGGTCTCAAAAAGCTCCAAATACTTGAATATGTCTTCCCTGTCTCCGTGTCTCCAAGTCTTCAGAACCTGGAAGAGATGGAGATTCGTGAAGCTGACAATTTAAAGCAAGTATTTTACAGTGGAGATGGAGATGACATCATCGTCAAGTCTAAAATTAAAGATGGCATCATCGACTTCCCTCAGCTAAGAAAATTGTCTCTTTCAAAGTGCAGCTTTTTTGGTCCAAAGGATTTTGCTGCCCAATTGCCTTCTTTGCAATGTCTAAGCATCTCTGGCCACGAAGAATGGGGTAATTTGTTGGCACAGCTTCAAGTACGTCCTTTATATTTCTCCATTTTTTTTCTTTTCTAATTTAAATTGTCAACTTCAATATATTGTGATAATTTGTTCTATCTTCCTCCAAATTTCTAAAACTAAAGTAATTTCTAAAACTAAATTTCTATTACTGAATTTCTAAAACTAAACTAAACTAAATTTCACTGAATTTAATTGATGATTTAAATTGGCTTAGGAAGTTAGACATCAATTACTGTAATGTAATTTCTTATTTCTTCCTTCATATTTCTAAAACTAAAGTAATGCATAAATGCTATCAAATCCTTTAGCCATCCACTAAATTTAAAAGGAGTGAAATTGAGGCTTCGTATTTGGTTTATTTTTTCTAAACAATTAGAGTTAAAAAGTAAAAATTGAAACTTTCTTTTTAAACACAATTTTTTCTCATTCAAAGAACTTCAAAAGCACCAAATTTGTATTGAATTCAAAAAAATATTATAAATCGTTTTTTTTACAATTTATTTTTCACTTTTTTTATGAAAAAAATAATTTAAATGATCAATAATCAAGCATTTTTATTAAAACATTTTACTAATATGTAAAATTCAAATTATTTTCTTTTATATTTTTATTTTTGGAAAATGTCATAATTGTTTTTTTTAATTATAAATCGAATATAAAAAATTAATTTTTTTGAGTTAAAGTATAATTTTTCATGATTGCTTTTAATTTAACTAATATAAAATAATAGTTTGTATTCAGATTATCATAAATATGAAAAAATATGATTTTATATTCCCATGACCCGTTGCCTTGTCTATCTATATCTTCTTGTTGATAAGTATTTCGGTATTGGGGATAATTGGTTCATTTATTTAACAAAATTATATAATAGTTTCAAAGTGCACAAAAATTACTAGGAATTATATCTAACAAATTGGTACCCTTATTTTCTTTTGATGCAGGGGTTTACAAGTTTGAAAACATTGAAGTTGTCCTCCGTGCTTGTGCCTGACTTGAGGTGTCTATGGAAGGGTCTCGTGCTAAGCAATTTGACTACTTTAAAGGTGGAAAAGTGTAAGAGACTGACACATGTATTCACAAACAGCATGATTGCTAGTCTACTTCAACTGAAAACTCTACAGATATCAGACTGTGAGGAATTGGAGCAAATCATTGCTAAGGATAATGATGATGAAAAGGATCAAATATTTTCAGGAAGTGATCTCCAATCTTCATGCTTCCCTAATTTGTGTCGACTTGAGATCACAGGATGCAACAAGTTGAAGAGTCTCTTCCCGATAGCCATGGCTTCAGGTCTCAAAAAGCTCCGAAAACTTAAAGTACGGGGATCCTCTCAATTATTGGGAGTATTTGGGCAGGGTGATCATGCTTCACATGTCAATGTTGAGAAGGAGATGGTGCTCCCTGATCTGAAGTTGCTGAGTCTAGAAGAATTACCAAGCATTGTCTACTTCAGTCATGGATGTTGTGATTTCATATTCCCTTGTTTGTCGATGTTGGAGGTGCGTCAATGTCCAAAGCTGACCACAAGATTTGCTACTACATCAAATGGTTCAATGAGTGCTCAATCAGAGGTGCTGCATATTTGACATGATTTCTTGCCTCTCTTTTAAGTGTTTTTATTTCTTGTTTCCCTCAATAATAAGACTAACAAGTTAGAATGTGTATGCCATGCTTGAATTGGCTTTGCAGGTATCTCAAGTAGCTGAGGGTTCCAGCACTGGTTGCTCCGTGCCAACCAGCACTGCTAGAAGCTGGACCCGAAGAAATGGGTGGCAAGGGGAATAGGAAGAGGAAGAGGATGAAGGTGGTCATTATGATTGAGTCAGATGATAAGCTTGGCTTAGGACGTTGAAGAACATGCTAATAATTCATTCTTGCAGGTAATATGGCTACAATTATTTATCTTCTCCCCTTTTCCTTCTACTTTAAATGGTTGAAGTAAATCAACATATGCGATATTCCTGGATGGTCTTTGTTCTTCATGTTTGTGTGTGTATATATATATATATATATATCAATTTATAAAGTTATTGACAGAATATGAAATTCCAAGATGTAAGTAAAAGGATAAATCCTCTAGCTTTGAAAAGAATTAGTGTTTGCCTTTGAGATTGTAATTTTTTTTTTCAGCGTATATTCAATTTAATAGACCCAATTTTGTATTATTTTTTTAAAGATAACTCTATTTTAATTCTGATTCTTTAGCAACACAGTTTTTCATTCACTATAACACACACATTTTTAAAAAAAAAATAGTGAACATGTAATATTAATGAGGAGAGGTATTTGAATTGGGTGAGGCTGATGAAGGAACTAACGAGAAGGAGCTGCTGCTGCTGTCATCTTTAACAGAGTTACGGCTGTACTGGTTACCTGAGCTCAAATATATATGGAAGGGGCCCACTAGATATGCTGAACTTGTGGTATCTTCACACCGTCCCTGGCGCAGAGTCTTATTCATCTGGAAACACTACAGATAGAACATTGCGGTGGATTGAAGCGTCTTAACAGAGTCTCTTGGGTTTCCAGGATTAAAAAATCTCTATACAAGAGGCTGTGTTAAACTGGAACATGTCTTCCCTGTCTCCGTGTCTCCAAGTCTTCTGAACCTGGAACAGATAACGATTAAATTTGCTGACAATTTAAAGCAAATATTTTACAGTGGAGAAGGCGATGCACTCACCAGAGATGGCATCATCAACTTCCCTCGGCTAACAAAATTGGTTCTTTCAAATTGCAGCTTTTTTGGCCCAAAGAATTTTGCTGCCCAATTGCCTTCTTTGCAAGTGTTAACCATTAAAGGCCACGAAGAATTGGGTAATTTGTTACCACAACTACAAGTGATTTTTTAGCCAAATTCAATAATTTCTTATTTCTTCCTTCAGATTTCTAAAACTAAAGTAATGGATAAATGGTAGCAAATCCTTGAGCCATCCACTGAATTTAAAAGGAGTGAAATTGAGGCTCTTCCGCCAATTAATGGAAAGTATTTGGACAGGACGATAAAGCTCCGTCTGAGAAATTTAAATTTACTTTTACTTTATATTTCTCCCCTGATTTTTTACTTTTAAATTTAAATTGTCAAATTCAATACATTGTGATAATTTCTTATTTCTTCCTTCAGATTTCTAAAACTAAAGTAAATGGATAAATGCTAGCAAATCCTTGAGCCATCCACTGAATTTAAAAGGAGTGAAATTGAGGCTCTTCCGCCAATTAATGGAAAGTATTTGGACAGGACGATAAAGCTCCGTCTGAGAAATTTAAATTTACTTTTACTTTATATTTCTCCCCTGATTTTTTACTTTTAAATTTAAATTGTCAAATTCAATACATTGTGATAATTTCTTATTTCTTCCTTCAGATTTCTAAAACTAAAGTAATGGATAAATGGTAGCAAATCCTTTAGCCATCCACTGAATTTAAAAGGAGTGAAATTGAGGCCTTTCCGCCAATTAATAAAAAATGGTTTTTTTATCCGATTTTCTCAACAATTAGAGTCAAAAAGTAAAAATTGAAACTTTCTTTTTAAATACAATATTTTCACATTAAAAGAACTTCAAAAGCAACAAATTTGTAATTAAAAAAATATATTTTTGTCTCTTATGTATTTGTTTATTCTAACCTTAAATACTAATTAAACAGTCTAATTTTTTAATTTAATTTATGATTTTAAAAAAAAAAACATTTGATTATCACAACATAGAATAAAAGTTTTAAAAAGAAACATTCACAGGCCTACACAACACATGAGCTGATTAAATGGCGACAATCCCATTAGCAAATTTGTGCTCCAAATAACAAAATAAAAATAAACTCAGCAAACAAGATCAGTCCTAATTAATTTTGACACAAGTATTTTGTCAACTGTTGGCCTATTCCAAACTATCAAGTCAAGCATCGAACCTTTCCAAATTGCTTTTTTTTTTCCTTTTTTTTTTTTGGGTCTAATTACAGTCCCCATTTTCATTTACCGTTGGCATTACACAAAAACATCCCTTTCAAGTTACAAAACGACGTGCAGCTCAGTCAATGCCTTCATTGCCTACCGCCTTCAAAAAATCAACTGCTTAGTTAGATTCGTCCTTGGCTTGCTTAGAGCGACAGCCACATTAAATGACAGCCACCGAGATGTTTGACATGTGGCCTAGAATGTGAATTATGTGTTAACAATTAGCTAATTTTTTAATTCTCTTAATTTGATTAATTTAATTAGTTATGGTGGCTGATAGATAGTATTCTAAAAATGTTAAAAATAGAAAAATTATAAACCTTAAACTTTGAGGATTTATGTAATATTTATAACTTATAAGTTTTTTTTTTTTAGAGAAGAGAGATTAAAAAATAATTTTATTTTTGTGATATTTTGAGTTATATTTTATTTAAAATAATATGGGTTTGATTAATATAAAATATTAAAGAATTTGTAGAGGATATTAAAAAAATTTAAATAAAATATTGGGCCTAAGCCTAGTAGAAGTAAAAAATAAACTTACGAACAAGGTATATGGATCCAGGCAGCGCTTGTAAAAACCTAGAGCAGTTAGGCTTTTGGGAGTTTTTTTAAGCCATTTAAATTTTGGTCTAAAGCGAATAGAAGTGATAATCTCTTCTTTTGTTCTACTGAAATTCTTGACGTTTAGGCTGGGAATAAATTTAGCTCATCTTGTTTACCTAGAAAATTGAGGGAAAGTAGCTGAAATAATTTAAAACCATTTAAGATTTTTGTCAGTTTAGCTAGTTTAGTCGTTCACTTTACTGTAGTTTCTCAGATACCAAACACGTTTTTAGGTGTTGAATAAATAATTAACCACCAATTAAAGCAGAAGGAACATTTGTGTTTGAATCCTGGGAAAATTGAGTAGGAAAATAAAGGGAAATTTTTGCATTTTATTGAAATTTATCATTATCATTTCAGAATAAGAAAATCAAAGATTCTGAATATAAAAAAGATGTTTTTATGTGCTTGTTATCTTAAAATTAATAAAATTTATTCCTAAATTATCACAAAGATATATTTATTTTTTATTTTTTTATTTATACTTTTTTAATCAAATATATTTGTATTTCTCTTCCCTTGAATACTAACCAAATATAACCTACATAACCATTTTTTTTCATTTGATTTCTAATTTATTCTTAAAGCATTTGATTATTACATCATAAAATAAAATAAAAATTGAGTAAAAACAAGCACCCACATCCCTGCATATTAAATGCGCTCATAAAATGGCTCACTAGGTAATTTTGGCCACAAATACCAAAAACCAATATTCATTACTCCAAATTAATTTTAGAATTAGATTTATTTGACTTATATCTAAAAGATATATTTATCTGAATTTCTTCCTGTAAAATTATTTGTTAGTGGACTATTTCATGAAAACCGATAAAAGAAATTCTACTTTAATTTTTTGTCAAGATATGTCTATCTTGATAGAAAAAATGAGGAATGTATTTCTCCTCCCTCCAATACTCCAATAGTATAGGTTCAAGCCTCATTCCCTATGTAGAGGGGGAGATTGTTAAACTTGATTATTAAAGTAGTGTTTAGTATTATTTTTTAATATAAAAGATAAAGATTGTGAAAATGGAGAAGACATGTTTTCATATATTTTTTGTTTTAAGAATATAAAAATTCATCAAAAAAAATTATTCCAAAAACAAATTTATTTTAGGTAACTATATATCTTCATTTTCTTCAACAAATATATTTTTGTCTCTTATGTATTTGTTTATTCTAACTTAAAATACTAATTAAACACAGTCTAATATTTTAATTTGATTTGTGATTTTTTTAAAAATCATTTGATTATCACAACATAGAATAAAAGTTTAAAAAAGAAACACTCACAGGCCTACACAACACATGAGCTGATTAAATGGCGACAATCCCATTAGCAAATTTGGGCTGCAAATGACAAAATAAAAATAAACTCAGCAAACAAGATCAGTCCTAATTAATTTTTACACAAGTATGTTGTCAACTGCATGTTGGCCTATTCCAAACTGAGAAAATTGAGCCGGAAAATAAAGGGAATTTTTTTAATCAAATAGAAAAAGTAATTAATACCCATAAATTGAAAAATAAATTAAATCAAATTATAAAAGTAATACCCAATATAACTAAATTTAGCTTATAGTACGTATGCTTCTTATTCTTACCCATAAAATTGGCAATTTCCTGTACGGAATAAGCTTCTTATTAATTAATAAACACTAATGATCGAACAATTGAACCATGTATATATGTTATTAAATGAATTGAAGCTCCTTTTGAAATTTGGACATCAAAGAATTCGGACCTATACTTGCTAACTACAGTAGCAT
>Ga0325401_1007646_pt1 | contig 10494 bp, 8 predicted proteins | sample PopdelMetagenome_FD_205666 | JGI IMG/M metagenome (GOLD analysis project Ga0325401, IMG submission 205666) | Populus deltoides microbial communities from Bellville, Georgia, United States - Xylem-PdKOR-R2 | ecosystem: Host-associated > Plants > Phyllosphere > Stem > Wood/Secondary xylem | place...
GTCCCGGGGCGACGAAGGCGTGCCAGTTGTCGGCGCGCACCCCCGGCACGCCGGCCTCCGTCGTGGTCGGCACGTCGGGGAAGTGGGAGGACCGCTCGGCCGATCCGATCACGATCGGGCGCAGCGCCCCGGCCTGGAGCTGGGGCATGAGGATCGGCAGGTCCGCCCATCCCATCTGCGTCTCCCCGGTCAGCATCGCGGTCACGATCTGCCCGCCGCTCCGGTAGGGCACGTGCACCACGTCGATGCCGGTGGCGGCGCGCAGGGCCTCCATCGCGAGGTGCGGCATGGAGCCGTTGCCCGAGGTGCCGTAGTTCAGCCTGCCCGGGTCGCGCTTCGCCAGCGCGATCAGCCCGGCCAGGTCCCGGACGGGCAGCGAAGGGGCCACCGCCAGGATCTCCGCCACCCGCACGCCCATGGTCACGGGCGCGAGGTCGCGGGTCACGTCGTAGGGCATGGACGGGATCAGGGTGGGCGAGATGGCGAGCGCCCCGGCCGAGCAGAGACCGATGACGTGGCCGTCCGGCGTCGCCTTCGCGACCACGTCCGTCCCGACCACGCCGCCGCCGCCCGCCCGGTTCTCCACCACCACGGGCTGGCCGAGGTTGGAGGAGAGGGTGGGCGCGATGGCGCGCGCCGCGATGTCGCTCGGCCCGCCGGGCGCGAACGGCACGATGAGGCGGATGGGGCGGTTGGGCCAGCCGCCGGGCCGCGCCGTCTGGGCGAGAAGCGGGGGGGCGGCGAGCAGGGCGGGCGCGGCGAGCAGGTGGCGGCGGCGCATCCGATTCCTCCGGGTGGTTCCCGGCAGAGTGCCACCGCGGCGGCGTGCCGGCCAGCTAGCCCGGTTCCAGCCCGAGTCCCGGCCCCTGGGGCAGCGCGACCGTCCCGTCCCGCGGCAGCAGCGCATCGCCGTAGGGCGGGCGGTCGAGGTCGGCGTAGTAGAACTCGAGCGCCGCGCCCTCGCCCCAGGCCGCGATCAGATGGGCGGTCGCCAGCAGGCCGGGGCCGAAGTACGGCGCGTGCGGCACCACGGCGACGCCCGCCGCGCGGGCCATCGCCGCCACCTCCAGCACGCGGGAGATCCCGAGCTTCGTCACGCTCGGCTGCACGACGTCCACCGCCCCGGCGTCGATCATCGCCCGGAAGCCCTCGACCGTGCCGACGCACTCGCCGGCCGCGACCGGCAGTCCGCCCTCCCGGCGTACACGGGCGATGGCCGGGAAGTCCTCCGGCGGCCAGACCGGCTCCTCGATGAAGCGGGGGGTGATCGGCGCGATCCCCCGCGCCCATCCGATGGCACCGTCGGCATCGAAGGGGCAGTTCATGTCGACCATCAGCGGCGCGTCGGGCGCGGCCTCGCGCGCGGCGCGCAGGCAGGCCGGGTCGATCTCGTGCAGCTTCAGCTCCCGGAAGCCGCGCGACAGGGCCGCGGCGGCGTTGCGGGCGACGAGGGCGGGATCGCCGTAGCGGAGAAGGCTGGCGTAGGCCGGAACCGTGCGGGTCTCCGCCCCACCCAACAGACGGTGCAGGGGCAGCCCCGCGACCTTGCCGGCGATGTCCCAGAGCGCGATGTCGATGCCCGCGATCGCGAAGCTCACCGGCCCGTTGCGTCCGAAGTTGTGCAGGCGCCGGTGCAGCATCCCCGTCAGCGCGCCGACGTCCCGCGGGTCCTGGCCGAGGAGGAGCGGCGCGACGAGCCCGTCCAGCGCGTGCCGCGTGGTGGCGGCCAGGGTGAAGCCGAAGGCCTCGCCCCAGCCCGTCACGCCGGCATCCGTCTCCACCCGCACCAGCAGGGTCGCCATCTCCCGCAGGCGCAGGTTGCCGCCCGTGCCGTCACCGCCGTAGGTGAAGGGGGTGGACCGCAGCTCCGTGGCGACACCGGTGATTCGCATTCAGTACAGCGCCTCGACGTCGCCCGCGTGCCGCTCGAGCACGATGCGCCGCTTCACCTTCATGGTCGGCGTCAGCATCCCGTTCTCGACCGTGAAGGGCTCCACCACCGACCACTTGCGGACCCGCTCGATGCCCGAGAGCTTGCCGTTGATCCGCTGCACCGCCTTGTCGGCCTGCGCGCCCTCGGCCGGGACGATCAGCGCGACGAGGTTCGGCCGGCCCTCGCCGGCGACGACCGCCTGCGCGATCTCCGGCTCGGCCATCAGCAGGCCCTCGATCCGGGCCGGACTGACCATGTCGCCGCCGAGCGTCTTGATGAAGTCCTTCTTGCGATCGGTGATGACCAGCCGCCCCGCCTCGTCCAGGTGGCCGACGTCGCCGGTGTGCAGCCAGGGCTCCGTCTCCCCGGGCGGCGCGGCCAGGGCGGCCGCGGTGGCTTCCGGGTTGTTCCAGTAGCCGTCCATGACCAGGGGGCCGCGCAGGAGGAGCTCGCCGTCCGCGGCGATCCGGGCCTCCACGCCCTTCACCGGCACGCCGACGGTGCGCCGATGGTTGTCCCAGGGCAGGTTCACCGCGACGACCGGGCCGGCCTCGGTCTGGCCGTAGCCCTGCAGCACGTTCACGCCGAGCGCGAGGAAGAAGCCGGACAGGTCCGGATCCAGCCGCGCCCCGCCCGACACCATCGCCACGAGCCTCGGCCCGAAGCGGGCGCGCACCTTGGCGCGGACCAGCCGGTCGAGGACGGCGTCCTCCAGCCGCTCCAACGGCCCGAGCCCCGGGCCGTCCATCTTCCGCAGCCCGAGCGCGACGGCGCGGTCGAACAGGCGGCGCTTCCACGGCTTCTCCTTCTCCAGCCCCGCCAGGATGCGTCCGCGCAGCACCTCGTAGAGGCGTGGGACGGCGGTGACGAGGGCGGGCCCCACGTCCTGGAACTCCGCCGCCAGCCGGTCCGCCCCGCGGGAGAAGACGATCTCGATCCCGTAGGAGGGGAGGAGGGAGCCGCCCACCGTGTGCTCGTAGGCGTGCGAGAGGGGCAGGAAGGACAGGTAGCAGGCCCCCGACCACTCCAGGCCGAGCTGCCGGATCAGAGGCAGCACCCCGTCCCGGTTCGCGAGCATGGCGCGGTGGGGCAGCATCACGCCCTTCGGCGCCCCGCCGGTGCCGGAGGTGTAGATGAGGCAGGCGAGCCGCCCCGGCGGGATGTGCTGCACCTCGGCCACGAGCATCGCCAGGTCGCCCGGCGCCTCGGCGAGGGCCTCCCACGGGGTGGTCCCCGGCGCCGCCTCCATGCAGACGAGGAGGTCGAGGCCCTCCGCCGCCGCCTCCCGAAGCCTCTCCGCCAGCCGGGCGGTGGAGGCGATCGCCGCCCGCGCGCCGCTGTCGCGCAGGATGTGCGCGTGGTCCGCGACGGTGTTGGTGGTGTAGGTCGGCACCGTCACGGCGCCGATCGCCATGAGGGCGGTGTCGGCGATGAGAAATTCCGGCCGGCTCTCGCTGACGAGCACCACCCGGTCGCCCGGCGACACGCCCTGCGCCCGGAGCCCGGCGGCGACGTTGGCCACCGCGAGCGCGAACTCGCCCCAGCTGGTGCGCTGCCAGCCGCCCTGCCAGTGGCGGATCATCGGCACGTCCGGCTTCCGGGCGGCGAGGCCCAGCAGCAGGCCGGGCAGGCTCGTCCATTCGGGCTGATCCTGAATCGTTCCTCTCCTCCCGGGGGCGCGGCCTTGGCTCGGCATCGCGGGGGCTTATATCGAGGCTGAAAACTCCGATTCCACAAGGCGTGTCCCGCGAATGAAGCCGCTTCAACCCCTGCCCACGCGCGACACGGAAGCCCGGATCGGGGCCGCGCCCACCGGGGAGGGGCTGCCGACCTGGGACCTGGGCGACCTCTACGCGCGTCCGGACGATCCGCGTCTGCTGAGGGACCTCGACGCCGCCGAGGCGGCCGCGCGCGCCTTCGAGACCGCCCAGGCGGGGCGCCTCGCCTCCCTGTCGGGCGATGCCCTGGCGGGGGCGCTGCGCGAGTACGAGCGGATCCAAGAGGTGCTGGGGCGCGTCATGTCCTACGCCCAGCTTCTCTTCTCGGCCGACGCGCAGGACGCGGCGGCGGGCCGCTTCTACCAGACGATGCAGGAGCGGGTGACGGCGATCGGCAGCCATCTTCTCTTCTTCACCCTCGAGCTGAACCGGCTGGACGATGCCCTGCTGGACGGCCGGATCGCGGGCTCGGCCGCGCTGGCCCGCTGGCGCCCCTGGCTGCGGGACCTTCGCGTGTTCCGCCCGCACCAGCTCTCCGACGAGGCGGAGAAGCTGCTGCACGAGAAGGAGGTGACCGGCCGCGCCGCCTGGAACCGCCTCTTCGACGAGACGATCGCCCATCTCCGCGTCCCGGTGACGCGCGACGCGCGGACCGAGGAGCTGACCGTCTCCGCGGCGCTGAACCTTCTCTCCGACCCGTCCCGCGCGACGCGGGAGGCGGCCGCCGCCGGCGTGTCCCGCGCCTTCGGGGACAACATCCGCCTCTTCTCCCTCATCACCAACACGCTGGCGAAGGATAAGGAGATCGTGGACGGCTGGCGGCGCTACCCGCGCCCCGGCACCTCCCGCAACCGCGCCAACATGGTGGAGGACGGGGTGGTGGACGCCCTCGTCTCGGCCGTCGTGGACAGCTTCCCGCGTCTGTCGCACCGCTACTACGCGATGAAGGCGAACTGGCTCGGCCTGGAGAAGCTGAAGCACTGGGACCGCAACGCGCCGCTGCCCGGCGACGCGGACCGGAGCATCCCCTGGGCCGCCGCCCGCGACCAGGTGCTGGGCGCCTACGGCGCCTTCAGCCCCGAGCTGGCGGCGCTCGGCCGGGACTTCTTCGACAGGCCCTGGATCGACGCCGCGCTGCGCCCCGGCAAGGCCTCCGGCGCCTTCGCGCACCCGACCGTGCCCTCCGCCCACCCCTACCTGCTGGTGAACTACCACGGGAAGGCGCGCGACGTGATGACGCTGGCGCACGAGCTCGGCCACGGCGTCCACCAGCGGCTGGCGGGCGACCAGGGCTACCTCATGGCCGACACGCCGCTCACCCTCGCCGAGACGGCAAGCGTTTTCGGCGAGATGCTCACCTTCCGCGCGATGCTGGACGCCGAGACGGACCCGGGCCGACGCCGCCTGATGCTCGCCTCCAAGGTGGAGGATATGCTGAACACGGTGGTCCGCCAGATCGCCTTCTACCGCTTCGAGGCGCTGCTGCACGACGAGCGCAAGAACGGCGAGCTGTCGTCGGAGCGGATCGGGGCGATCTGGATGGGGGTGCAGGCCGAGAGCCTCGGCCCCGCCTTCGACTTCACGCCGGACTACGCCGTCTACTGGTCCTACGTGCCGCACTTCGTGCACACGCCCTTCTACGTCTACGCCTACGCCTTCGGCGACTGCCTCGTGAACGCGCTCTACGGCGTCTACCAGGACGAGCGCGTTCCCGACTTCGAGCGCAAGTACCTCGACCTGCTCCGCGCCGGCGGCACGCTGCGCCACAAGGAGCTGCTGGCCCCCTTCGGCCTCGACGCGTCCGACCCCCGCTTCTGGAAGCGGGGGCTCGACGTCATCGCGGGCTTCATAGACGAACTCGAGCACGGCTCGCTGGAGCGCGCAGATGGCTGAGGAGCGCGGCAACACCCTGTTTGGCGAGATCCGCCGCATGGCCCGGACCTCCGGCGCCGTCGGCGGCATCGCCGCCCGCGTGGCGGGAGAGCGCTTCCTCGGCATCAAGACCGACAAGGCGGCGCACGCGGAGGACCTGAAGGCCATCCTCGGCGGGCTGAAGGGCCCGCTGATGAAGGTGGCGCAGTTCCTCTCCACCGTGCCGAACGCCCTGCCGGAGGAGTACGCGCAGCAGCTCGCCTCGCTCCAGGCCAACGCGCCGCCGATGGGCTGGGCCTTCGTGCGCCGGCGCATGGGCACCGAGCTCGGTCCGGCCTGGGAGTCGCGCTTCACGGAATTCGGGCGCGAGGCCTCGGCCGCCGCGTCGCTCGGACAGGTCCACCGCGCGGTGACGAAGGCCGGCGAGCGCGTGGCCTGCAAGCTGCAGTACCCTGACATGCCGAGCGTGGTGGAGGCCGACCTGCGCCAGCTGAAGCTGGCCATGGGCCTCTACGCGCGCATGGACAACACGATCCAGCACGACGAGGTCTACGAGGAGCTGCGGGAGCGCCTGCGCGAGGAGCTCGACTACGAGCGCGAGGCCGCGCAGATGGCCATGTACGGCATCATGCTGCGCGACACGCCGGAGGTGCACATCCCCACCCCGGTGCGGGACCTGACCACCAAGCGCCTGCTGACCATGTCCTGGCTCGACGGCCGGTCGATCCTCACCCGCCTGGAGGAGAACCCGTCGCTGGAGGAGCGCAACGCCTACGCCCGCGCGCTCTTCCTCGCCTGGTACCTGCCGCTGTACCGCTACGGCGTCATCCACGGTGACCCGCATCTCGGCAACTTCCAGGTCCGCCCGCACGAGGGCGGCATCAACCTGCTCGACTTCGGCGCCATCCGCGTCTTCCCGCCGCGCTTCATCACCGGCACCGTCACCCTCTACGAGGCGGTGCGGGACGGGGACAACGACAAGGCCGCCCACGCCTTCGAGCTCTGGGGCTTCCGCGACCTCAAGCGCGAGACGATGGACGTGCTGCTGCGCTGGGCGCGCTTCCTCTACGAGCCGCTGCTGGAGGACCGGGTGCGGCCGGTGCAGGAGACGAACGATCCCGCCTACGGCCGCAAGGTCGCCGAGGAGGTCCATGCCGGCCTCAAGCGCGTCGGCGGCGTGCGCCCGCCGCGGGAGTTCGTGCTGATGGACCGCGCCGCCGTCGGCCTCGGCAGCGCCTTCCTGCGGCTGCGCGCGGAGCTGAACTGGCACGACATGTTCCACGGGCTCATCGACGACTACCGGGAGGCCGATCTCGCCGCCCGGCAGGCGGCGGCCCTGGCGGAGGCGGAGGTGCCCCCGACCGCGACGCCGGCGGTCTGACGCCTCAGCCCGGGACGAGGGTCTCGACGAGGGTGCTCCGCGGCGCGCCGCGCAGGTCGCGGCGCATCGTCTCCTCGTCGTCCCAGCGAAGGTCCTCGGACAGGCGGAGCACGTCGCAGCGCACCTCCAGCACCTCCCCGAGGAAGGGCCAGGGAGCCAGGGACCAGCGCGACGGACCCAGGCGGGCCACCTCCATCTCGCGGGCGCCGCCGTCCTCCATCGGCAACTCACCCGCCCAGGAGGGATCGGCGAAGCACAGGACGAGCGAGAGGGCGTCGGTCGCGGCGACGAGGGCGGAATTGCGCTCCACCTGCGCCACGGTCGCCCCCAGCGCCGCGGTCCAGGCGGCCTGGAGCTTGCGCTCCTTCGCGTTGTTGCGGGCGATGGCGGCGCGCGCCTCGGGATCCTGTTCCGACGGGTCCATGTACTGCGTGTAGACCCGGGTCCCGTGCAGGGAGACGAGCAGGGCGGGCCACAGGCCCCAGGCCGCGCGCGCCCACTCCACGCCCCGTGCCCACATCGGGGCGTGCACCTCCGGCCCGAGCTCGGTGAAGGAATGGGGAAGGCCGGTCTCCGGGTTCAGCGTCGGCGCCGTCTCCCAGTCCAGCCAGGCCACGTCGTGCTGCTCGGCGGCCAGGATCACCTCCGGCACCGGGTCGGGGCGCGAGAAGCCGGGCGCGCCCCAGGCCGCCATCATCTGCCCGGACAGGAAGGCGTGGGCGGGCTGGGGGATGAGGAGGCGGAAGCCGTCCTCGGGCTCTCTCAGGATCATGCCGCCGTAACGCGCGGCCGGCACCCGGGGCGGCGAGGGGAACGGCGCGGAGTCGAGGATGAGCCGCGGTGCTTGCGGCAGGCCCGGGCCGATCTATCCTCGCGCCCAGCCGTGCCGGATCACCGCGAGCGCGGAGCGGAGAAGCGTCCAAGATGCCTGACCCACGGCTCGCCCGCCGGCGCGTCCTCGCCGCCCCGGCCGTCGCCGCCCTGGCGGCGCTCGCCCCGCCGGCCCTGGCCGCCTTTCCGGAGAGGCCGCTGCGCTGGATCGTCGGCTACGCGCCCGGTGGCGCGACGGACCTGATCGCCCGCCTCCTGGGGCAGGCCATGGCGTCGTCGCTCGGCCAGCCGGTGGTCGTGGAGAATCGCCCCGGGGCGGGCAGCGCCCTCGCCGCGGAGATGGTGGCCAAGGGCCCCGCGGACGGCCACGTCGTCATGACCGCGGACAACGGCACGCTCGTCTACAACCCCGTGCTCTACCGCCGCCTGCCCTACGATCCGGACCGCGACCTGCGCCCCGTCGGGCTCTTCGCGCGGCTGCCGCTGCTGCTGCTGGTCCGCGGCGACAGCCCGGTGGCCACCGCTCGTGCCTACATCGACCGGGCGCGGGATCGGCCGGGGACGGTCGACTACGCCAGCGCCGGCATCGGCAGCCCCCTGCACCTGGCGATGGAGCGCGCGGCGCGGCAGGCCGGGATCCGGGTGAACCACGTGCCCTATCGCGGCACCGGCCCGGCGCTGAACGACCTCGTGGCCGGCACGGTCGGGAGCATGGTGTCCGACTACACCGCCTGCGCCGAGATGCTGAAGGCCGGCCGCGTCCGGGCCCTCGCGGTCTTCTCGGACGCCCGGATCGCCCCCCTGCCGGACGTGCCGACGATGGCGGAGCTCGGATTGACCGGGCTGAACGCCTTCGCCTGGCAGGGGCTCGTCGTCCCCAGGGCGACGCCCGACGAGGCGGTGCGGCGCCTGGCCGCCGCGCTGGAGGAGGCGAAGGCCCGTCCGGAGGTCCGCGCCCGGATGGACGACCTCGGCATCGAGCTGCCGCCCGGCGACACGGCCTCCTTCGAGCGGCTCTGGCAGGCGGACAAGGCGGCCTGGCAGCCCCTGATCCGGGACCTCGGCATCGCGCTGGACGGCTGACCGGGGGGGCACCGCGCCCTTTCTCCGGGGCCATTGCCGATCGAAGCCTGTCTGCGGCATAGCGCTTGCTGAGATCGCGAGCGGAATGCTCCGGGAAGGGGTGCGTATGCGGGTTGCCGTTCTGAAGGAGCGTCGGCAGGACGAGGCGCGCGTCGCCGCGACGCCGGAGACGGTGCGCAAGATCATCGCGCTCGGGAACAGCGTGGCGGTCGAGGCGGGGGCCGGACTCTCCGCCGGGATCCCGGACGCCGCCTATGCCGAGGCCGGCGCGACGACCGCGCCGGACGCCGCGGCCGCCCTGTCCGGCGCGGGGATCGTGCTGAAGGTGCGCGCCCCGCTCGCCGCGTCGGAGGGCCACGTGGACGAGCTGTCCCTCATCCCCCGCGGCGCCCTGCTGGTCGCGACGATGGCGGCGGACAAGGACGCCGTCGCCCGACTCGCGGCCGCCGGCGTGGACGCGGCGGCGATGGAGCTGCTGCCGCGCACGACCCGGGCGCAGAGCATGGACGTGCTGTCGTCCCAGGCGAACCTGGCCGGCTACCGCGCGGTGATCGAGGGCGCGGACGCCTTCGACCGCGCCTTCCCGATGCTGATGACCGCCGCCGGCACCATCCCCGCCGCGAATGTCATGGTCATGGGCGCGGGCGTCGCCGGATTGCAGGCCATCGCCACCGCCCGCCGCCTCGGCGGCCGGGTCTCGGCCACCGACGTCCGCCCGGCGGCCAAGGAGGAGATCAAGAGCCTCGGCGCCAGCTTCGTCGGCTACGAGGACGAGGAGAGCCGGGCCGCCCAGACCTCCGGCGGCTACGCGAAGGCGATGAGCCCGGAGTTCCTGGCGAAGCAGGCCGAGGTCGTGGCCGCCGCCATCGGCAAGATGGACATCGTCGTCTGCACCGCCCTCGTCCAGGGCCGCCGCGCGCCGATCCTGGTGACGGAGGCGATGGTGGCCTCCATGAAGCCCGGCTCGGTCATCGTCGACATCGCCTCCGACGCCGGCGGCAACTGCGCCCTGACGCGGCCGGGGGAGAGGACGGTGACGCCGAACGGGGTGACGATCCTCGGCTGGCGCAACTGGCCTGCCCGCATCCCCGCGGCGGCCAGCAGCCTCTACGCCCGCAACCTGCTCACCTTCCTGACCACCTTCTGGGACAAGGACGCGTCCGCGCCGAAGCTGCCGGCGGAGGACGACCTCGTGCGCGGCGTGATGCTCACGCGGGGCGGCCAGGCGGTGCATCCGAACTTCGCGGCCGGCTGAGGAGCCCGAGAGATGAACGCTGAGGAACTCGCCCTCCGCGCCCAGGCCATGGCCGAGCGCGCCATGGCCCTGGCCGCCGAGGCCCGCGCCGCCGCCGGCGAGGCGATGCCGATGATCGAGCACGGGGCGGCCGCCGCCGAGCCCTTCCTGATGCTGCTGACGATCTTCGTGCTCGCCTGCTTCGTCGGCTACCACGTGGTCTGGAGCGTGACCCCGGCCCTGCACTCGCCCCTGATGGGCGTGACGAACGCGATCTCCTCCGTGATCGTGGTGGGCGCCATGCTGGCGACGGGTCTGGGCGAGTCCTGGCTGGCCCAGGCCTTCGGCTTCCTGGCGGTGACGCTGGCCGCGGTGAACATCTTCGGCGGCTTCCTCGTCACCCGGCGGATGCTCGCCATGTTCCAGCGGAAGGGCTAGGGCC
>Ga0325401_1007647_pt1 | contig 10494 bp, 4 predicted proteins | sample PopdelMetagenome_FD_205666 | JGI IMG/M metagenome (GOLD analysis project Ga0325401, IMG submission 205666) | Populus deltoides microbial communities from Bellville, Georgia, United States - Xylem-PdKOR-R2 | ecosystem: Host-associated > Plants > Phyllosphere > Stem > Wood/Secondary xylem | place...
GTTAACTCATTAAACCTGTAACATAGATCATGAGACAGAGATAATCACAAAGATATTAAAGCACAACAAATTATAAAGTTCAATTTCCAATAAATTAAGTGTTAAATGATGAAATTAAAAACAAAATTTTAAAAAAATAATATTCATAGAACAAAATGCATGGAATGAAACTAGAATATCTTCAACAAAATTTAGTCAAGAAATCCAGAATAAATCGAGATCATTCAAAAATTTAGAATGAAATAAAATTTATTTTGAATTGTGTTTTTTTTTAATAATACAAGATATACCAATTATTTCAAGCACAACAAAATGAAATCGACAACATTGTTAAAAGATCCACGGAGTGAAAAGAGAATATTTAGCTCGAGTGTTAAGGTCAAATCATGGCCCCTTTCACAGTACATGTTTCACAGGCTTGGTGTTTAGTTCTTCTAATCCACAACGACTTTCTTTGTTTGATTAGAGATACTATAAAAGAAAGCAATTTGAAAACCCCACAATTGTAAGATTTATGAAAAAGCATGAAGAAGAAAAATAAAGACAGGTGTCACTGATTCAAATAAATTTAATAATTTTTTTAATTTAATAATATAATTAAAAAAATCAATGATTAATAGAAAAAAATGAACGAGTTGTCTAATGCTATGAAAAAATATCTTCTAAATATTCTTAAAAGATTTCAATAATCTTATTTGATAACAAAAAAAATTTAGATGAGAATGAGATAATCTCGTAAAAAAAAAATATGAAGCTCAATTACAAGAAAAGCAAACGTTGAAGAACGATCTGATAAAAAATAATCAATTTTAAAAAGAACAATAAAACCTTACTTAAGTCAGTGTGTCAAATTCACGACCTGGTTTTGAGACTCGGATAACATTGGAGGTAAATTCTCAAGCAAATTAAATGATAAGAGGCAAAACTGAAAAAAAAAAAAACACAAGTCAACTTGAGTTATAGCTCGACTAACTCATGATCTGAAATATGAGATAAGGATAACCCTACGGAAAAAAAAAGAGAAAACAAATCATGAAACTTAAGACCCAATAACCTAATGCTGAAGGATGAAATTGAAAAAAAAAGTTAAAAAGAACTTAAAAAGACTGAAATTAAATCGGGCTAATTTTTGAAACTCTTAATCTAGATCATGAGACCATAATTATCCTATAAAAGACAAACATGAAAAAATCACGAAGCAAAATTCCTAATCGTCTAAAATTTAAAAACAAAACAAATAATAATCAAAATAATGAAGACCAAATCTGGAATAAAAAATAAATGAAAGGAAATAATAAGGGACTAAATTGAAAAATAAAGTAAACCAAGAAAATGATAAAAAAAAATAGCAAAAAAAAGGACCAAATTGAATAAAAAATTAAATGAAATAAAATGTTGAGGGACTACATTAAAAAATAAAGTAAATCAAGAAAATGATAAAAAAATAGCAATCAAAAGGATGATGATCAAATTAGATAAAAAAAATTAAATAAAATAAAATGACAAGGAATAAAATTTTAAAAAAATTAACTTAAAAAAACATTAAAAAAAAACAAATAGCAATTAAAAAAATGATAACTAAAACTGACACAAATAAAAACTAACATGACATATTTAATCTTTGGAAGGGATAGTGCAAAATACAAGGTTATGAGAGAAAAAAGTAGGAGGAAAAGAAAAAAATATCAATAAGAGCCCAATCGTTGTTTTGCCGTGCACACACGCTTGATCATTGGGAAGAGGACGACGCACACTTCCAACGTCGTTTTGAAAGGCTGTGTTTGACCATTGAAAGATGCCACACATTTCGCTTAAAAAATATATGTGTCTCCCATTTGTTGTTGTCTATGTAGCATAAGCAAGCACCTATTATTTTTTAAATTATATTTATATATTTTTAAGAGATATAATTGCCTCTCATTCAAATTGATTATAACTAAAAAATTATAAAAGAAATATAAAAAGCTCTCGGTGTTAGTTTTTTTTTTTAAGGTAATGTAGTTAATGTGCAATCAAAGTATTAAAATACCAAAAAGCTTTTAAACTACAATTGCTTTTAAAGGTTATTTAAATCATTTCATTTTGCGTTTAAAATGTTATAGGGCTAATTTGTCTCAATCAATATAATAATAATAAATGAATTTTATGGAAAAGATTATTTTGCCTACAATAGCTAATTAAATGATTTTGATTGAGAATGATAAAATGACTAGTTTACTATTTTAATTTATAATAAATTGTGTCTCGGTGCAAAGAGAAAAATTGATATTTTTTAGTTTTTTTTTAATGATAGTAATTTTTTTTAGTATTAAATCAATCATAATAAACTTGTAATATTTTAAAAAAATTTCATTAGCTGATTTGGCACGTTTTTGACTTAATATGTAAAGTGTTATTTTATTAGGATATAATTTTATTTATTTATTTTTTGTTACGGCCCTCAAATTTCATGAGGGTTAGGCAATTTCCCCCTTTTCTTTCAATTGTAATAGTTGTTATCCTCAAACAAGTTTCTGCACACACTTAATCTCTCAAGTAGCTTCAAGGCTTCTAGTTTCTCTAGTGGGATTCACACTTGTTTTTTAATTTGTTCCTAGCAGAACAACAATTATTGGAGGAACCACTTGATGAGATTCCTTTTTTAAGAGTTAAGGACATGCCATTGTTCAACAAATCCAACCAAGAAGTTGTAGACAGGGTTTTTGATCCCATTGATGATGGAACCAGGACAGCTTCAGCTATAATTTGGAACTCTCTTGGCTGCCTAGAACAAGCAATCTGTGATAAATTCAAATCAAAAATTGTAGGCCCAATGTTCTGTATTGGACCTCTTCATAAGCACTCAAACGCTGCTCTAAGCAGTTTTTTGACCGAAGAGCAAAGCTGCATCTCTTGGCTTGACACACAAAGGTCAAATTCTGTCATATATGTAAGCATTGGTAGCTTAGTCATGATAACGGAAACTGAACTGGCTGAGATGGCCTGGGGGCTGGCCAATAGTGGTCATCCATTTTTGTGGGTGATTCGACCTGGTTTGGTCCACGGCTCAAATGGGTTCGATCTCTTGCCTACAGAATTTGAAAATATTACGAAGAAAAGAGGTCGAATAGTTAACTGGGCACCACAAAAGGAGGTGCTGGCGCATCAAACTATAGGAGCATTTTGGACTCACAATGGTTGGAACTCAACCATCGAGAGTATTAGCGAAGGGGTCCCTATGCTTTGTTGGCCCCATGTGGGAGACCAGAAGGTGAATGCAAGGCTGGTTAGTCATTTATGGAGAGTTGGGATCCAGTTGGAGAGATTGGAGAGAGGAAATATAGAGGACTATATCAGAAGGTTAATGGCGGGTGAGGAAGGAAAGCAAACCAAAATGAGGGCTATGCAGCTGAAGGAGAAGATCGACGTTTCAATAAGAGGAGGAGGTTCCTCTCATGAATCAGTTGGCAACTTGATCACTTTTATCAACTTGTTACTGAGTTGTTAAGGGGCCTCGAGAGGTTTGATGCATGTTTCACAAGTGGCTTCTAAGGCTGCCTCCCTTCACCCTCCATGTCTAAATATTTTCATGCGTGCTTGTTAACGTGTTGCATTATATTATAAAATTCATTTATTTGCTATTCTTTTTATTATTATTAGATAATAGCTAGGATGTATTGTATTTAAAAAAGAAATCAATTATTTCGTCGCTTAATTTATCATGTTATTTTTAATTTTTGATGAATTAATATCAGAAATCTTTCTATGATGTCTTCGTGGTAGAATGGATGTTTATATAATTTAGGGGATGTAAATTGTATGCATTTTATTTTTAATTTGTTCAATGAGATTATGTAGTATAGTTTTCTGTCTTCACAATGGAATCAACTTTTTTTTAATGATTATCTTATTTCTTCAACTTTTAGTTTGATCTATTTCTTACTCTACCAACCCTAGAATTTATTAGTGTACAGAAAAGGATGCAACCTTGTAGCAATTTGCCAAGTAATTGAATTTCAGAAATTCACTTTAATTGTTTATCGCGATGTCATTCTATATATATACAGTAAATAATATAAATAAACTTTCACCAAAAAAATATAAATAGTTCAAATTACTTGAATATGAATTGTCAAATAAGTGATACCCATTCATGTAAAACCCATTAATTTAGCATTTTTCTTAATATCAATGTTATGTGACTTGATTAAGATTAAAACATATATTTTAGGTTTAATATTTTTTTAGGCTCACTTATTCCGTAATTAATGTTGTGTTTGGTTAGTGTTTAAGATAACAAAAAAATAAATACAAAAGAGATATTATCATAAATTGGTTAGTGTTTAAATTTAAATTAAGATTTTTTTTTTAATTTTATCTTTCAATCTATTGAACTTAGATCTACAATTTCATGATTGTGAATTTAAAAAATTAATTCAGGCTCAGAAGATTCATCCATGTCAATAATTACTATGAATTGAAACAATAAATTTATCGTTTTATCTTTTTAAAAACTTGAGAGGTAGACCGAAAGGAAAGAAACACGATTCCTTCCTCTTAGTGATTTGGATTAAAGTAAAAATTTAGAAAGTCTTGTACTCTTAACAATGACCATAACCTATTTTTCACAAGTTTTATAAGATGAAGCTAATCTCTTTGTACTCAGACTGACCAGAGAATACTCCATGAAAAAGATATACTATAAGCTATTTCCAAGCCTAGTACATTGTCGTTCACCTTACTCAGATAAAAATGAGATTTATAGGTAATTATGGTGGTGGGCTTTGCTTATAGGCTAAGCCCAAACTCAACATTTTAGGTTTATATTTTCAAAGCCCATATTCGACTTCATGGACACGGTACCAATGGGCCATAAAAATAGAATCTCTTCATGGGTTGCTAGAAATTGAAGCTTTAAACATTTGACCCACAAGGAAGAGGAGGAGGGAATATGGGAAATCGACCAGCTTTGTTTTTTTTTTTTTTTAATCAACAAAGACTCTAATTGCTTTGGGCTCTAAAAAAAATGCGAGCAAAAACAATGGCGCGTCTTCTTCTAAAACCTCACAACAGCAGTAGACACTGCATCTCTTTACTTAGAGCTACCATGACCTCCTCCTCCTCTTCTTCTGTTACTTGGTCTCACTCATTCTCTTCTCTCTGCCGCCCCTTAGTCTCCTTCAAGCCAAGGTATTTTCTTTGCTCTTTTACTCTCTTTTTCATTGGTTAGTTTCTGTTTGTTGAAATCGCGAGATAAATCAAGGGAAAGTTGCATTTTTGGTGCTTTTGAGTTCTTTTATTGGTGGAAAAATGGGAAATTAGAGGAAAAAAAGTTATGGGTTTTTGTTAAAAATTAATGTAGGTTAAGAGTTTTATATAAAAAAAAATTATGGTGAAAGAAGGGGTTTTGGTTTTTCTAGGGTTTTAAAAATCCAAACCTCAAGATTTTGAATTATTTGTTTGTTTTTGTGTAATTACAGGGTGAGTTTTCCATTGAGGACGGTTCCAAGTAGATTTTTGGTGCAAAATGGGGTCTCACCAAGAGCTTTAATGTCTACCAGTACAGCAACTGAATCACAGAAAGAAAGCGCGAGCTCGAAAGCTTATGGGTCTGATCAAATTCAGGTGAAAATTTATATAAAAAAAAGTCTTTTTTTTTGTAATTTGTAAGTAATGGAGGCTTTGTAAATAATGAGGGGTTTGATAAGTTCTGTTTTGATATGTCTAGGTGTTGAAAGGATTAGAGCCTGTAAGGAAAAGGCCAGGGATGTATATTGGAAGTACAGGACCGCGTGGTCTGCACCATTTGGTAACTTATATTGTTACCTCTCTTTTGTCATTGCGGATTCTAGGTTCTATTTTACTCAGTTTATCTTAAGTAAATTGGAAACAAGGTTTTTTTTTTTTTTTAATTGGTTGTGGTTCTTTTTAATAGGTGTATGAGATATTAGATAATGCTGTTGATGAGGCCCAAGCAGGATATGCTTCAAAGATAAATGTTGTTCTGCATTCGGATAATTCCATTAGCATTACTGACAATGGGCGCGGGGTATGAGGATTTTTTTGTCATTTTAGTTATTGTCATTACCTTTTATTATAGATTTTTTTCTTCTAATTCCAATAATTAACCTTGTCAGTTTATGCATCTGACTTTCCCATTGTTATTCATGCTGTGACATTCAATTCTTTCCAGGGCTTGTTTGTGTTGGAGAGGATGCTAGTTTGGAGAATATTGTTAGTTTATGCTTTGACATGTGACTGTAAACAATTTGATGCTCTTTTCAGAATATAATTTAGAGTGTGCCTTTTGAAATGTAATGATCATGATGTTACTTTTCTTTTCTTTTTTAATGGACCTAAATACCCATGTAATCATGAGACAAGAAGTTATTCCAAGCCATTTTCTTTTTCATTTTTTTTCAACGGACCTGTATTCACTTTAAATTGAGTTCCACTGCTTAGCATTTTCCCTTGAAGATTTCTTATTTGACAATAAGAATTTTGTTTTGATGATTGCCTTAGATTCATCATGTATTTTACTGCTACACTAACATGCTTCTCTGTTTTACTTGTTTACAGATTCCCACTGACTTGCATCAGGTGACGAAGAAATCTGCCTTGGAGACTGTGTTAACGGTAAAATGCATGGTCAACTGGCCATCTTAAAATATGAATATTTCTATCCATCATATTTAAGGGTTTTAAGGTGCTGAATGCATTTTTTGCTTGATAGAAGCATGATATTTGGAGTGTGCTGAGTGTTTTTTATTTTTATTTTTATGAAACCTGTATTTTAAAATCTTAGTTTAAACATTCAAGTAAATGTACTTGTAGTTTATTCACACTGTTATTGTAATTTTTTTCTTTTTTCTTCCTCTTGTTGTCATGTATTAGATTGTGTTTCGAAAGTTTTTTTTTTCATTTTCAGGTCTTACATGCTGGCGGCAAATTTGGTGGTTCTAACAGTGGATATAGTGTCTCTGGTGGGCTACATGGTGTGGGTTTATCTGTTGTCAATGCTTTGTCTGAGGTATGTCTCTATTATGTTTTGGACTTTTTTAGTTACTTGTAGAGGCACATGTTAACCTACAACACCAGGAGGTGGACTACTTTAAGAATGGACGGAATTCATAGAATCTTACTAGCATTATTATGATTTTAAATTAATGTGACATAAATATTCTGTATCCAGAATATTTTAAATTAGAGGCAATGTCCAAAGGCAATCCCTTTGCAGGGAATTGAAATTTCCTTATTTATGACAATGGAGTATTGTGGAATTTATGAGCTTCTTCACTGTCCATGTCTTGCTTTGCCTTTCCCTTAAGGTTTACTTCTTGGCTACCAGTTACCACAATGTAGAAAATGTTGACTTTTGTAAAATTTGTCACATCTTAAATCACAGGAACTAGAAGTTACAGTTTGGCGTGATGGAAAGGAATACCAGCAGAAATATTCTCGTGGAAACCCTGTGACAACTCTAATGTGTTATGAACTTTCAGCTGAATCAAAAGACCAAAAAGGGACTCGCATCAGATTCTGGCCTGACAAAGAAGGTTTTCCTCGACTTTTGAAAACCCATATAATTTTTATGGTTGCTATTTTATGCTTCATTACCCAGTTCTCAATGTTTGTTTACAATATGGGATAGAATAGTGTTTGCCTCTTCACAATGTAATGCTTCATGGGCCTTTAGAGGAGTTTCTGATGTTCAACAGTATTGGACTCCACTTCTCCCTTCAGTTTTTTTTGCTTATTTTTTATTCTTTTTCTTTTTTTGGTGGTGAATGTTGCATTCATAGACTCATTTATGTACTTCTCCTCATAATGCACCATTCGTCGTTTATTGAAATTTTTTTTCTGACAATCTCTTTTTTTTTGTTGACTTCTAAATTCTTTTGCAGTATTCACCACTGAGATTCAGTTTGACTACAACACAATAGGTGGACGGGTTAGGGAGCTTGCATTTTTGAACCCAAAGGTAGAGCTGTTACTTTTTATTATGTCAACCTTAATCCTATTGATCCCTACTCTTTCATCACAAATCGATTTTCTACTTGAGGAATAATCGAATGATTATTCTGATCCTTTTTACTTTTCATCACAAATGGGTTTTGTACTTGGGAATAATTGACCTTGGCTATTATCTATTTTCTTCATGTGATTGGATAGCTTTGCAATTTGATGCAATGCTTGCTTTTTCATTAATTGGTATGCTGTCTCTTCTTGATTTGCCTTTGCAGCTTGCTATTTCATTGAAAAAAGAGGACAATGATCCGGAGAAGAATCAGTATGATGAACATTTCTATGCAGGTGGATTGATTGAATATGTGAATTGGCTAAATTCTGATAAGGTATTATTATATTTTTTTGAGCAACTCTCTTGGCTGTTATTTTAATGCCTACAACCTTTGTTTTGTTATATTATCTCGTTTAGCAAGTTAGCAAACTCTCAGTCTTCCAAAATCATGATGGGATAAAGATGATACTTAGGTTCTTATGGTTGGGTTTGTCTTTGCTGATGAAATAAGATAATTGAGGACTAAAGAAAATTATTAAGGGGAAAGAAAAAAAAAACCAGACTCTGTGACTTTCTTTTGGCCCCTTAAGAGACACGCTTCATCTGCCTTATCCATTGTGAGTGGAAGTTTATGGTTGGCGATTTGCTCTTAAATAATAGATTTATGGTTGGTGACATCTATGCCCCTGCCAATGGTTGAGAAACCACATCTATCCTTGCATTTCTTGATACATTACATACTTCCTGGTAGGTTGAGACATGTGATGCAGGCTTTTTTGATAAATCATGAGTGGTGTGGAGTCCAGGATGGGACTTCCTTTTGATGCATTTTATTGGTTCAGGAAGGGTATACCCTATTAATTGGAGGTGGGTTGGTATGACCCATTTGTGAGTGACAATAATCTGCCTCTGGTTTAGGTCTTTTACCTTGCAACTCCTTGAGGGATTAGGGATCCTAATAATATCAGGTTCTTTGACAGCTTCAAAAAAGAATTCCGACATGGATATGGCTATGTCATTTGGACATGTCTATTTGTTGGATTGAATGTTGACTTATGGTTATTTGATCCAGAAATCGCTTCATGATGTTGTGAGTTTCAGAAAAGAAGTAGATGGAATTGCAATTGATATGGCTCTCCAATGGTAAACTACTATCTACCAGTGCATATGCTTCCTCCCAATATTGTTTTCCTTTCCGTATGCATCAAGAATGTTAATGTCTTTTGTCTCAAAATTGCTGCATTGAATACTATTTCTACATATTCTTGACAGCCATTCCTTCAACAACCTATGTGCTTTAACTTTTCTCCTTTCTTTACCAGGTGTTCTGATGCTTACTCAGATACAATCCTGGGATATGCTAATAGCATACGTACTGTTGATGGTGGAACCCATATAGATGGGGTGAAGGCTTCATTGACAAGAACTCTCAATAACTTTGGGAAAAAGTCAAAAGTCATTAAGGTACGTCCCTTGTTGCATGTTGTTGGCCACTCTTGAATTTCAGCATCCTTTCTCATGGTTGTTTAGCTACGTTCACTCACTATCTTTGAGGTTTTCCCTCCCACCCATCTTTGTTCATTTACAGCTGCCTCCTAAGAATTTTATGCTCTGCCATACCCTTTGAGGTTTTCTCTGCCCTTCATTTATAACAGAAAGTTCCAAATGCAAAGTTACCGTATTACAATTGGAAGATAGAACACAAACTTGGTTTCTTTGGCATAAGATGCTTTCAAAACATGGTATTGGGTCATGGAGAGCAGTTCATATTTGAATGAAATGATTTGAAGTAGTTAAATTGATTGAAGATGGAAATCTATTTCATTATTGATTGGGTGAACTGCTGATTAAAGTTGTTGTATTCACTATGATAAAGTATTTTTTCTGTTTGATTGCAGGATAAGGATATTAGTTTAAGCGGTGAACATGTAAGGGAGGGATTGACATGCATTATCTCAGTCAAAGTTCCAAGCCCAGAATTTGAAGGTCAGACAAAGGTATGTCCATCCATCATAATTTTCAAGAGTTGCTGATGATTTCTCCAGCTTATTGCTGGTGTTGCCATTCTCAAGCTGTTCACACCATCCATTACTGGCTTTTCTGTATGTCTGAAAGACAAGGTTGGGAAATCCGGAGGTGCGGAAAGTGGTAGAGCAATCTGTCCAGGAGTATCTTACTGAATATTTGGAGTTGCATCCTGATGTTCTTGATTCAATCTTATCAAAGTCTCTAAATGCTCTCAAGGTATCTTTGTTGTTAGCATTCTTTTTTCTTCATTATCTTTTGTGATTCAATCATCATTTTGTAAAAGTCTTTATCGAAGAACTCTCAAATATTGTGTTTCTGCTGGTCTTGAACCTTGAAATTTTCTGTCTTTTTTTCATTAAAGGCAGCTTTGGCAGCAAAGAGGGCAAGAGAATTGGTGAGACAAAAAAGTGTTTTGAAATCATCATCTCTTCCAGGAAAACTGGCTGATTGCTCATCTACAGATCCTG
>Ga0325401_1007648_pt1 | contig 10494 bp, 8 predicted proteins | sample PopdelMetagenome_FD_205666 | JGI IMG/M metagenome (GOLD analysis project Ga0325401, IMG submission 205666) | Populus deltoides microbial communities from Bellville, Georgia, United States - Xylem-PdKOR-R2 | ecosystem: Host-associated > Plants > Phyllosphere > Stem > Wood/Secondary xylem | place...
ATTTAAAATATAGCTTGGACTAGATTTAAAATTTACGAATAAACAATATAATTTTTGGGATTGATATTATAAAACAATGGTTAATAAGATCTAAATTTCATATCAATTACTAAGAAATATGATCATTGTGAACATACCTAAGATTTTAATAATGACTTAAGGATATCTATTATTAAAATAAAAGATATTTATTTAAATGAGTATATTAATATACCTATATTTGTTTGTTTTCTTTTTCTGAAAACAAACAAATATGAGTATATTATATTAGTATACCCATTTAACTATATATACTTATATTTGTTTGATACTGCTGCCTTTATAACGAGTTAGTTTTTTTTCTATATAGTTGAATATTCATAAAAAAAAATCATTTGTGAAATACAATTTTTACCCTAAAAAACTAACAATTTCATATTCTTTTCCATTTTTTTAAATTAATTTGATTGTTAAAAATTTTTATTATCTTCCTAATTTTATTCATTAATTAACGTATCATTATGAACTTCATTCAATATCCTTTTCAATTCACAACAATAAAAACCAAAATACATTTTTTATTTTATTTTTTAATTTCTTAATTGAAAAAAAAGAGAGAGATAAAGGCCAGTTCAAATTCAAACTAAAAGAGAGGGCATTATCGTAATTAAGATAAAGACTGGCCTTGGAGGATATGATAAATGCCATTGCCATCATGGTGGGGTCCTACTCTATCCCCATCCCCACTCTTCCTAATCATTACTGAAGGCTTCTCCACTAGTGGCAGACAGTTGTTAAATATAAAAAGAAGCCCTTCTTTTAGGGTTTAATTATAATTCTCCCAAATATCTGGGACCGATTTAACAAATCCAATTCCTTTCCCTTAAAAAAAAAAAGTTTGGATTAACTATATATCAGTCCCCACTTAGTTAGCGTCATATCAAATCCGTCCCCGGTTAGACCTTTTACCTTTATTTATGTAGACAAAATAAAATAAAGTTAAAACTTAAAAGGACTAAATTGAAGCAGAGTTTTAGTTAGGGAATAAAGTTGAAAACCCAAAAAAAAAAGAAAAAAAAATCATGATGGTTAGGCACAATTTCTTAGATTCCCATAATCAAACTCTTCTTCCTTCATCTCTCTTCAAATAAAAAAAAAGCAATTTTTTAGCACTTCGAGGCCAAAATCTAAAAATTCCGAATTCCTCATACACACAGCGAGAAAGAGGGAGGGAGGGACAAAATTGAATAGAAGAAGTTGAACGAGGCAGAGAGTAAGATCGAGAGAGAGAGACTGACAGAGAGCTTTTCTGTGTGTGATTTTGGTGAAAGTAGGGTCAGGGTTTTTGGACTGGATTGGATTGGTTAAAAAGAGGGGGAGGATGACGGAGGTGATATTGCATGTATATGACGTGACAAATAGTGGATCGGAGAAGACGAACAACACTATTTTGAACATCAACAAGATCTTCAAAGACACTATTGGTCTCGGCGGCATCTTCCACAGCGCCGTTCAGGTCTCTCCCTCTCTCTCTATTGTTTGTTTAATTGCAGCTGTGAAGGTGGCGTTAGTGTAAAATTAGAGAGATCCAGGTTTAATTAAGTATTTACTGAAATGGTTTGATTTAATGTTTTTCCAGTGGAAAGTGAGATCTGTGGTTTTGGTTCTGGTTCTGGTTCTGGTTCCAGTACTTAAATAAGTCACTGATTTATGGATTGAATTATTGTGTGGTAAAATAAGCAAAAAGTTTTAAACTTTGTTGGAATTTTTATTTTTAATTGAGAGAGGTAGTTACTGTTTTCTGGTCCCTGCCATTTATATGGTGGATTATTGGTGTTTTGAGGTCTCTGTGTTGATAGAACTAGAAGTCTTGTCATTCAAGATCTGGAAGTTTCAACTGTGCTGTAAATTGGGTTTTCCCTGAACAATAATTACTTGACTGTGTTGAAGAGATTAAAGTCAAGCTGGGATGGAGGGAGGGGATTTGTTTTGACATGCAATATGTGGAGGGGACATTTTTTCATAATCATGAATTTTATGTTTTTTGCTGCTTCCTTTTGATGCAGTTCAGTTTTCTGACTCAGCATTGTAAAAGGATTTGTCGTGTGATTAAGTTTTAGGTAAAGTTTCCTAGTATCAGTGGAGTTGTTTATGGAAAACCACAAGCTTGTGCACAGACTGAGTCCACTGATGTCTTGCGCGTGCAGTGTGACGAAGCTCTGTTATCTATAGTTAGTTCCCAAGTACTGAATTATGCAGTAAGGTGACTAGATATAGACAAATGAATTCATGTCTTAAACTAGACACTGAGCTCTTATATTTTAATACTATGTCGCACCTTTTACTTTCTTGTTGGTATTTTTTATTTTCAGGCTGTTTCCATTATTCTCTTCAGATGAAGTGAATATATGACTTGAGGGTAATAGGTCTGTTTCTTTTATGCATGTCAGGTATATGGAGAAGATGAATGGTCTTTTGGGTTTTGTGAACATGGAACTGGAGTTTTTAGCTGCCCTTCTGGAAAGAATCCAATGTATACATACCGTGAGAGAATTGTACTAGGAAAAACCAGCTTTTCAATCTTTAAGGTGAATCAGATCTTGCGGGAACTTAGTAGAGAATGGCCTGGAAGTGACTATGACTTGTTGGCCAAGAACTGTAATCACTTCTGTGATGAATTTTGTGAAAGGCTTGGTGTGCCAAAACTTCCAGGTAAGAATTTTTATTTTTCTGAGAAGAATATCTAAAACTTGAATCTTGATAAATTGGCCGGCTATTTATTGCGATTGGTGTGCTCTGCTTGTATACTGGAACACTGTTCTCTTTCTGAATGTAATTGTCCAGTACACTCAGATTCATGATCAAGAAATAGAGCAGTATGTGGAGACATTTATGTGTATTTTTCATGCTGTCAGATGGCCTCTTGAGTTTGACAATGTCCTTAAACCTGGCAAGATTTTTCTCTCGCCCATCCTCCCTCCCATTCTCCAGGAAATCTGTGTGGAAAAGCTTCCTTATCCAAAAATCCTTTAAAGTTGCTTGGCTAAGCACCTGCACTATTAACCTTAGCGTCTGAGGAGTATATGTAATTATGGAAGATCACAAAAAAGAGTCATTCTGCATTTTGTGCTCTTCTCTGCCTTAGGGTGGGCTGGGCTCTGTTTCTTCATAGTGCTGCCCCATCCCTCTTGACAACTGGCCCTGCATTTTTAGTTGTAAACTATGGCTCCTTTGCCAGTAATAAAGTAAATTGTCTATGAATTATAAGCTTAGCCCTTGTTTCTTTGGGATTGTAACCATTTTTCACCTTTTTCAACTTAAAGAAACAAATGTGTTGTGCCAGCAATTTTTATTTTTGCAATTTCCCTGAAGTGGATGTTCCTGTGATTTGTCTGACAGGTTGGGTCAATCGATTTGCCAATGCTGGTGATGCTGCCATGGAAATAGCAGGAAATACAGCTTTCCGGGTGAGATGTTCTCCTGTATTTCTTTTTCTTTCTTTGCCTGGATTGTATCCCGCACTTGGGTTGATTACCATTGTCAACTTCATGTAATTAGTGCTCTCCACATGTGCACTCACTGGAGCTATAGAGACCCAAAGTCCATATTCTTGTACACCCACCCTCCACACAAAATTCATAACAGGTGGTAATTCATTAATGCTTGTTTGTTTGCATGTGAAGTGCAATCTGTGTTATGCTTCACTTTCCCATATTTCTGCGCTTTTCCCTGTTTATTTTTTTCCAAAGTTATTTTTTAGGATTTTTCTGTGTTTGAAATCATTGAGGATGTGAACATAGTTCTTAGTGTTTATCAAACATGCGGTATCTTCTTCTGCTTCAAACAATAGTACAGAAGATTGTGAATTAAATCTGCACCAGTGAAATCGCCCACAGTGCATCCAGTATATTTTCTTTGGTTCATCCCTTTTTACTAGTGGCTTCATGTTCTATTGTCACCGTTTCAAAAATGGCCTGAAAGTGGTGATTAATAAGATTGGAACTTGGATGTTTGATCACCAAAAATAAAAAGAATTAGTTTGATATTCATATGAACTGGTGTAGGCTTTAGAGCCTGCCTATCGTGATTAGCTTTTCCCTAATCCCTAAACGCGTGGTTTTGCTAATTGCAGTTTAGACAAGCCAAGACTGAGATTGTATCCGCCAGCAAAGTTGCATATAGATTCCTTGTGGGTGTCACTTCCAGCAATGGATCTGCTCCTGAGTCCCCCGCAAACTCAAACACAGGAGTCCCTAGATTCCAAGCATCCTGGTTTAAAAACCTCATCACAAATGGTGCCAAACCTAGTGGCACAGAAGTTGATGATCAGGATGAAGATGTACTGCTTCAGCGGCAACTCAGTAAGCAAGGATCAGATCAACTATCTCGGCAGAACTCACAACAAGAACCAGAGCTACCACCACTGCATCGGAATTTTAGGCATACATCTAGCTGATCGAAGATTCATTCATTGTGTATCGTTGTAAAATTGTTCATCGCTTTTCCAACTGAATTGCTTTTCTGATGGTGCCTAAAAGCACCAAAGCACGTTGAAAAGATTATCAATGTGAAGTGTTTTTCTCTTATCCACATCCATATGCCACCATTAATCCTCATGGAATCTGGACATGCTTTTCTGGTATAAAAAATACATGATCTGAGTGATCTCAACTCGTGGCCTCAACCCTTGCCGGGGTTCTGTTGGGCGTCAAGACTGAGACTTCTTCCACTAAAATTTGCTGCATCCGCAAGAGCTTATAACGTAAGAACATATAACGTTTTTTCTTGTAATTGTTACTTGTATTATAGGGTCGTGCTAAAATTCTCTCTTTACGTGACATGATGTGAGGGAGGCTAATAATTGTTGTTCCTTGAACTATAATTGTTAAGTTCCATCTATTTTCGGTGGATTCATCAAAGAAATCTGACTTATCTGACAAAAATTCTACAAATGAAAGGATTGAAATTGACTTGTAATTTCATTCATCTAATTAAACCTAGTCTAAATTTGATAAAGTTAATACCAATAATTTAAATAAAAATAAAATAATATTTTTTTAATAAAAATAATCAATCTATATTAATTAAATAATCCAGGTTCTTTTTCAAGTATATCTTTGGATCGGGTCTGAGATGTAGTTGAACTAGTTTCGATATCTCCCTTCTTTTCAACATAGATTGATTTCATACCATTTTTTTAATCTAGAAAAACCTAGAGGACCTTTTTATCTTCTATCACTACTTTCAGAGTTAGTTTGAGATGGAGAACTGCAGTTTCAATCACTACTTTCAGAGTTAGTTTGGTATCTTGTTTATTATTTTTTAAAATATTTTTATTTAAAAATATATTAGAATAATATATTTTAAAAAAAATCTAATATTAATATATCAAAATATCAAAAACAAAAAAAAAATTAAGTAAAGAAAAAATAAAAAAAATCAATTTTCTTTCAAAAACGTTTCCTGACGTAAAAACAAAAATCTTGCCCACAAAATCGTCAATGACAATTGGATAAGGTTTTTTTTCCTCTTATTTAAAGATTAGATAAATTCTCAAATCATTTTTTTTTCCCCTGACATAGACAATTCTTCTTCAGCTGGATTTTAGATATGTCATGATAATATTTATTTTTGTGTTTTAAAAATATTTTTGAAAAAAATTAATTTTTTTTAATTTTTTTATTTTAAATTAATTTTTTTTTGATGTTTCATATCATTTTAAAAAATAAAAAATCTTTATTTTAATACATTTTTAAATAAAAAATATTTTAAAAAATAATTTCTCCCATCATTTTATACCGAGAAAACTTGTATTTGGCAACCTCTCTTCGAATTCGAACCCAAGAGAAATGTGAAAAGTGAGGTGCCGACATTATACAGAAACCTGTACATTGTTATCACTCACGTCTATCTTGTAGTAGTGGACAGTAGACAAGTTGGAAGGAAGTCATTGGTTGCCATGGAGGTTGAGCTAGGTGCTATGCCTAGTTGTCTTCTCATCCAGCTCCTAACAAAGATCAACAATCATCATGGGAATCTTGTTAGCAATGTTGATAAACCTGGCCTCTGTCTCAAGAGTTAGTTTACGGGTTGAATGGATCAATCCGGATAAATTAAAAAATTTATTATTTTAAAATTTTTATTTTTTTTAAAAAGTTTTGACCTGATAATATAACTGTAAATTGTTTTGCTAGGTTTATTGGATTAATACTTTATCTATTTTAATTTGAAACTCGAACTGGTTAAAAGATAAATTAACGAGTCGTCAACTTGCTAGGCCAAGTTTAATAACAAGGCTTGTCAAGCGAAGAGATGGTGAAGAAACAGGAGAGGATTCGAGGAGACACTCCGTGGGATTATAGAAGCAGCACCACCGGTCTCTTGCTTCAATACTTGAAGCAATGAATACTTCAGGTGCCATCCCGGTCTTCCATAGCTCACGTAGATGCTGGTGAGCCCCATTGGAGCGTGGCCCAGATGAAGATATCGGCATTCCGTTCTTGTTCCCAGCCTTTCCTTTCAGAGTGACTGTTACCTTCGATTCAACTATGGGTTCTTATCAACAGAACCACGAGTTCACCTTCATCTATACATTAACAAGAGAACTACTCATCAATATCAAGAGAAATTGCAGTAGACACTACACACACCCCGTGAGTGATGTGAGGCTACAATGCCATACATCCAACTCATGATAGATCACTGTGTCACAATTTTGATATTTTTTTAACTGAGGATTGCGAATCAAATGTAAACATGATTCTAACGAACGTTGAACCAAAAAGAAAAGAAAAGAAAAATCTCAATAAAATGGACGTTATTGCTTTAGCTGTCAACGATAAAGGTAGTTTGTTAGAATTAATCAAAGAAATCGTTCCACAAGGAAAACAAAGTACCAGTAAAATTATGTTTCCAGTAACAAAAAATTAAACATGCTTCTTGAGCAAATGACATGTTGAAACACAAGGAGATAACAAGTGCAACATTTGTTCAAACCAGAAGCAGCAACACGCAAATCTGATAAATGACAGCAAGACATTCACGAATATATACAAAACCATTATTTTGGAACAATAACTGTGCCTCATTTTTGTAAGGCAGCGGAGAATTGCTTCTCTACCGTCTTAGCATTCCATCAAAGAGAAATGTATCCCCATGCGCATCCTCTGCAATCTGGAGAGAAGAAACAGCTTGTGCTGCAATAAGTCCAGCTGAGAACTCTGTAGTACCCCAACTGCCATCGTCGAAGTATTGCACTGGCATGCTCCTTCGAAGAGACTCGTATGAAAATGTTAAGTCATTATTTTCCCTCTCCCCCCATTGGCATCCAGTTCCATAAGTACAAGGGACCCAGCCTATCCTTTCAAATGAATTCCCTGAGCAGTCCTTGTGAGGGAGAGATGGCCTCTTTTCACCCACGAAAAGGTCAATATTGCCAGCACAACTCCAAGTGTTGAAAACTTCCTCTTTGTTTAGCACAATTTTACATGAATCATCAGAGTCCTCGCCAAGTAAGACATGTAGAGCAACAGCCTCTGCAATTGCAGCACCCTCTTCATCAAGTCTCTGCTGTTCTTCCTTCTTTTTTTGTTTCTTCTTCTCTAGCTCAGATCGGATTGCCGCAGATGTAGCTAGAGCTTTCTCCAAACGCCTCTTCTTCTTCTCAGCCTGCCTGAGACGATCCATCTCACCTTTGACCTGCTTCTTCTTCACTTTCCTCACAACAGGTTGCACTTTATTACATGCTATGCTATCCATAACTACTGAACTCCAAATATTGTCCTGTTTTCAACTTATGAAGCTTAAAGAGAACTCCTCTAAAATGTGTACATTTCCCTATAACTTTCTTTTTTTCTTTATCTGTTCCTTTTCCACCCTTTGTTTACTACTAAACAACACTACCTAATTTCAGTATAAAAAACTAATGAAATCTCAGAAGTTTGAGAACTACACCCACTCAGGTCTGAAGGAATACCTCATCTTACGGACAATACAATCCCAAACAGAAACAACAGGAGACAATAGAAGAGAGAAATGATAGGCATCCACAGAATCATCCATTGACACCATTCTTCCTAATTTTCCACAACCCTCGCATTTGCCCATTTTGTGCACACCAATAAAACCACAAAGCCGATCAAAATTGCAAAAACAACAATCTCACTCCAGGACTTCAAACAGCTCACATGGCCTTCTCTCCTGCAGTCGAAAAGCTAAACAAGTCAAAAAATGAAGCCACACTAGAAACCATCCAAAAAACCTTAAACAAGCAATAATACACGGATAGGTCACATTGCACAGAATTACCAAACATAATCTAACCTCATTTAAATCCTTGTTTCAGCCACAAAAATAAGTTTTAAAGCATCTACCCTTAACTATTTAATAATTCACAACAATTTAATTGTCAATTATATAACCCTAACCAACAAAACAGATCCTCACATTGATAAAGTTGTGTTCTGTGCATCGGTGCCAGCAGAAACTAATGCCATATTGATAAAAATATTAACTGGATCCTGTTATTAATAATCAAAAGTCCAAAACATACAGAAACTAAACCTAATCCTCACTCCCTTGATCAATTATCATTGCCATTCTTCAACTCATTCATTGTTATACTATCCTATATCAAGTCAATTAGAAATCACTCTTTCTTAAGCTGATTCCATGATTGAACATCACAATCTCTTAGTTCAGATTTCAGATCCCAAAAGACTCCAACACTTATGCATCCAATTAACCATTCAAGTAACAAATCACATCTAAAAATTCCAACCAGTTCAGTCTTCAACTTTTGAGACAGAAAATAACATCATAATTCAAATTTCAATCCTTTATTAGATCCCAGGCTACAACTCTTACCGATAATCATAATTCAAATCAAATCTTAGACAAACAAAACAAACCCACATCACCAAACTATTAAACATGCAATAAGAAACCAGTTAAACAGATACAATAACATTAGATCCAAAAACCCATCAAGCTAAAAGACACAAAATTCATTAAAAAACATTAATTCAATAAAAACATACTAAATTCAATAAGCCCACAAATAAAAATTGAATAAAAATCAAAACTTTAAAGGTATACAAAACAAACCTTTTTCACTGAGAGATTGAAAGGGTCTTCACTTCTCCCTCTAAAACTGAAGAGAAAACAGAGAAACAGAGAGAGCTGAAAATATAGAGAACTTATAATGGAGTGTTTGGATCCACAGAAAGTAAGAGAAAAGGTGAGAGAAAATCAAAGGGAGAGGGATAAAATAACTGATCACATGAGATAGGTGACAAGAGAGAAAGGGTAATCCCGTAATTCTCAGATTAGATTAGGAGACGTGGCAATTCATGGGTTGCTGACAGGAGGGTGTATGGTAATGTCATGCCACATGGCAGGTTTTGGTGAGAGTGATAAAGATTGGTGAGAGTGGGTCCCATAGATAGTGCTTGCTAGACCGTCAGATTTAGGTTTCTTGTTCGGGAGAAATTAGATGGATGGTGTAGATTATTGTTGGGGGTGGTAAGTAGAGATCAAGTTGGTTTTGGAAATTGGGACTGACTTATCAAGTGAAGTGAAGTGAAGTGAAGTGATCGACAACTCTCATGGACAAAACAGTAAAAACAAAATGATATTAATGAGTTGGATTTTGGAAATTATTATTATTATTTTTAACATTTTTTTAGATTATTATAGATATTTAGATCAGTTACCTCAACTAATTTCATGAATCCTAAAATTAATAATTATATAAATTTTTATAATTATTAAAAAGCAAACTCAAAATTTGACTAATTTAGTTACCTCTCAGCTGAGTTAAATATCAGTTTTTATCCTAAGCACTACTAAATTAAACCTTTTTATTTGACTAGGTATATATATCAAAGTTATCAAACCTAATATAGCCACGATCTAGTCTAAAATTCAGGTCATAAAATTCAGGTCATAAGTTACGCACATTGATTTAGGCTGATTCAATCAATTTAAAATAATGTTATAAATAAAAAAATATTATTTTGATTTTATTTTAATTAAACTAGACTTTTACCGAGTCAATTTCTATTTATTTATTTTAAAATTTAACTCGAGTTAAGGGTTGGATTGACGAGTTATCTGGTTAATCTGTCTGGCTGACCGAGTTTAATAATAATAATAATAATTACAGAGGTGAGAAATAAAGTTTTTATAATTTTTTTATAGTTTAATTGTAAAATAATAATGTTGAAATAAATTATTACAATTATTATCATAAATAATAATTTGATAACACTTGCATTGAACTCTAATAAATTTTAGATAAAAAGAAATTACAAGAAGTTTAATTTTAAAAAGGGAAGTTTAATTTAAAAAAGGGAAGCACTAACATTAATATCAACTTATATATATATATATGTTAAGCATAATTATTTAAATGATCACACACAATATTTTAAATAAGATACAAAGGCAAGCCAATAATTCAGAACAACCAAATGTTTATCAATTTATTCATGACAAGTCATCACACACAGCTAG
>Ga0325401_1007653_pt1 | contig 10490 bp, 4 predicted proteins | sample PopdelMetagenome_FD_205666 | JGI IMG/M metagenome (GOLD analysis project Ga0325401, IMG submission 205666) | Populus deltoides microbial communities from Bellville, Georgia, United States - Xylem-PdKOR-R2 | ecosystem: Host-associated > Plants > Phyllosphere > Stem > Wood/Secondary xylem | place...
CCCTAATTGACCATTAAACTTTCAATTTCTTCAATTTCACCCCCGGTTTTTATCAATTAAGATCCCATAGTTTGCCGCCTGTTGCATAATGGTCCTTTGCTGTGAATATTTTCAATTTAACCCCTAAATAACCCCAAAACTTCAATTTTCTTGCAATTTGGCCCATAATTTCAATCAATTAACTTGAAAAAAATTAAATTTGATCTCTTAAAATTCCAATCTCCTCAATTAAGCCTAAATTAGGCTCCCAAACTTAATTTTTCACCAATTAAGCCCCAAATAAAATTAATTTGACCCATTTAAAGTATAATTAAGTCCTTGCGCTTAATTAAATCCTTCAATTGAACCCAAATTAATTCTTAAACATAATTAAAATTTAATTTGTCATCGGACTTAATTTTTATGCAAATTCGTCCAATAATCATTTAATTTGACCTTGAGTTTGCATTTTCTCTCTATTTTGGGGCATATTGGAGTACAATTAGGCCTTGCATTTCCTTCAAAAATTGCAGCTTGATTTTTTTCTACTTTTGTAGCCCTCCTTGATCCACTTTCTCCACATTGCCAGCTTTTATTTTATTTTTTGATTTGTAGTTTGAAAAAAAAAATTGATTTTTGAGGAATAACCCAGAATTAAGTTGTGACATATATGAGTCGAGTTATGATCCGTGATCATAATTAACCAAAATTTAAAAATTTTTAAAAATATAAATTCTGTCAATTCAACTTTTTTTTTTTTACAGATATTTGCAAGTTGGAATATATGAGTTCTTTCATGCCAAAAAAAATAGCTTGCAGACCAAGCAACTTACTCTTTTAACTATTGAAACGCCTATTGGTATAATAGTCACCGAGAGTCCAACTAGCTTGCAATTCACGAAGAACAGCGAGAGAATGTCGAATAATTTTCACTCCATGTTTGGGTCCATTACATGGACAATCGAATAATTTGATGTCCGCACTCCATTCGTTGATTTTGGAAACAAAAGCGTTTGGGTACGCGGTTGAACCCGAGTTCCCCTAAAAAATTTAAATTTTTTTTGTTAAAGTTTAATATAATTTGTATATTTTGGATCGTTTTGATGTGCTGATGTCAAAAATAATTTTTAAAAAATAAAAAACATCATTGGCATACATTTTGATATGAAAAGTTATTTGAAAAGCACCCGCAATTACACTACCAAACACACGCTCTAAATAATAAAAATGCAGGTTACAGTAATAAATATAAAAATGCTTGTGAAGCTCAAAATACAGAGAATGTAAGATTAATTAACATACACACAAACTAACAAGAATATCTAAATTAATAATAATAAAAATATGCATGTAGCCGGACTACATAACTTCTTGACAATTGTATACAGATGCTTTAGGGTTTTATTTTTTTATTACATTTTTTACTGAGCAGAAGAGTTGTGTCGAGATAGACAGATTTAAAAACACACGATCTTTTCTATGATATTCAATTTTGTTTTCTAACCCATTATTATTTTTAATATTAAAATTAATTAATTAATTAAAATTAATTAATTTTATGGGGCTAAAGGAGTTGAATGATATAATTATTATAAATACCTCAGTTTTTTTATAGTTTATTTAGAAATGTGGTTATGGTTATTTTTAAAAGTGTTTTTCACTTAAAAATACATCAAAATAATCTAAAAACACTAAAAAATATTAAATTAAAATAAAAAAAATAATTTTTTTAATTTTTTTAAAAAACACTTTTAAAATACAAAAACAAACTAAAATTTAAACCCCTCTATTGTAATAATTACATATACCTCGGTTTTTTTAAACAGCTCTGTTATCGGGTATCTATACCTGCTGTTTCATCTACTAAAAGAATTTGCAGAGGTAATGAGAGGATCACGTATGTAGTTTTTATTACAGCTCATGAAGTTGTTATTCAGAATAAAGAATCACTAAAACTAATCCCACATCAAAGAACTAAATAAAATAAAATGAAGGGTCGAAATAAAAAAAACCGAAAATTTTCTTATAGTTCACAGTATATCACTAAGCCCTCTTTTTTTTTTTTTTTTTTTTAAATTTTGATTATAAACCAAGACAAGGGAGAGGAAACGTAACCTAACGACATAGAAGCCCGCAAATGGCTTCTTCGTCTAGTCTCTTCCCCCCAAAAGTACCGATGGAGCTTCACGCCAAGAACCGTGAAAAGCTGTTAAAATCCCTCCGTCAACATCTCACCGAAACCTCTCGTCCTCTGCACGGCTTCGTCTTTCTTCAGGTATCTATCTATTTATCTATGCATGTATGTATTGTTGATTGAATGATGATATCTATTATTGTTATTATTTTTTATTTTATGAATGAATTTAACAGGGAGGCGAGGAAAAAACTCGCTACTGCACTGATCACATTGAACTCTTCAGGTAATTTCTTTGCACTTGTAAGCTGTAATGGCGGCGATTTGCTCCGCGTTTCAATTTTACTAGAAACAAAATGTATATTTTGATGTGTAGGCAGGAGAGTTATTTCGCTTATCTGTTTGGAGTAAAAGAGCCTGGTTTCCATGGCGCAATTGTAAGCTCTTGGCTTTTCCTTTTTTTCCCCTTCTTCTTTCAATGGAAAATTGCCATGGTTAGTTTTATTATTTTTCTTGTCCGGAATGAAAATGGATTGCGGTTCATACTTATTATTTTGTAAAGTTTACTTGAAACAAATTATGCTATTGTTTAATTTCTTAGATCACTGTATTGTACTATCAAGGATACACGCTTCCAGCCTATAGTGGACCAGTGGATCGTTTTATGAACATTTTCTTTTCTTATTTCATCTGGGCATCTGCTGGCATGTTAGTTAGCTTACACCTTTCATTCAAACAATTAACAATTCTGCGTTACTTTGCCTGGACATGGTAGGTTGAACCTTCATTTCTTGTTTTAAAACTGAATGCTTTCTATTGTTTGTGTCACTTCAACAATCATTATAATTTTCACGGCCTTTTGTTTGTGGTTTTGATTGTCATTTATGCTGTCCTCAAGGACATTGCAACAGGGAAATCTATTCTATTTGCTCCAAGATTACCGGCTGATTATGCGGTTTGGTTAGGAGAAATAAAGCCATTATCTTGCTTTCAGGTATCCTTCCTTCAATGCTTCTTGGTTTGATGCACGTCAATGTACTATGTATGTTTATCCACTCTTTTTTTTTTTTTGCAGCAACAATACATGGTTAGCATGGTCTATTACACAGATGAGATTGTAGGAGTTTTACATGAGCTCAGCAATGTATTGGAAAAACCTTTGCTTTTTCTCTTGCACGGACTTAACACTGACAGTAATAACTTCTCAAAACCAGCAGAGTTTGAGGTCTTACATTCTAATCCTCTGGTCCTTACCATTTCACATGCTTACCTCATATAGAGCTACAACATCTGCAATCATGAAATAAATATCAACATTCTTTTCCTTTTCTTTAATTCTCTTTTCAGGGGATAGAAAAGTTTGAGAAGGATTTGACTACATTGCATCCCATTTTGACTGAATGCCGTGTTTTAAAGTCAGATATGGAGCTAGCACTTATTCAGTTTGCCAATGACATAAGCTCTGAAGCTCATGTTGAGGTAGCTATTTGTGGAAACTTCTCACTGACTGGATTTTCTTGCAAGAATTTAAACTATAGTTTTCGTTTAGGTATTACTCTTCACATAAACTTATATAAATGGGTTACAATTTTATATATGCAGCTGCTGCGCCATTGTTGGGAATTTCTTATCATCTGTTGCTTATTTTTGCAATTGGGATTGTTGACTCATGAATGAAAACTACCATGCAACATGAGTCTTTCATTTTCATGCATCTCCATCTCGAGTTACATGTGAAAGACATCATTTTGAATGATGATTAGTTTATCATTGATGTTATTTGTTCATTAATTTTTTTTATCAACACTACAAATTATATATCATGGTTTACTGTCATACTAAAGAATTGCAGTTTTGACTAGGTTATGAGAAAAACTAGAGTTGGCATGGAAGAGTATCAATTGGAAAGCATATTTCTTCATCACACCTACATGTATGGCGGGTGTAGGCATTGTTCATACACATGTATATGTGCTACTGGAGAAAATAGGTGAGGTTCTTGATGATTGTTATTCTGCATGGATTAGTTTTTGTGTAAACTAACTGCAAAACTGAAATATTAGGTCCATTAATTGAAAAGCTCAAAAATAGACAGGTAACCCATTTTGAAAGCAATCTAGAGTGGATCAATAAAAGGTGGAAAGCAATATTTAGAACATATATGGTACAGGCCATGTAGCTTTCATGGCCAATGGGGTAGGGCTGTGAAGGGGTTTAAAAGACTAAATTTATGTGTGCCTGAGCTTCATCAAGTCACTTTGTTGGTTGGAGCTTGGTTCAGGAGTTTTGGTGTTTCACATCCTCGAAAACAGAAAACACGTACATATGTAGAGTGTGTATGTAAGTTGCTTTTGCATGGAAGTTAAAACATGAAGGTGGATTTGTTACAAGAGTAATTTTCACAAGGTAAAGCTCATGTTTTAAGTGTGCTTGGTTGTATTAGCTAATTAAGGGTGAATTGTTAGTGGTATTAGTTCCCTCTCTTTCTTGTTAATAATCAATATAAACATACCCATGGTTGAATAAGAACAGGAACCATTTTATTAGGACATGCCTTTTCTTTTTCTATTTCTTATTGATGTGGGATTCCATATCTTTGTTTCATCCTCAAAATAAATTGACATGGTAGTTTGAACCAATGAAATAAATAATATTGAATGATTTCCTATTCTGTGTGATGAATGTTAATTGGTTTAAGGTCTTGTCCTCATTCATTATGTTTGAGTCAAACTGAAGTACATAACAATGTGCTGAGCCAAGTCTATCTCAAGGTCGTCTCCATTCTTATGACAAGCTTGAGAATCAGACTTCAGTTTAAATTGTCTCTCAAAGACAATAGTACCCTGCTAATTATATCATTGATTGGATTTTGCAAGTGCACTTGAAAGAAATTGTCTCCTGACCAGTTCACTAGCAGATAGGACTGGAGGCTAAGATTGTCATTATTTCTAATTCAAAATATTTGGAAAGGACAAGGAATACTGCATCCTCTTTTGTGAAGTTCTGATTCATGCTGTCGTTGATATATAGTTGTTTTGAAAAATCTATAGTTATATGGATGCATTGAAGTAGAACTTTGCATACGTATTCCAAGAGGAGCTAACAGCCTTAATGTTTCATTGTACAGTGCTGTTCTTCACTATGGGCATGCAGCTGCTCCTAATGACAGGGTAAGTTTTATAGATTTGTCTTTAATGTTTTGTTTTATTTTTTTGTTTTTATAATTTACTTGAATCTATCTCAGCTTCTCCTAACTTATTTCCAAACAATAATTGTTATGATATGTGCTTCATACTTGAATCACATTGTTTTCTCCTACTAGATGATTAAAGTAATAATACATAAGAGACTTTTTAGCAATGATTTAGATTATATTTATCTACTTTTTTAATTTAAATGATAAGTTATAAATCATTTAGTTTTCTAATTCATTTCTTAAATTATATATTTTTTGCTTATATATAGAACGGAAAATACTTAACTTTTTCCTATGTCAACGAACATAAAGGCTTTCAAGTATGATGTAAAATTCTTGTAATTTTATTGGTAATAATAGTTAGAATGTTTAGAAAATAATCTATCTTAATGCTTACTAAAACTATTTCATTATTTTTTTCATTATCATCAGATGCTATAATATGTTTAAAAATTTACATTTAATGTCAGCAAATTTCATGTAATTTTTTATCCTAAGAAAATGATGTTTTATTAAATCTGAGTATTCTTTAAAATCTATAATATAATTCAATTTTTAATATTCTTTGGTATATTTGATTCAAATATAAGATTCTAAATAAATTTTTTTATCAAAAATTTAATATTTGATCACCTATAATCTTTTCTTTCTAAAAATATTTTATACTTGTATTATATATAGCTGAAGGTTTTTTTTTTCTTAAAATCATGATATATAGTTATAAAGTTTTGTTCATAATAATGTTCAAAAATAATAATTTTCAATGGTCTTAGATATAATAAATAATCTCAAATTATACTAAAATTAGCTCATTGTTCTTTCCATTATTAGTATAGACTATACCATACAATCTTGATAGCTTAATGAGAAAAAGAATTTATTGTGTGTTGGGTTTGAATAATGAAAAGAACCTAATTCAACCTTTTAATATTTTGTTATAAATTTTAATTTAAATAGATAATTACATTTAAATATGTTTTGTTATAAATTATCATTTAAATAATCTAAAAGATGACCTAATATGAGTGAAGGAAACAATTTAAAATTCATGGTCAACCTTTATAATTTTATAGAAACATGGTAAAAGAAATTGTTTTTTTACTCTTTTGTTTAGGTAACAAGGCAATATAATATTCTCTCTATGCTAATTTTGTAAAGTTACTTTCTGTAATAATTTAATTCCTTTGAATTTTAGAATTATAAAAGTTAATCTTCTTAAATTGAAATAAAAAGTAAATATATAATTATTTACTTTTATCTCAATAACACAACTTTTTTAACATTTTGTTTATTAGATATTGCTATATTTTTTTCTTAATGAGTATTATATTATATTTTTCGCTTGAATAAAAAAGATTTTCCCTTCACATGTACATTTAATAATTACTATAGCACTAGTTTGTATGCTTGCGCACAGTGTAGGGACCAAAATTTTATTGAATGCAAAAAAAAAAGTATTGGTCTCAAGTAATTGTTTGGCACAACTATGAAACCTGAAAATTCATTCTTTTTGGTTTTTCTATTTTTCAATCAAGATATATTTTTTTTTTTATTAAAGTGTCTCTTGTTGGTCTGAGGGAACACAAGTTTTTTAACTGGAATCATTGTTTTTGTTAGAAAACAAATATTTTATGATTGTTAAAGTAATTTAACAAAAATATCAAAATATTATATCTATATTTTGTGTAATTGAAATCCAAAAAATCATAAACGTGATAAAATTATGTTAAAAATCATTTTAAAGATTTTAAGACTAAAAAAAATATTTGAATTGACTTTCATGACCAATTTATTATTACTATTATAATTTTATATCACACCTAATAATTGAATTTTTTTTAAAAATTCAAATAAAATTTTATAATAGTATTTAAGAATCATGTCATACCTGAAGAGTAAGTAAATCTGGTAATTTTTTTGGAGTTCCATAAAAAGCCAAGCGCACTTAGGTCACTAGCAGGGCAGGTGTGCATGGGCTTGGAGGCTAGACCCGTGTGCATGACCCTGTGTTATTTTTGTTGTTCACCCTTTTTATTCTTTTTTAAAAAATAACGGTCAGACAACATGTTAACTATTTGAACATAATGCTGCCAGCAGGATTCGAACCTACGACCTTGTGGTTCCATTTTTGCGTGCTACCAACTGAGTTACAAAGAGCAATTACTATCAAATGATTAAAAAATATGAACAGTAAAGCACCATAAAAAACCCTGTTTTTTTAGATTGTTTGTGTAATTTCTGTAATTTAATCAATATTTTTCTCTCTTAACCATTTGAATTGATAATTTATAATAGTAATCAATTCATTATAGTTCAAACAAAAAAAGTTCATTGCATTTTCTTTTTTAAATTTTGTTTATGAGAAAAAGAAAAAAAAAGATTAGCAAACAATTATAAATTATCTTATAGTTATTGTAGTTCTTATCATAATTGTAAAAGAGCTTTTTGTTAAAAACTCAATGATTCATAATATGAGAAAACCTACCACTTAGATATGGAGATCCTCTATAATTCCCATTTAACCAATTAAAGTTAATTTTATATCAATCAATTATAATAGCCATTTATGGGTATTATAGAATACAACTAAAGCAATTAAGGTTAATGGTAACATTATTATAGATAGGAGCATCCTTCAATATGTGGAGTATCTTGGTATTCTTCAAGCTGGTTCTAACTTCTCTAGTATAGGCTTAGATTAACTTAACAAAAAGAAAAAAAAATGATTGGCTTCTAAGTACATGCATAAATTTACACATCTCAATCAATAATAGCCAATCAAACTAATTTTTAGGCCATGCTCCAATTACTAACCATTCATATTTTATTGATTTGCATTACAAAAATATAGATATGGTAAAAGAAATGATTATTATTATTTTTTTAATCTTCATTATAAACAATACAGTAATATTACAACCTCTCTGTTTGCTATTTTTTCTTAAGTTAATTTGTATAAAAAATTAATTTGTTCGAGTTCTAAAATTATAAAAGTCAATCATCTTCTTTTAAAAATTGTAACTAAAATGGAAATATATAATTATGCACTTCTTAATCAATAGTAGAAGGTCAATAATTTTTTATTAGATATGGCCATTGATTTTACTTAAGTAGCATTATGGCATTCTGTTCTTCCATATGAATGTCTTTTATTTTACTAAAAAAAATATTTTACTAATACATAAAATTATTAATTTTTGGTCATCAACACATGATATTATTAACGAGTAGAACATTTCTATAATTCAATCAATATTTTTAACTCTTTAAGCATACATCATCACATAAAATGGTCTATCAATCAATTTATGAATACAAGTTAATTGTAACTTCTTAACCAAGTGCTATGAATACTTTTATATATATATATATATATATATATATATAATTGAGAAAAAAATATTCAGCTTCTAGTTTTGCACATAAATTTACATTTTTCACTCAATAATAGCCAATCAAAATTAATTTTATGATTCATGCACCAATTACTAGTCAATCATGTTATTTTATTAATGGGCATTAGAAAAATATAAATGTGGTAAAAGAAACAATTGTTCTTTTTAATCTTCGGTTTATAGAATATGATGGTATTATTTACTTTCTTGATGCTAATTTTTATGAAGTTATAGGGGTGTTCAAAAAAACTGAAAAACCGATTAAACCGAGAAAACCGGAAAAAAATAACCAAAAAAACCGATTAAACCGATTAAAATTTTGAAAAAACTGACCGGTTCGGTTCGGTTTTGGTTTTTTAAGCCCGGAACCGAAAAAACTGGAAAAAAAACAAACCGGTTTGAAGCGGTTTTTGTTCTAAAAAACCGAACCGAACTGAAACCGGTTGGTTTGAACCGGTTTTGGTTCAGTTTCGGTTTTTTTTATAAAAAAATTTGGTTTGGTTATTTTTTTTGATAAAAACCGAATCGAACTGAAAATGAACACCCCTAACTGTATATAAAAATTGAATTTGTTTGAATTATAAAATTCTGAAAGTTAGTATTCCTTACAATAATCATAACTAGAATGCAAATATATAATTATGCTCTTCTATCTCAATAACACAACTTTTAAGTTTTTTTTTATTAGATATGGCCATAGTGTGGACTTTGTTAGCAGGATGTTACATTTTACCACATGCATGCCTTTAATTCTTCTCTAGAAAAGATTTTACTATCATATGCACATACATTATTATTATTATTATTATTATTATTCAAATACATAGAATTATTAATGATTACAGAATTATTATTATTATTATTATTATTATTATTATTATTATTATACATAGAATTATTAGTGATTACAGAATTTCTCTAATTCAATCAATATTCTCTTCAAGCATACATCATCATTGATTGGAAGATCCTCAATTTATGTATACCTAGCCTAATGCCTGCTCATTAGGTGGTTTAAACATAGTTCATGTAATTTATATTATATTTTTAGGGTATTGGAGACTCATAATTGTCAAATTACAATTTTTTGCCTCTATCCCACACCCATCTTGGCTCAAAAATTAAGCACTAAAACATGTTGTTTTCATTTTTAATGGTCAAGTCATTGATGTTTGGGAGGTAATATGATGAAAAATTAGAAAATAACCTCAATTATACATGTTCACTTTAAGTAGGATTACAAGTTTGTGCACAATTTTTATGGCCATGTTATTGTATAATTGTTTGGTGCCAAATATATTTTTCTAGCCTATATAGTGGTCCTGGCTTTGGCCATAATTTGATTTGCCTGTAAAAAAAAGAAAAAAAAAAATCATGTAAAGGAAAACTGGTGGGATATTCAGATGAGAGGAGAGAAAAAAATTGAACAATGACTCTGAGTAGCTAATATGAAAAATTGAAATAACGTGGAGAAAAAGAAAAAAGAATTGAGAGAGGAAAAATGGAAAAAATTGAGGACTTTGCATCTATTGATGCAATGAAGAAATTTAAATAGTATATTAATTAAAAATAGAAAAAGAAAGAAAATGATATGATAGTAAAATATTCATCTTTTTTCTTTCCTTCCAATTCTGTTGCTAAAATACAAACGTTAGAGAGTGGCTTCTAGATGATAATCACACCTAAAACTCATCTATGATGAAGTGAGAAAAAAAATTAAGGTAAAAATCCAAACAAATTATTATCAACCAAAGAAAAGTGTAATCATGCACCTTGCTTTTTTTTT
>Ga0325401_1007654_pt1 | contig 10489 bp, 7 predicted proteins | sample PopdelMetagenome_FD_205666 | JGI IMG/M metagenome (GOLD analysis project Ga0325401, IMG submission 205666) | Populus deltoides microbial communities from Bellville, Georgia, United States - Xylem-PdKOR-R2 | ecosystem: Host-associated > Plants > Phyllosphere > Stem > Wood/Secondary xylem | place...
TGGGATTCGAACTAGTGATTTTTAGAGATCAAACCTAGAGCCTGACCAATTAGGCTACACTCCTCATGGTTAATTGAGTATTTATTAGCTACTATAAGATGGGGCTAAAGAGTAGAGAGCATTTGGGAACGCGGTGCAAACCGCGTTCCTTTAAAATTTATTTTTTTTGCTAAACATTCATTTTTTTGGTATGTTTTGAATCATTTAGATGTGTTGATTTTAAAAATAATTTAAAAAAAAACATTATTTTGATATATTCCAGCACGAAAAACACTTTAAAAAACAATCACAACCATATTCCCAAACTTATTTTTTTAATTTTATTTTTTAAAATTAAAATTTTTAATTTTTTTCTATGAATCAAATACATATAAATTGGGATATATAAAATGGGTTCTTTTATCCGGAATAGAAAATCCTAGAAATTTATTCAATGAGTAAGAAGATAAATTAATGGGATGCTAAAGGCTAAGAAGCCCAATGAAAAGGTACGAGGCTAATAAGAAATAATGCAGAGAAAATATTTACATATCCGGATTTGAAAAAAGATAAATAAAAAGGCTATACTTATAATTATAAGATGGGATATTATATTTTTTTTAAGATTTATTTTTCTACCTGGGCTACAGCTCACCTTAGTCTTCTATGCTCCTCCGCCCCTGGAAGGAGGCGAAGAGTGACAAACTACGAAGAGCGAGGAACTACAGAAGGTTTGTTCTGCTTTCTATACTTTCTTTTATCTTTGTTAAAAATTGTAAATTTTAATAAATAAAAGTTAGAAGGTGACCCGGGCATCACTTTCTCTCTACTATATTACTTGCAACATGGCTCCCTATCATCTCTCTTCCACTTTATGCAGAGTCTGCTGCACTAATTGCAAGATAAAAACATGGGGCGTCAATTATTTAGAAATTGTTCCAGTAAAAACCGTGAATCAACAAACATAGGAAAAAAACCGATAAGAAAGTGAAAGCCCCCTAACCTTTTTGAAAACTTTGGGCTTGGAATTACTTGTGGATGCATATATTTCTAACATTTCTATATCAGAAATTGATATTTCTGACATGATAGAAAGTGTTTTGCCGTCATTTCATTAGAGAATGTCACAGATGATCATAGATATCCTTTAATCCTATACAGCTTATGATTTGTAATTCTAGCTAGGTTTTCCAATCTGTACGTAATATATATTTCCTATGAAAGGTAACCAAGTTCTAGGATATACAATAAAAATATAAAGAAAGAAACTATAATCATCGAGTTTCGGGTTTCACTGCACTAAAAACAACAAGAACACATTAATTATTTAGCTAAATCTATGTGTGTAACCTTCATCTTCTTCAGTGGAAATGAAATCCTCTGGCTTATGTTGAGCGTTAAAATTAAGACTTCCTCTAGCTTATTAATTAGCAATACAAACTAATAAGCTCTCTTGTAAAGACGGTGAGCATGAGGACTGATGACAGGCGTCCACGTTTCGAAAGAAATGACGGCTCAAAAGAGCTAGCCAACCGGATGGATCCCTAGAGTCATGTCGGCTTGGAGCCATGCACATGTTCTGGTTATGTAGCAAGGTCAAATCCTCTAAGCTAAGCAATACATCAGAACAGATGCGTGGTAGTGACAGCCAATAGAACCCTAAGATAACGATCTTGTTTTTGTTTTTTCTGTTTCAGACTACTGTTTTGGAATACGAGACAGCGAGAGAGATTGATTGAGGGAGACTAATCGAAAGAGCCAAAAGCATATTTCTCCACCTTGAAGTGGATTTTTAAGCCATTCTGTTATCATCTTATCAACCACTGCCGCATCATAAATATACTCAAAGGCTACCAAAACCTGTTTGGTATAGCGCGTAGTTTTTACTCAAAAATAAATTAATGAATAATATATTTGGTTATTCCAATAATTTTTACTTTTTGACATACTTATGTATTTTAATTCTTGATTTTGTATAAGCTAATACAATTTGCTTATCATTAATAAAGACAGACTGATTTTTATTTATTTTACATGCAAAACATCTATATCACAACAATTTTAACCAAAAACATATTTAATCTTTGTGTATATATTTTCAAAAACCAATTTTTCCCTCCCTACTCATTTTTTACCCCTAGTTTTTTCATTTTTTTTTAAAATGTTTTCAATAAAATTTAGTTAATTTTTGTTATTTTTTGAATTCTCAACAATAAAAAGAATTTTGGAGGGTGAATTTAGAGATAAGAAAGAAAAACGTGTCGAATGTGATTAGGGACCAGGGAAAATAATAGATGAAAAATATGCAAAAGAAGAAAAAAAAAATAGGAGGATCGATCAAAATTGAAAAATTATTGAAAAAAATCCTACACACCAAGAAAAGGAAATTAAATTAATTAGGAATTCATAATCAAGAAGGAAACAATATAAATCACCTAACATTATTTTTTGAGTTTAGTTTTTTCTGTTTTGTAAAGTATTCTGAACAATATAACTATGAGATATTCACACATAAAAAAGGGAGAACACACATAAATGTCAAAAGAGAGACTCTTGCACAAAGCTTAGCCAACTAAAGACTTGGAAAAAAAAAAACAGAGAGAGAGAGGACAATAAGAGAAAAGTTAAGAAAAAAACCTGCCATCAAAGTCTTCAAGTTTTCTATTTTTCTTCTTCTCAAGGTTGCCCATTGTGATTTCCACCACCACTTCCGATTAACGACCACCACCTTATGACCACCAACCATCCTTTGCCACCCATATCAGCAGCAATAACAAAAAACAACATTAGCATTAACAAGGTAGAACAACCTAGAAAAATTAGTACAACATGTAGGAGGAAACAACAATAACTTTTCAGACTTCGATCTCTCATCTCTGGTGAAGGTAGTCAACACCAACCATACCAAAAAGAGGAGGAAGGATTTGTACACACAACTGAGTGGTTCACGCACCTCCCTGACCTAACAACCCGTGCAATTGACGCTCGCAATCCACTATAGGATTTCATAGTTTTACCGACGAATATAATTCATTTGTAATTTTTTTACCGACTAAATCACTGACGGAAAGCGTTGGTAGTACCACATTATATCGCTAACTCTGTCGGTAAAAAAAATATTGCTGATGGTTTTACAGACGGAAAATGCGAGGAAAAAAAAACAATTCCCGCTGGAAATATATCGACAGATGTATTTCGTCGGCGATAGTGGCATATCCAATAAATATTTTTTAGCACTCAGTAAAATGCCGACGGACTCGTTCCGCCTGTAAAGTCATCGGTGAGTGTGGCATTTTCACTTCTCTATGAAATGCTGACGGACGATATCCGTCTGTAAATTCATCAGTGAGTGTGGCATTTCCAGCTCTTTGTAAAATGCTGACGGATATATTCTGCCTGTGAATCCGTCGGTGTGTGTGGCATTTCTAGCTCTCTGTAAAATACCGACGAATATATTCCATTTGTAAACCCGTTGGTGTGTCATTTCCAGCTCTCTATAAAATGCCGATAGATATATTCCGTCTGTAAATCTGTTGGTGTGTGTTTTTAAATTTGTGTTAAAAAAAATTATTTAGAATAAATAATATAAAATTATGTAAATTAATAGTAAAAAAATCAATTATGCAAATAAAATTTTATTAAACATCAAAAATAAAAAAAATAAAGTTAAATAATATTCATTACAAAAAAATATCAAATTAGCACAATGGCGAAGTTGGAGGAGGAGGAGGAGACTGGTTGTTTCTGGAACCATACAACCAAAAAGGGGGCGCACATGTATCACCATTTTGTGATGTCAAGTTCATGACCATTTGGCGAAATTGTTCATAATTCGCCAAGAGTTGTATTTCTCGGTGAGATGAGCCGTGTGAGTTGTGTTTTGTTCATAATTCGCCGATAGTTGCTCATATTTTTTGGTGAGATGAGTCGTGTGTAGCTGCAAGGCCACGAACTCCTTAGATTGGGTGCTCGATACTGATTGAGAGCTCCCAACGGTTGAGACACTACGAGCCGCCTGCTAGTTCTTGGCCCTAGTGTTGTAAAGCCCGTCACCTAATTTTTATCGGGTCCACCAGACGATCCTACCTACATCCACAAATCTAGATCGAAATTCATAAGGGTTGAAGGATCGTCCCTATATCTCCCCCTCAACCAGCTATTATAGGTCTCCTGAAAATGAAAAAAGAAATCATCATATTCAATTCAATAAAAATAATAACTTGCAAAATAAAATGGTTGAATGAACATACCACAAAGTGTTGAGCACGGTTGTTAATGAACTGTTGCACCCCCTTTTGACGGTCTTGACTTCGCACGTGTGTCTCTACAAACATTTTCATTGGGCTCGGCTCACGTCCAAGAGACGTAGCCTGTAAGAAAAAAAATTAATTAAGTAACAAGAAATTATTTAACAATATATTTCATTTAAATTTATCTTACCATCCGTTTCACATGTGCGGCAAACAGAACGGAGCCACCGGTGTGTGTTGCCAGCGAACCATGAATGTGCCGGTTTCGGTTGCCAGCACCGGATTGTGAGCATCATATGAACCGCTCAGACGTCACATGCTCAATATATTGCGGCCAAATATCTTCCGGGATGTTTAGTGGTTTGAAATCCCTCCAAACCACCATGTTGCTCCAACCTTGGAGACCTTTATCTCTCCCATTGTTTTTGGCCTTTTTTTGTGCTTCATACCAAAAATCACGCAACCTACTTCCATAGTGACAAATTAGATTTAAATTTTTTAAAAAAAAAATATCGTATTGATTTTTATGTTACCTAGTTGCCGCGTAATTTTCCCACACCATCGTCACAACATTGTCATGCGCGTTGTCCCTGTCCAATTTGTGTTGTGTATAAGTAATTTATTTAAAATAAAAATAATAATTAACACCAACCTCAAATTTATCAAACCATGCATCGATATTCGGTATCCATTCAGGATGTCTGGATACTTGATTCCATTGAAATAATGGAATCTGCATCGACGATTTAAACGTCGATGATATTACTCAGGCGGCCTCAATGTTGTGAATCTGAAAATAAATTAAATTAATGAATATTGATTAGTTGTTTATAAATTATGTTATAATTAAAAAAAACTAAAACCGAAACAAACTTACATTGAAAGGTCCTCCTTCCACTGTGCCTCGTACTTACGGGTGAATTGATTCCACTATAAAGGCAAACCATCTCTACTCTGTGAAACCATGCTGGAAGAAGCAGCATCGGTAGACGACGCAGGTGTCTCTTCTTGATTGGCACCTAAATACATGTCATCCTCTCTGCTAGAAGAACTAGTTGCGACCCTATGTGAGCGACGAGCTGTTGATTTCATTCTACGTATCTACATAATTTTATACGAATAATTATATAATTAAATTCGATTGTTAAAAAAAATTCAGCAGCACCTCCCCTACACTGGAGACTACCCAAAATTTTCAAACCTGCAAATATTGACAATAGCTACAACCAATTGACCCCATTCAAAAATCATGTATATAACCTAACATCTATACAAATAACAATTAAAATTAAAGGAAATAGTTAAACACATATCATGCAATAATAGAGTAAAATTGAGATAAAATAATTAAATTTATTCCTATATATTCAATTACTAATTAAAAGGTAAATTCAACAATAAAAAATAAAATTAATGGAAATAGTTAAACACATATCATGCAATAATAGAGTAAAATTGAGATAAAATAATTAAATTTATTCCTATATATTCAATTAATAATTACAATGTAAATTCAACAATAACATTTAAAATTTAACAAAGTGTTCAATTATTATGGCAATACAAACAATAAAATATATTGAACAAATTAAAAAAAAACTACAGACTTTATGAATGAAAAATGCTTACCTTAATAATGTGTTTATTTTAAGACTTTATCTACATTATAAAAATATACCAAAACAAAAAACATAACAAAAATAACAATAGTTAAAACAAAGAACAAATAAAAAATAAAATCTTAAAGCAAATGAAGTAGAGGAAATACATACCTTTTTAAATTGTTGAAGATATAACTAGAGATTACAAGCAAAAAACAAGAGATTTAAAGCAAATGAGAGGAAAAAAAAATGAGAGCTGTGAAATGAAGGAGACGAAGAAATGAACTGAAAGGGCGGTCGACGGACAATCGTTAGTAAATTTTGAATTTTGCACCAGAATTTTTTATTACCCTCCATATTTTTCGCAGTCCGTCGGTAATTTCGTCGGCAACGGCATATGTTCAGAGATGCATTTAGTACTTGCTCTTTAGAATTCACACCGTTCGTCAGTACATTTGTCGGTAATTGTGAACTACCGACAAATGCCAACAGACTGTAATCCGTCTGCAAAGTCGTCGGTGATTGTGGCATTTCCACCATTCTCTGTGAAATGCCAACGGACTGTATCTGTCTGCAAATTCGTCAGAGATTGTGGCATTTCCAGTGTAGCTCTCTATGAAATGTCGACAGACTGTAATCCGTCTACAAAGTCGTCGGTGATTGTGACATTTCCAGCTTTCTGTGAAATGCCGACGGACTTTATACGTCTGCAAGTTCGTCGATGATTGTGGCATTTCCAGTGTAGCTCTATTTGAAATGCCAACGAACTTTAATTTATTTGTAAGGTCGTCAGTGATTGTGGCATTTCCAATGCAGCTCTCTGTGAACTATCAATGGACTGTAATCCATTGGTATGGAAGTCGATGATCGTACACTATGCATGAAAGATTGTGTTTGTATTGCCTATATTTACCTTCCTGCAAATGGTTAAATTACAAACTGTCCATCGCACAAAACAAAAAACAACAGTTGACACTTATAAAATAAATATTTTGTGTTACAAAATATCATCAATAATATATATTACATGAAACAAAATGCTTTACATATTGCTTCAGTCTGATGGTTAGTAAGAATTTTCTTCTTCTTCGTCGTCAATTGAATAGTCATCACCTTCATTGTAATCTTTAATATAGATATCATCATCATCTTTATCGATATTTTCTTGTCTGCTAGAGCTCAAAACAACATTCAACTCCTCTCCGTCAACATCAACAAGATTATCATTGAAAACATAAAAATTTGAGTTTTCTTCCAAGTCAATCGAAAGAGTAACTTAATATGGTTCAACCAACTCACTAACTTGAAAGACTTCATTTCACACACTTGTGTCTTCGTTCTCATCCTGAACAACCTCGACACGACCCTTGGGTTTTGTTTTTAAAATAGATAACCAATCAACTCTTGATCGATCCTTTCTAAAGGAAGGGGTGTATATGTAATAAACTTGTTGACATTGCTTTACAAAAACAAAGACATTGTTTATGTTACGGAGTCTAGCTTTTGAGTTGATTTCGACCAGACCATAGTGAGGATCAACTCTAATTCCTCTGTCAGTGGTGTCATACGAATAACATTTGAATAAAAACACTTTATTCTGCTCACTATAATGTTGCAGTTTGACGACCTTTTCTAATCTACCAAAAGAGTCACCTTCTAACTCACTACTAGTTCATCCCTTAACATAAACACTATTATTGTATGTCTTTCTTTCATGCCCGTATTCTTCAGTATAGAACACATATCCATTGACAAAATACCATTTGTAGCACTTAACTTTTCTTTCAGGGCCTAGGTTTAGTGAAGACAAGACTTAGATGCACTCCTTCCCATTTGATAAACCTTGTATGTAATGTACAACAATAAATAGTAAACGAGAATTTTGTAATGACATACAGTAACTTTACAAGAGATAATGAGTTTGTGATAGTACTTATATGTGTTCTGAACCACATGGCAAATTTTTCTTCTTGTAATTGAAAGATTTGGGATTCGGTCAGCTGTGAGTTATTGAACAGCAAATATTGTCGATGTTGCCTGCAAAGTTGTTTCAAAGTATATGAGTTTATGATATTACAATATATAAATAGTATATTATTAACAAATTTTAATTAGTAGTACATATACTTACTGAATAAAAGGTCTCAGTTCATCACAATTAAATAGAACATAATTATGTGCTTGTTTGAACTCTATTTCTGACAAATATCTTCTCCTTACAGCATTTTTAGGTGTAAGTCGTATAGGATTGGAGAATATTGACAAGTTCCTACTAGAAGGCACTTCATCGCCATCATTATGCCGTGGAACATGATTGATTCTCGTTTTCAAATGAGGTTCGAAATAGTACGAGATAAATGTTGAGATCTCCTCAACAATATAGGCCTCACATATCGAAGCCTCAACATGCACCTTGTTCTTAACCTTTTTCTTGAGATTGAACAAGTACTTGCATTGAATTAATCAAATATTTTCAACTAAGAAAAACAAAGAAAATACTTTTATATATGAATTACATTACAACTGTAATATCCAACCATTTGAATGGGTACATCCATCTATACTGGACCGGTTCTCCAACTTTTGCTCGAATGATAGATGTATAGAGAGGTGCTCCATTGAGTCAAAAAATAATGGAAGGAATATCATTTAAATTTACATAGCGTATCGATGATATTTGTTTCAAGCCTCTCAATGTGATCAACATTCAACTTGCTGGAGCATATATCTATAAAAACATGACTGATCTCCGTGAGTGCATCCTAGGGGTGATCATTTTCAGTTCGGTTTGATTTTTACCTAGAAAACTAACCAAACCGAAATTTTTAAGCAAAAAAAACAACCAAAACTGAACGGGCTTTCTGATGAGCTTTTCTGATGGGCTTGTAATTGATGTTAATATTGTATAATTTTATTACAAGATTCTAGAATATATTTAATTTTTTTGACACCGAATATTCATGTATATTACATTATTAGTGCTAATATTGTATTCAATATTCTGCAAGCCTTCCTAATAATGTTTTTGGAGTAAAACTCCTACATCAAAGTTTAAATAACACACACACACTAAGTTAAATTTTAAATTACAAAGCATGGCCTTCAAAAGGGCTTAGAAAAAACAACAAATAACCTTATTATAAAACATTTCATGCAAAAAATATAAATCTTCATTGCATACATCATCTCAATCGAAAAACATATCAAGAAGATTGCATTTTGATTCCTTAATACCATTGACATCAAAACTTCAAAAAAAACATGTTAACAACCATAATTTATATGAGAATGATAAATTATAAATATGTTTACACTATACAGATTAGACAGTGTTTTTGCATATTTGACTCCAATACAACAAATGTCTTTTTCAAAGAGTTACATCCCTATCAAAGTTCAGCAGCTATACCAGAATATAATAAGGAAAAGGGGGGGAATGAAAACAAATTATTCTTCTTCAAGGTCAGAAGCTGACTTTATGCCAAATTCACAAACTTTATGCTATCTATGATTGCTAGCAAATTGATCACTAAAAAATACCTCTTTTTTCTCGTAATCAAAACAATTTCTTAAGGACCTTTTTGGCTTCCATTAAAGGAAAGGCAAAAAAGTTCTAACCTTTGAATATCATGCTTTAACCCTTCTACTTTTTGCTTCACCTGACCAACAAAAGAATATAAAAAAACGATAAAACCCAGAATTCATACTTTGCCTCCCTCATTAATTCTTAACAGTTTCTAAGCAACCAAACAAAGTTTCTAGCTTTAACAAAATTACTCTTAAATTTAAAAACATAATAAGGAAGAAAAAAAAAGAATACTTACTCTTGAAGAACTAATTAAAAAGAGGCCTGAAGAGAATATATAGAGAAGCTAAAAAAAGCCTAAGAAATTTCGATGAATTGGTCAAATTGAATTAGAAAAAGGTAAACTTGTTAACAAGAACAAAAATAATAATATTGACAGTCTAGTAGAGAAAAAGAAAGAAATGTCAAAAGCAAGAAGGAAAGCACCAGAGAAATAAAATTGATGTCTCCAAAGAGAAGCAAATTATGAGACCAACAACAGACATAAGGGAGGTGACTGGTTTACTAGATCTGGAGGTTAGGTGTGGTGACTGGTGTGTGTCATGCCCGTGTAGGAGAGGGAGGTGATTGGTTTGTTAGATTTGAAGATGAAAATTGAAGCCTTGTTAAAGGTTTACTAGTCTACAAGAGTTAGGAGATAAAAATTGATTAATTTGATTTTGTTAGACAACTAGATCTGGCCATAAAGTTTTGTATAGAGATGGGGAAATCAATTTTTATCAGGCTGAGAGTGTAAGAGATTGAGATTTGAGAGTTGTGGCTTATGAAGACTGGGGCGGCAGCTTATGTGGGCTTATGGGTAAAGATAGCTACTAGATGCAGAGTAAGGAGAAGACGGGTACTGCTAATGCTAGGGTTAAAAATTAGAAAGTGCTTTTATAGTATTTTGTTTTAACTAAACTGGTTCGATTCAGTTTTTTCGGTTTCAGGCTTATTAAACCGAACCAAACCAAAAAAATTTAAAAATATTTTATTCAGTTTTTATTTATGGTTTAGTTTTTTCAGTTTAATCGGTTTTTCAGTTTTTTTGCTCACTCCTAGTGCATCTCATATCCCTTTTGGCAACAAATCAC
>Ga0325401_1007655_pt1 | contig 10489 bp, 3 predicted proteins | sample PopdelMetagenome_FD_205666 | JGI IMG/M metagenome (GOLD analysis project Ga0325401, IMG submission 205666) | Populus deltoides microbial communities from Bellville, Georgia, United States - Xylem-PdKOR-R2 | ecosystem: Host-associated > Plants > Phyllosphere > Stem > Wood/Secondary xylem | place...
TTTTTTTTTTTTTTAATAAATGAATTTGATAAGTTAAAAAAGAATTCTAGCGAGTTAAGAAATAAAATTCAGATTATATTTATATGCATGTATCTTTTACTCATGCACTCCTGTATAAAATCTAATTATATGGAAAATGGTATTTTTAATATCTTTACATAATTCACTTATATACACTACAAGAAGTTTTTTTTTTTTTAGAAAAGCAATGAAATTATTAATGAAAAATATTTCATTACTGTTTGCCAATGAAAATTGCATTAAAAAGTTTTCATTTATAATTTTTGATGAAAATAATGACATAATAAAAAAAATAAAAAATCATATTGGCAATTCTATTGATATTTCTAACATGTCAAATAACAAACAATGATTTTTATTAATGATTTTAAAAAGAGTTAAAACTTGACAATCCACTCCCCCTTTCTTCTTCTTCTTCTTTTTTAATTTGAACCCCAATCCTAATTTCTTTAAATTTACAACAACCATAACTCTACTAGATAGTTGACTTGCACCATGCTATGGGTTGAATCAAATTTTTTTTAATATAAAAAAAATACTCAAGCGTTGCTAATATTTTTCTAATAAAAAAATAATTTTTTTATAAAAAAATATCATTTTAATATATTTCAACACAAAAAATATTTAAAAAAATAACCGCAATTATACTCGCAACCCAAAAACTAAAAAAAGAAGACCCAAAGCACACAAGAGTGTTGTAGCTGGCAAGTAATTGTCAACAGAACTTTAAATTTTGCAGCCTAAGATTATACAAGAATTCCAATCACCCAAGCCCGTAATTGTTGATTTGATTTTAATTTTATGGACTAGTAAAGTGGCCTTATTACCAGGCTCGTAACATGAACCAAGTTGAAATGGGCCTACTATAATTCATGAAAGACTAAAGACTTTGCCACAACACCAAATAACATTTTTGATATAAAGTTTCCATTTTTTTTTTAATGTGGATCCAAACTAAACCATTGATACAAAACCCATCTTGATTCCACTCATAATAGTAGGGAGCATTATATTCTTAACATAATTAGCATTAGTCTATCTCTAACATGAAAATAATTATTGTTTATATATTCTTAAGTATAATAAAATTAGAGTTAAGGGCATGAAAAATTATGGCTACATGTTAGAATATTATATTTATGATTTGGAATTTATATCATGAATGGTTTGTTAATCATCAAAGTGATCAGACTCTTAAAAGAAATTGTATGATGTTTTTCTTTTCAATTACCTATGAATTTTGATATTTATAAATGGCTTGATGATTGTTTATTTGTGAATAAATTAAAATTTATTATTATAAGCAGTCGAAGGTTAATTAGTTGTTCTTATGATTAATGAACTTATTGGTTGGTAATCAATATATATATATATATATATATATATATATATATATAATGCATCTAATTAATGAATATACAATTACCAGATTAAGTCAAATTTTATTAGCATTATTATGACTATTTTTTTTATAATGTTGCATCACCGAACGAGATCATTGATATGCATTTATTATTATGTGAATTATTTTCTGAATGTGTATTATATATGTAAGTTGTGGCTTAGAGTATTAATATTTGAGCATTTTATTAATCTTTGAAGTATTTATTTCTATTTCTCTTCATTGCTTCATTTGTTCTAATATTTAATGTACTAAATTTCTTAGATTAGTGTGAACGAGTCCAATTTCATCCAAGTATTTTAGTTTTTTATTTGACATATGAAGTTGAGAAAGATATTGCTATTACTAACCTTAATGGTGTTAAAGAAATTTGTTTTCCATAAGACTTGGAAATGATTAAAGAGATTGAGTTTAATGTTTATGTGAATGAGTATAGTAAATAGCATCAAGTATGCTTTTTTTAAAAAAAAATTAAAAGTGCTAAGAAATTTATGAAATTTATGGAATAACATTTCCAAATTATAGATATGTCATTTGTTGAGACAATAATAGGTACTTCGACCACCATGAAGTTTGATAGTTCTCTTATTACCATATATGAGCATGTTATTAAAATGACAAACATTGCAATAAGACTTAAATTCTTCAGAATGAATGTAGATGAGAATTTCTTTGTGAAGCTTATCACCAACTTATTATCTCTTGAATATAGTTCTTTTTAAATGAACTATAATTTTATAAAGACTTGTTTAAAAGAAAATGAGATTTAAGAATTAAGAGACTCATTTCATTCATTTTATTTGTTAAATGAGGTTCCTAGCAAGACAAATCTAAAAATATATTATGAATTATTAACTAGTAGGAAATCTAGTTTGAGACACCTGCATGTTTGAGGTTGTCCAATATAATTTATAATACACATAAAAAGAAAACTGAATTCAAGAACAATTAGTGATTTCTTTATTGGTTATCTAGAAAAATCTAAAAGGTATATTCTAACCATAACACAAGAATTGTTAAAATTATAAATGCTAGGTTTAATAAAAATGATGAAGTTATTGAGAGTGAAATACCATGCAATTTAAAAATTTAAGAAGTTAAGGTATAATTATTGAAAAGTTTAACAATTATCAAAACAACAAATGAATGATTATATACCCCAATATAAAGATATTATTGATGACCCTATAATACACGAGCTTCACTAAATAGTATTAAAAAGGTCCCAATGACAAAGAAAGTCTATTATTTTGAATCATTATATTGTATATCTACATAATTTAGAATTTGACTCAAGAATTGATAATGATTCAATTTTATTTTCACATGGAATTAATAATGGTAATTCTAATAAATAAGTAGAAGCCATGAAAGATGAGTTAAGATCTATAGAACAAAGTAAAGTTTGAGGCCATGTTAAATAATTGAAGGTTGCAAAAGAGTTGGATGTAAATGGGTTTTCAAGATCAAACGAGTCTCAAATGGAAACATTGAACAATACAAGGCATACTTGTTACCAAAGATTTTACATAGAAATGTGATATTGACTACAAAAAGAATTTTTCACTAGTCTTTAGAATAGACTTCTTTAAAATTATCATGGCTTGGACAACTCATTACAATTTAGAGTTACATTATATAGATTTGAAAAATGACTTTTTAAATGAGAATAAAGAATAAGTCTATATGAATCAACTAAAGTGCTTTTCAGTTGAATGAAAGGAGCATATAATGTGTAAATTTAAGAAATCAATATATAAACCTCTAGATAATGGTATCTTAATTTTAATAATACTATTATTTCCTTTAGATTTAAGAAAAATATTGTTGACCAGTGTATATATGTCAAGGTCAGTGGGAGCAAGTTTACATTTTTTATTCTTTATATTAATGAAATCTTGCTTGCAATTAATTATCTTAGTTTATTACATGAGATCAATAATTTCTCTATAATAACTTTGAAATGGAAGAGGAAACTTATGTTATTGGGATAGGAATTTTCCAAGTTATAAGGAGATTTAGATTAAATAGATGCTCAATAAATGTTATTCAACTTTAAAAAAAGAGATAAATTTGGTCTTATGTAATGCATAAAGAATGAATTGGAATATAAATAAATAAAAAAAATATATTTATACTTCAATTATTAGAAGTTTGATGTATGTTCAAACTTGTACCAACTCAAACATCAACTTTATTCTTATTAATCTAGGTTTGGATCACTAGACGACTCTATTGAAAATATTGGGATACTTTCAAGGAATAAAATATTATATGCTTGCTTATAGAAAATTTTATCATCTTAAGGTGATTGAATATTCATATTCAAATTTTCTTTGATGTGTAGATATAAGAAAATTCACATTGTGATATTTGTTCTTTAGTTAGATGAGAAATCTTATGGGAGAGTGTGAAATAATCTATTATTGTTGCATCCATTATAAAAGCTGAATTTTTGACATGCTTTGAGGACATAAGTCAGTTGAATTGGTTATGGAATTTTATTTTAGAACTTGAAGTTATTGACAATTATGATAATTTCAGGGTTATCTTTTTTCTAAAAATAAAAAGTATTAACATACTGCAAAACATATAGAATTAAAATACTTTATTGTTAAAGAAAAAGTTTAGAAACAACGAGTGTCAATTGAATTCATGAGCATCAGTCTTATGATTGTTGATTTACTAATGAAAAGAACATTAACAAAAGAATCATCACCAAAAACATTTATCAGTTATGTTGAAATAATAGGTGTTATTGGACATTATTATTAATAATATATCATGACTTTATGAAAATTATGTATTTGACACTCTAATTTCGTATACATGATTGAATTAGTATAACAATAATAGAAATTGGACCAATTATATGCAACATGAAGGACTAATATTATAGTATATGGAAGGGACATGTTGAATCGATGATGTACAACTACCATAACTCTTATTAGTTCTCTTACGTAACTATGATGTATGATGTGATAAATGTAGGTAAGATTTTAGTGTTACTCTACGTGAATTATGTTGATATATTTATTAAACAATGAATATATATAAGGTCATGGAAGCCAAATAAAATAATATAAATTGTGGCCCACATGAATAAGATAATGGGCTCTTGAATGATTAAATAAATATTAATGCTAAAACTCTATTGGTCAATTTAATAATTGCACATATTGCTGTTCTTACCCATTTTTGGGTCTCCATAAAAAAAATGAGAAAATATAAAAAAGTATAAAAAATATGTTCAGAAGAAAACCAAAAAATAATAGTATTGAGAAGAAGATGCTAGAGTGCCTATAAAATAATTAAAAATTAGTTGAGAAGGTTTAAAAATATAAAGATTGAAATTTGACACTATATTTTTTTACTAATGAGAGCCCTGTTGAAAAGAAAAAATTCAATTTGAAGAAGAAACGTCCACAATCAAATGTTTATGGACTCAATTAAATTTTATTAAAGGTTTAATTGAATTTATGGAGGGTTTGATTGTAAGAAAGATTAATTTTTAAGTCAATTTGAGCTTTAATTGGAAGAAATTAAAGTCTAAGGGTCAAATTATAATTTTTAAGAGTTGATTTTGTCAAAACAGGGACTTGATTGCATAAAGATTAAAGTTTGATGGCCAATTAGGGACTTGATTGAAGAAATCCAAAATTAATGACCAAACTAGAAAAGACGAGTAAATAGAGGACTGAAATTGACTGAATCAGGAGCTAAATTGAATAAATTGAAAGTTTATTGATCAGTTGAAGGTCAAAATACACAAATTCAAAGCCAAATTAAAAAAATTATAAATTATGGCCCACATAAATAAGATAATGGGCTCTTGAATGATTAAATAAATATTAATGCTAAAATCCTATTGGTCAATTTAAAAATTGCACACATTGTTGTTCATATCCATTTTTGGATCCCCACAAAAAAATTAGAAAATATAAAAAAGTAAAAAAATACATTCAGAAGAAAACCAAAAAATAATAGTATTGAGAAGAAAATGTGAGAGTGCCCAGAAAATGACCAAAAATTAGTTGAGGAGGTTCAAAAATATAAATATTGAAATTTGACACTATATTTTTTTACTAATAAAAGTCACGTTGAAAAAGAAAATTCAATTTAAAGAAGAAACGTCCAAAATTAAATGTTTATGGACTTAATTAAATTTTATTAAAGGTTTAATTGAATTTATCAATGGTTTAATTGCAAGAAAAATTAATTTGAAGTCATTTGGGGTTTAATTGGAAGAAATTAAAATTTAGGGGTCAAATTCTAATTTTTAAGAGTTGATTAGGTTACAACAGGGGCTTAATTGTATAAATATTAAAGTTTGATGGCCAATTAGGAACTTGATTGAAGAAATCTAAAACCAAGGATCAAATTGGAAAAGGCGTGTAAATAGAGGGACTGAAATTGACTGAATCAGGGGCTAAATTGAATAAATTGAAAGTTTATTGATCAATTGAGGGTCAAAATACACAAATTCAAAACCAAGGTTCAAAGTGAAAAAGGCGGCCAACTTCAGGGCTGGCATTTGAATTTGACAGGGATGCAATTGAATTGATTCTTAAGATCAAAATTGCATTTAAGACCTTGATTGAACAAATCAAAATTTAAGGATTCATTTGGAATTTGATATGTTTTTGGCGCCATTTCCTTTTAAATGAAGTAATGTGTTTTGTGCAAAAGGACGCCATTTCATATAGTGTTCACATAAATTAAAAAAAAACGCAGAACAGTGCCATTTTAAAAGTATTGTGCTTCTTCTTCTTCCCCTGGATGCGCAAGGCAGGTATAGAAGAAGAAATTTCCCCTGCAAACGCCTCTCTCTCTTGCCCCCCCAACTTGCCCAGACTCCGGCCTCGTGAGCCATCGTCAACAACAACATCACCACCCCCAGGTTAACCTCCCCTCTCCTCCTCTTCCTCCTCCTCCTCCGGTTGCTCCATTGTTTTGTAATTGAATAGTGGAGAGCTTCTTCACTGTTTAGCGGGCTGGACAACTTTGTCTCAAACCAAAATAGTTGGGTCGAGTCCAAGCCAATCCAAAAAACATAAAAGAAAAATATCTTTGGGTCGACACCCACCCAACACTCTTCTGGGCCGATGTTGGCCCCACTTCTTCTAGGCCGAGTTTGGCCCAACAAGGATGGGATCAACCCATATATTTAGGCCAACCCATCCCATTATATATTAATAACATTATATGATATAATATTATATATTGAAAAATTCCAAAAAACATCCTTTCAAAATTTATGATTTTCCCGCGTATTTTTCTATTAATTTTGCTTAATATTGGTTTGTGTACTTATACTGTAAAAATACAAATATTTTATTAAAATACTCAGTTTTCTTTGAAATGTTGCAAAACAATTATATAGAAAAACAAAATAATATCTTTTTTTCGTTCATATGGTCAAGTCTCTTAAAGCTTGTAAGAAATTTTCATATCATATTTTCATATAACAAAAAAAATTTTAAAAATACGTTTTAGCATGCATTTTTTTGCTTTAATAACCTGTTTATTAAAGTCATGAGAACTATACTAATTTTTCAAAAAATACCAAAAAAATATTTTTTTTTAATATATGAGATTACGAACTTATACGTAAAACGTATCCTCAATATTAAAAAGTTAGTTCTTCTTTAGCAACATTAGAACAATTAAGTTTTACCCGATAAGATAAGAATCTTCTTATTGAAGAGGACTTTTCTTAAATCTTAAACAGAAAAACAATTAAAAAACGCGACAATATCTTAGCATATATCAGACAATTAAACAATATAGCATACCTTAGGTAGGGTGTATTTGGGGTGCTAATAGCTTCACTTTATGCAACTAGTTCTCATGCCCAATCTCTGAGACCAACTAGGGTTTTAGTGACAAAACAAAGTTGGTGGTGACTCTCATTCCCTCTCTTTATTGAAAAGACAAGAAATCCTTATCTACCACATTTCCCGATTATATAAAAATACAAGAGGGGACGCAATCGTCATGATGCCTCACATATGCGACAAATGTTACAACTTATTTTTAGGTTATTATCTAAATTCACTTTTTTTCTTCCAAAACAAAAATGAAGAAATAAAATAAAGATTGACAACGCTAAGAAAGCAAGCCGTGAAGGATCTCAAACATGGAAAAATCAAGCTGTAATTTCAGAAGGAATTAAAAGTGTAATTGTATCCCATTACACCCAAGACTGAAGAAACAATGCAGATTCAAGGTCAAATTAAATGACTATTGGATGAATTTGTATAGAAATTAAGTCCAAGGGTATAATTAAATATTTAATAGGTCAATTTGATTTAATCATAGGCCAAATTAAAGTTTAATTATGTTTGAGAATTAATTTGAGTCCAATTTAAGGATTTAATTAATGTAAAGACTTAATTATACTTTAAGTGGGTTAAATTAATTTTATTAGGGGTTTAATTAGTGAAAAATTAAGTTTAGGAGCTCAATTTGAGCTTATTTTGAGAAGATTGGAATTTTAAAATACCAAATTTAATTTTTACTAAGTCAATTGGTTGAAATCAGGGGTAAAATTGCAAGAAATTCAAAGTTTTTGGGCCAATTAAGGGCTAAATTAAAGAAATCCACAGCCAATGACCATTATGTAAAGGGCGTTAAACTCTAGGGACCCAATTGACGAGAATCAGGGGCTAAATTAAAGAAATTTGAAAGTTTGATGGTCAATTGGGGCTAAATTGCATAAATCTGAGACTAAAGACCAAAATAAAAAAAGGCAGTCAACATCAAGTCCGACATTTGAATTTGACATGGATGCAATTGAATTGATTCTTAAATCAAAATTGCAATTGAGGACTTGATTGAATAAATAAATAATTAAGGACTAATTTGGAAAGTGATTTCTTTGGTGCAATTTTCATTTAAATGAAATAGCACATTTTGTACAAAATGATGTCGTTTCATTCATTGTTATTAATAAAAAAAAAATACAAAGCTGAAAATAATGTTGTTTTGATGGCACTGTGTAACTTTTTCTTCCCTAGACGAAGATAGAGAAGGGGAAGAAAGGTTTATTTTGCAGTCTCTCTCTCTCTCTCTCCCCCCCTCCCACTTGCTCATATCTTGACACAACCCACACCCCTTTATAGCCTACCACCATAATAAAATGCGAGGAGAGCCATGCTTTGCGAGCAGCTGTATAGAGGCCGCCTCAGGCACCTTACCCAGTCCCCATGACTAGACAGGGGTAAGGTAGCTCTCGCTCCCCCTACGCCACGATTGGAACAAGAGAAAAAAAAGTGATGGGAATGACATTTTTAGGAGAAGGAGAGAACGAACAAACGAAAAACAAATGAAGAGAAAAGAGGGATTTTGAGAGTTGAAAAACTGAGAAAATAGAGAAGACTAGGGAGGAAAGAAAGACGAGAAAAAAAATAGAGAGAAGGGGATGAAAGACAAAGAAACAGAAGGGGATTTAAAAGGTGAAAAATAAATAAAGAACAAAGAACGACAGGACAAAAGAACGAGAGAAACAGAAGTGAAGAAAAGAAAGAAATAACAGGTGAAAACCGAAAGGGAAAGAAGGAGAGAAATAAAAATAAAAAACATAAGGATGAAGAAACAAAGAGAAGCATAAGGGAAAATGGGAGGAACTACCGCAACGCCACTATCTGCAGCCACATTTCGCCACCACCGTCACAAGACACCACCCAGTTAGCTTTCCCTCGCCCTTCTCCTCATCCTTCTTCTTTTGCTTTGTCATCTCTACTGTTCTGCAAAGCGAACAATAGAGAGTGAATTAATTCACTCTCCACTATTCATATTGCATGTGAACAGCGGAGAGTTCTCCATTGTTCACAAGGCTAGACTAGTTTTGAACCAGACTAAAATAATTTGGTCGGGTTAATCCCAGTCTAAAAGGAGAAAATTTATTGGGCCGACACCGGCCCAATCCTTGTCTCGAGCCGATGTTGGCCCAACACCTTTGGGTTAATCTTAACCTAATTTATTCTAGGCTGATTTCGACGCAGCTAGGATGGGCTCAACCCATATAATTGGGTCAGACCCATTCTAATTTATTATAATATAATAATATTATATTATATATTAATTAAAATTTTTTTCAAAAGGATTCCAAAAATCCTTTAAAATAATTTGTGATTTTCTCGCGTATTGTTCTCAATTTTGATTAATATTGGTTTGTATTTTTAGTATTTTTATATTGTAAAAATACAAATCTTGTATTAAAAAACACAATTTTCTCCCAAACATTGCAAAACATTACACAAAAAAAAACAAAAAAAAAACTTGTTTTCATTACATACAGTCAAGTCTCTCAAATATAGAAATTTTCATATCATATTGTCATATAGCAAAAAAATTCAAAATTTATGTATTAACATGCATTTTTTACTTTAATAACTAGTTTATTAAAGCCATGAGAACTAGGCCAATATTTCAAAAATATCAAAAGAATTATTTTATTTTTTTTTAATATCTAGGATTACGAATTTATACTTAAGACGTATTCCTAATATTAAATAAAAGTTAGTTTTTCTTCTTTTTTTTTACATTAGAATGGTTAGGTTTTTCCCGATAAGATAAGAATCTTCTTACCTAGTAAAACTTTTCTTAAACCTTAAACAAACCAATAATAAGAAAGCACAATAAAACCTCAACTTTTATTAGACAATTAAACAATGTAGCTTACCTTAGGTAGGACATATTTCGAGTGCTAATACCTTCCTTTACGCAACCAGTCCTAGTGTCAGATCTCTTAGATCAGTTAGGGTTTCTAGTGACCAAAATTCAATGTGGCGACACTCATTCCCTCTTTCCACTAATAAAACACAAGAACTCTTTGTCTCTCCTATTATACCGATTACTCAAAGCAAGAGAGTGGACACATTCGCTGTGACGTGCACTCACGTACGACATATATGATGTATATATAATATAAGGAGTCTACTTAGAAAACTAATCATCTCTCAACCCTATAATTGTATGTTTTATTTCATCAAAAACTTACGTAAGAGAATTGAGGGAAATAAGAGTAAAATAGTGATACATATGGAATTTAAAAACAGT
>Ga0325401_1007657_pt1 | contig 10488 bp, 8 predicted proteins | sample PopdelMetagenome_FD_205666 | JGI IMG/M metagenome (GOLD analysis project Ga0325401, IMG submission 205666) | Populus deltoides microbial communities from Bellville, Georgia, United States - Xylem-PdKOR-R2 | ecosystem: Host-associated > Plants > Phyllosphere > Stem > Wood/Secondary xylem | place...
CAATTCATTGCCCGGCGGTCGTGCGACCACAACATCATGAAACATGGCCAAATGTAAACTCCATGAAGAAGTGAGTGATCCTCGTAAACAAAGAAGGATTTGCTGACTTCCACACTGCTCCATCTTCTATAAATACTGCTCAAATCCTAGCCCTTCAAATTTATAACCACCGCTAGATTTCAAAAGAGCAAACTTCAATAACAGTCCCATATCTTTAGGGAAAATCTTATTTAGGTCCCCAACTTATTTTTTTTCTCTCCTTAAATAAATCATTCCTTCGGTTACAAATGCAAATAGCATGATTGTTAAGTAATAACGTGAAAATAATTAAATATCTATTTTTTTAATAAAAAAAACTATTAATTTTTTTAATCTCTTTGTTTTGAATCACATGATCGAATTACTATATAAAAAACATAAAACCTTGTTTTTATATATATATATATATATTGTCTACTCTATCACGTGATGAGAGGATTTTACTAAATTCAAGTCTATAACGGGGAAGATAAATTAAGTTAGTTTTTTACATGATTAGTTAACAATCTTGTTAATTGAAATCACTAAAAGGATGTGATTGAAAATGCATGGTTACATTAGGTACCTAATTGAACATTGTTCTTAGGTTTCCCATCTCAGAATTTACATTGCATAGGCATGGTCTTTATAAATCTGACTTTTCAACGCGGAGGAAATGCCAATTAACCCAGTAGTTGGTACAAAATCACAACCCAGGTTTATTCCCATTTTGCCCCTCCCTCCCAAGGACACACTACACATACCATGATTTGACATACACGAATTACTCTCCTCTCCTCTCCTCTCTCTCTCTCTCTCGTTCAAAGAGCAAGAATTCAGAAAGATTTGAAGCCAGCCCAGTATCATTTTGTCACTTAAAAATCCAGTACAAACACCTGATCGTCTCATTTTGCAACTTAAAAAGCGCGTGAGATGTTAGTACTAATAGTGGTAGCAAACACTCCGATTTTAAGATTTCAATGTTGTCCCAAACAACAAACCTGACATCTGCGGATTTATTACACTGACTGTCTATTTTCCTTGTCTCTTATTTGTCACTTTGATTTGAAAAGAGCGCTCACCTATTAAGCAGCTTGGGCTCTGAGGGCAGTTACAATCTTTGCTGTTTTTGGGACAGGCGAAGGCAGAGATAAAAAGAGTGAAATTCGCTTTGGAACATGCAGTGGATCTGATGCAGATGGTAATCTGAGCAGGTACTGATGAAGTTGGGTTCTTGAGAGAAAAGAAAAGATTGCATTTTTAGGATTTTCTTTGGCTACCCAGAAAATAAGAAAGAGAGGGGAAGAGAAAGTTAAAAAGGAAAAGAAGTTTTCAAGCAGCAGCGTTTGGAAAAGCAAGATACCATAGTTCTTGTTTGGTATGTGAAATGTTCTACTTAATTCAGCTGATTGTACCTTTTCTGCCTTACCTAACAAAAATTTTCTCTTCATCCTGTGCTTTGTTTCTACAAATATTTTTCTAGTGAAGTAAGATAAAATGTTAAAAAAGCACACTTTCTTACTTAATTTGCTCTCGCTTTCTCTCTCTCATATTATCTTTTGCTAATATTCTTCTCTCCATTAGTAATACCTAAATGATCCATCCACTTGTGTCCCAGTGCAGGATTTTGAATCTAGCAATGTCACTGGCAATCAAACCTCATCTCCACCATCAAAATCACAGAATGCACAAATCCACGTCAACAAACAGCAGAGACTGGACACAGATCTACAAAATTTATGGCATGGAACAATGGCAAACATTACTTTTTCTCACATTTCAAGCTATTCTCTTCTCCATTTTATCAATCCTTTTCCTCCTTTACTTCCAACCAATCTGTCAATTTCTAGACACTCTCTTCATCTTCACCCCCACCAGCTCCACCGGTGGTGGCAGTGCAGCACGTTTTGCTGCTGGATTCACCGGCTGCGTGACAGCACTGTCTGCTGTTTGTTTGTTTTTCGCGGCCGGGAACTTCTTTTATAGTGCTGTTGGGTTGCACTATGAAATGGCGCAAAGGATCGTGAGTTGTGTGAATGATTGGTCTACTGTTAAGGTTGCTCTTGATATTGGGTGCGGCCGTGGGATTTTGTTGAATGCGGTGGCTACTCAGTTGAAGAAGACAGGGAGTTCGGGTCGGGTTGTTGGGTTGGACCGGTCTAAAAGAACTACTTTGTCTACGCTTCGAACCGCCAACATGGAAGGTGAGTTTGGTTGGTGTTGGATTAAGTTAAGCACCTTTTGATAATCCTTCACATACTGACCTTTTTACTAAATTTATTATTTATTTTTTACAAAACATGTTCTAATTTTTTGGCTTTAATGCTTTTAAATTTATGGCTGCTGTGAATTTTTTGAATTTGGTTTTTGCGTAATTGGTGGTTCGGTTTAGTTTCTGGTTATTTGGTTGTGGCTGCTCTTGTTTTCCTAATGTTTTTTGGAGTTTCGGTTCAAAATTAGTTCAAGTTATGCAGGTTATTGAGCTATTTGCAGTTTTTTCCCCCAGTTTTGGTTCAATCTTGAAGCACCAATCTCTTTCTAGAGGGTATCTTACATGACAAATCTTAAGTTTCTTAAAAGTTCGGAATTTATTCTTTGTAGATGGGAACAATTTTTTTTTTCTTTCGCTAAAACTTAAATTTAATTTAATACATGTACTAATTGTTATAATTTTTTGGTACAAACTTTTGTCGATTCGAATATATATTGCTAACAATTGTGGCAATTTCACTATGAGAAATTCATACTTGAGTTCTGGTTATTGAATTAACTTGCAGACTATCTTCTACTTGCACATGCCCTTAATTGCTTAATTGTTTTCGCTTATAGATGATGGATTTATTATGATTTGCATGAACAGGTGTGGGAGAGTATGTCACTTGCAGAGAGGGTGATGTGAGGAGTCTACCGTTTGGTGACAACTATTTTGATGTTGTGGTATCAGCTACTTTTGTACACACAGTTGGAAAAGAGTATGGTCATCGGACAGTGGAGGCCGCAGCAGAAAGAATGAGGGTGTTGGGTGAGATGGTCAGGGTTTTGAAGCCCTGTGGTGTTGGGGTTTTGTGGGATCTACTACATGTGCCGGAATATGTCCGACGACTCCAAGAATTGAAGATGGAGGATATTAGGGTTTCAGAGCGGGTAACTGCCTTCATGGTGAGCAGCCACATCGTATCATTTCGGAAACCTAGTCAGCACGTGCTGGGTTGTGGCGAGGTTCGTCTGGATTGGAGGTTCTGATGTGCTAGTACACATCCTAGTTATTTGTCAAAAAAATTAGGAAAAAAATAAATAAATCAAGATGAAAAAATAGGAAAAGAATTAGGGAAATATACGTATGTTACTGGTGATCTTACTTTCAAAAGTCTGGGAAGACGAAGCCGGCCCAGATGCCTTGTTGAAAACGTATACATGTGTTGTAGTAGTGTTATTGTATATCAATGAAGGAACTGATTGCAAATTTACTGTTTCTTAAACTGATTTTTTTGAATTGATCGTGGAGTCATATTTTGAATTGCTGCATGCCTGTGCATCTTGGCATTCATGTCAAGCCGGAAAAGAAGAGTGAAATTTCTGAATTTCATCCTAATTCATGAGATCATAGAACAGCATTTCAGTCCTTCAGAGTTTTGTCAAAAGATAGAATCAGACCTCTCATGATTTAAACCATACAAGGAGATTAGTTTGCGTTTTAATTACAGGATAGCATGGTTAATCTTGGATTCTAAGTTATGATCATAAACTTCTTTGTACAAAGGTTATCATTGTATCTAGAAAGTTGATGAAACATGTTGTGTTCTGCTTTACAAAAGTTAGCACAACCAAATTAGGTGGTTGGAGCTCACTATACAATTGTTTCAAAACATAGTATTGGACTTTTGTAATCATTGAATTACAAGTGGAAAGAGTTTTGTGTAGATTCCAAGGATAGCCTAAGCCCATGTCTCTTGATATTATAGCTGCTGCTGCTTTCCACGTTCATGTGACCTCGCCTGCCTGGAAAAAAGACATCGGGATTGAAGAGAGTGATATCCTACTTTCTTTCTCTAGCTTTTTCTTGGTTGAAGATTCAAGACAGTGATATATCTGGTGGGATGCAACTTTGGTGGACACCCTGAGCTTAGAGAGTCGATGAGGATTTGTTTGTCAAGTCAGTCCTTGATCTTTGATAGGGAGAAACATGTGATGTTTTGAGTCAACTGGGAACGAGTTAGGTTGATATTGAATCTCTTCATGATTACCATGAAAGTTACAGAGAATAAACTTAAAGAAGAGAAAAAACTGCAGTAAAGCCGAAATAATTAGCTCTGGTTAAATCTTTTCCTTTTTGAACCATAGTATCTTGGAACCATGCACGCCGAGGAAAAAACAACTAGCCATCCGAGCCAAGTGCTGCAAAACATCTTTATCGGCTATTGTTTATTAGATCATCCTCGTGAATACTGGCGAGCCCTTTAGTGTTTTAATTGCACCATGTGCTCGATCATGATAAACAAATATAACTCCATTTTTTTTCTTAGTGAAGTTTTTATTTTAAATGTTGATGTCCATGGAGACAAATCGGATGCTTTATTTAAAGCATAAACCCTGACACCATAATGTTTATGAGTTATGACTGCTACTTTCTTTTTTCCATGAAGCACCATCCCAGATTTATTGCAGGTGGTTAACTGGATCTTAAAGCAGCCTGAGCAGGAGGTGGACACCACAATATTCAGGCCATGTGGTTTGCAATTTAACTAAACAAGAGCGATATCTTGCTAATTAAGATGCGGTTTTGTGGGGAGTTGAAGGTATGGCCAGGTTGGTGCCCCGTCGGCATCGTAGTCGTTGATGGAGTAAACACAGGGCTCGGAGTGGGGAGTGGACAATGGAAAATTAATCAGTTAGATGGGAAATAAATCCTATGCAATCATTTCCTGCGATGACCCTTCTAATTTTCTTGAGCTCAAGCGAAGATTTGTTTTAGAGAAGAGGAGAATTTAGCCACCAGGATGCTCTCCAATTCTCACTGCCCGGAACCTTAAATGTAAATTTCACTTCACTGACTAAATATAATGGCGGTGTTTATCATAAAATAAGTATATATTTGAAAGTAATTGTTTTTTTAAAATGTTTTTTTATTTATAAATATATATATATTTTTTAAATTTTATTTTTAAAATCAATATATCAAAATAATTTAAAAATATTAAATAAATTATTTTTTTAAAATTAAAATTCTTGAAAACAACGCTTCACCGACGTTCCAAACGCTTTCTAAAGACTAAAATTGTACCGTAATAAGATAATTGGCATCTCTAACATGACTGTACGAGTTATTTGCTTGCAGATAACAAAATCATAGATTATTAATTATTTATTAGATATAAGAGTAATAGCTTGGAACTAAAGGAGTTTTTCTTTCTGTAATTTTGGGTTTAAATTCTGTGTACTTACTATGATCATCACTGAAAGTTTAAATAGCTGTTAATTTCAGGACTCATGAGATTAGTCGAGATGCACGCAAGCTGATCCGGAAACTCACATTAAAAAAAAATCATATATTATTGTAAAAAAAAAACAGGATTAAACTAACAACATTATTAAACGAGTACAAAAAATCCAAATAATTTCTCAAGTATTAGTTTATAAATCCATAGATAAAATTGTCGGGGGATTAGAGATATGGATTAATTTAGGATGAGCATTTTTCTAATGAGATGTTCTTTGTAGCAGCACATAGAGGTTAGAAAATCTAAATATTTGGGGAATCGAATGAATTTTTTTTTTTATTACACAAACTTATCTTTATTAATTTAATATAAATGCTTTCATTTTTATAAATCCCTTGGTGTACTTCTGTATTCGAGTTTTTTATAAATCCGAAAGCTAATAAAGATTTTAAAAATAAATAAAAGGGCCCAAAAGCAAGTATGGATGAAATCCGATAAAGGCTGCGAATCTAGAACCAGCCAATCAAAAAAGCCGGTGTGGTTATAGAAGGATATTTAGAAGAGATAAACTTAGATGGATAAAGGGCCTGTTGAGGCCCAGTTTTAATATCCAAAGGACCCACACCTACTTTCACTGCATGTGTTAAGGAAGTTCGACTTCAGCGGTTCAGCCCTCTCCCCCTGACCTGACCCGTTTCGAAACTCGCCCTTTTATTTATTTATTATTTATTTTATGGTTACCCTTTTGCCCTTTATTTATTTGTTAGGTAAAAACTCAAATAAGTCTTAGCTGCTATAGCGGGATTCTTGATTTTTTATTATTATTATTATATATATATATATATCAATTAAATTTTATAATTCATTTTTGATAATAATTTAATTTCAATTTATATGTATATGCATAGAAAATGATGTTGGTTTGTAGTAAGGTTGAAAAATATGAGAAGAGTTTGGACCAACACTTAATTGAAAACTTTGGGAACTAAATATTAATAAGCAGTTTTTGTAGACTAAACTGAGTTGTAGCTTCGAAGCTATTTTGAGAATTGTCTAACCATAGTTTATCTCAAACAAATTGGGAATTCTGTCATAATATGAATTTTTTTAATATAACCTTATTAAGGTTGTTTAATATTATTTTTGTTTTTTAAATTTTATAAACAATATATGAAAACTTGTTTATTTTTGTTTTTGTTTTTTTTTAAAAATAATAATATTGGCAACTAAAACTTTTAAAATTAAAAAAATAGGGTTTAAAAGTTTTTTAAACTAGTTTTTTCACGCTATCAATGTGTTATGAGAAGGGCTAGGTTGGAGAGTGAGGAAATGATAATGGATGCCTGGGGTACTAACCATCAACTAGTTCAAGGCTCTTGAAATATGAGTCGGTGTTAGAAACAAAGATTTAAGAACTCTGATGAACAATGAATTGTATCGTCTGTTTTGAAGAAAGCAACTATCTGACCCTTTTATAGCCTTTACAATACTGCATGCACCCTTCTAACTGATGCAACGTGATTCAAGGAATCACTTAACTAACTGCCAGCTAGACACTAACAAACTTACCAAACTTAACTAATTGCCAGCTAGACACTAACTGACTAACAACCTTACCAGGCTTATTTAACAGTCATACTAACAGTTATCGAAACTTCTCAACATTCTCTCCTTTAAACTAATTTATGTGTAACAGTTAGTTTACTCCAGGCATCATGCAGACCCCCAGTTGTTCTTGAAGTTTCACAAATGTCTGCAGCTTAATTGGTTTTGTCAACAAGTCAAGCAGGTCAACCACTTGATCTTGAGAGCCACAATGCACAAGTTCAATTATTTTGTCTCGAGTTAAATCACGTAAAAAATGGAATCTCACATCAATGTGTTTGTTGCGTCCATGCATAATAGGATTTCTTGAGAGCTTGATGGTTGAACTGTTATCACACATCAAAGTGGTGCAACCCTCTTGTTCATGATTTAACTTTTCCAGAATCCTTCTCATCCATATTGCTTGGCAAGCACAGGCTGCTGCGGCCACAAATTCTGCTTCCGTTGTTGATAGGGTGACTATAGGCTGCTTCTTCGATGACCATGAAACTGCTCCCCCACTCAGTATGAAGACATAATCAGATGTGTTCTTTCTGTCCTCAATATCTCCTGCATAGTCACTATCAGTGAATGCAATCAGCTGTTTGTTCCCATTCTTCTTGTAGAATATTCCATAATCGATAGTGCCCTTCAAGTATCTTAATATTCTCTTAGCAGCTTGTAGATGCAATTCTGTTGGTCTGGCCATAAACCTGGTAATGAAACTCACCCCAAACATGATATCTGGCTTTGTAGCAGTGATATACATGAGACTTCCTACTATTTGCTTATAGTAAGTCTCATCAATTTTGTTACCTTCTCCAATTTTATTAGCTTTGAAACCAGGAACCATGAGGTTCATTACTGCATTGCTTTCTTCTATTCCAAACCGTTTCAGGACCTCCAGTGTATATTTTTGTTGACAGATATAAATTCCATTAGCCTGCTGCAACACTTCTATGCCTAAGAAGAACCTCATCTTTCCTAGATCAGTAATGACGAATACCCTTATTATTGATTTCTTGAATTCAAGCATCATTTGCTCATCATCTCCAGTAAAGATCAAATCATCCACATAAACACTTACAATTAAGATTTTGCCTCCACTGGTTTGTTTAACAAACAAGATTTGTTCACTAATACACTTTTGAAATCCTTCATGAATGAAGTAGGCTTCACTGCGACAAAACTAAGCTCGAGGGGCTTGTTTTAGTCCATACAAAGCTTTGTGTAGTTTGTAGACTTTGTGCTCATTTCCTTTGTGCTCATAGCCTTTTGGTTGTTCCAGAAACAAATCCTCACTTAATTCCCCATGAAGAAAAGCAGACTTCACATCTAATTGGTAGATGAGCCAACTTCTTTGAGCTGCTAGAGCAATGATCATTCAAACAATATCCATTCTTGCCACAGGAGCAAATACCTCTGTGTAGTCCACACCATGTTGTTGAGCATAGCCCTTTGCGACCAACCGGGCTTTGAGCTATCCACCTCACCAGACTTATTTAGTTTGGTCTTGTATATCCATTTCACCCCAATCTTCTAAGTTCCCGCTAGTAATTCAGTTAAACTCCATGTCTTATTTCTCTGAATTGACTGTATTTCAGCATCCATAGCTTCCCTCCATTTGTAACTTTTCACTGCCTCTTCATAGCTCAGGGGGTCAGCAGAAGTTACAATTGCCATATTTAGTTCAGTTTATTCTTTTGACAATCCTTCTCTAGAGACGTAGTCTCTCATCCAACTGGGAGTAATTGTCACCAAGTCAAGATGTGGCCACCCACTCATCAATTAGTTAACAAATCAATAGTTCCGAATTTTGACCTATAAAAGGAGGCATTTGTCGTGTATTTAGGCATCTTGGTGTTCAGATCAAGATCATGCTCTTGCTCTCTCTTTATATTTTGTAGTGCTTAAGTTTTGCTTATATTAATCTCTTGCTTATGCTTTTCATTTCATTTCCTTGTTTATTTATGTTTCTCTCTTTCATTATGTTTAGCTAAATTTATCATGTCAAAGTGAAAAGGTTACACTAATGGTGTAAGAATAAATATAATATAAACTCAACATGGACCTTAATATTTAATGTTTGATACTAACATGTTTTATATTTGTTATCTTGTTCACTTTTAATACTTTGCTTGTTAAATGGTTAATCTAGATTTATGTTGTATAACCCTTGGTACAACAAATACTTGACACTTTCATAACCCAACTGTATGGTATAACCGACACTTGTGCTATGAAAGGAACTTGATTTGTTGTTAACATAAGTTATAATCATGAATGCCTGACAATATTTACAAGTATTAGCATTATTCGAATAAGATAATTAATGTAATCATGTTAACAATTTATAATCCGATTGGAACCTCCTTTGTGTGTGGTTTCCAGTCGAGTAATAAAAGAGTTTATACTATACTTGTTTATACCATTAGTGGATCCTCTAACCTTGACAATTATTTTATCTTTGTTTAATCCTTACATCAATATCACATCTCAAAGCTCTCATCATCATTATTATTATTATTATTATTATTATTGTTGTTGTTGTTGTTGTTGTTGTTATTTATAATTTACACAATTAACCTCCCTGTGGTTCGACCCCGGTCTTGCCGGGTTATTTATTACTTTGACACTCCTACGCTTGGGAGAAGACATCAATCTTTTGGTCGTGTCAAGTTTTTGGCGCCGCTGCCGGGGAGGTAAATTCTTGTAAAAATTATAGTATTTATTTTATTTTCTCTTTTCTCTTTTCTCTTTTCACTTTTCATTTTATCTAACTTTCTTTTCTTTTCTTTTCTTCCTTTTATTCTTTTCTTACACGTGCATGAGAGTCTGGTCACGTACATTAAGTGGTAGACTTTGTAGGGTATCCTCATTATTTTCAGAAAATATGACCGAAGAAGATAACCAATCGCTATATAATGAGAATAACGAGAATATTCGGGTTAGAACACTTAGAGACCACATGAATCCCACAAGAACCCACAAGAACAAGTGCACCCTCATACATAGTTTTTCCTCTTGATGCATCTCATTTTAATTTTAAGCCAGACATTATTCAACTTTTACCTTCTTTTCATGGTTTAGATTTAGAAAATCCATACTTGCATTTAAGGGAATTTGAGGAGGTCTGTAACACCTATAATGACTCAAATTGTAGCATGAACACCATTAGATTAAAGCTTTTTCCTTTTTCATTAAAAGATAAAGCTAAAACATGGCTACAAAATTTGAGACCTGGATCTATTCGTGCTTGGGATGAAATGCAACAACAATTTTTAAAGAAGTTTTTTCCATCTCACAGAACAAACTCTTTCAAAAGACAAATAATCACTTTCTCTCAAAAACCAGGAGAAACATTTTACCAATGTTGGGATAGGTATCGAGACTTGCTTAATACTTGCCCCCATCATGGTTTTGAAACATGGAGATTAGTTTCACATTT
>Ga0325401_1007659_pt1 | contig 10487 bp, 9 predicted proteins | sample PopdelMetagenome_FD_205666 | JGI IMG/M metagenome (GOLD analysis project Ga0325401, IMG submission 205666) | Populus deltoides microbial communities from Bellville, Georgia, United States - Xylem-PdKOR-R2 | ecosystem: Host-associated > Plants > Phyllosphere > Stem > Wood/Secondary xylem | place...
GCAGCCGGCCGGCTGCGACAGGGCGAAGACGACCGCTGCGGCGGTGTCCTCGGGGCGGTTCAGGACGGCGTCGGCGCCCGGCTTGTACTGGGCGTCGCGGTCGTCGAAGAAGTGCGTGTGCATGCCACCGGGGATCAGCAGCGTGACGCCGATCTGGCCGGCGGTCTCGGCGGCCAGCGAGCGGGTGAAGCCGACCACGCCGAACTTCGACGCGCAGTACGCGGTCGCGTCGCCGACGGCCTTGATCCCCAGCGTCGAGGCGACGGTGACGATGCGGCCGTGGCTGGCCTTGAGGTAGGGCAGCGCGGCGCGGGCGACGGCCGCGGTGCCGAAGAGGTTCACCATGACGATCTTCTCCCAGGAGGGGCCGTCGATCCCGTCGAGCGGCGCCGGGAAGTCGATGCCCGCGGCGGTGAGGACGCCGTCGAGGCGGCCGCCGTTCGCCTCGACGACGTCGCGGACGGCCTGCTCGGCCGCGCGCGGGTCGGACAGGTCGACCTCGGCGTACGCGCCCTCGGGCAGGTCCGCCGCCGGCTTGGCGAGGTCGAGGACGAGCGGCGTGCCGCCGGCCGCGAGGACGGCCTGGACCGTCGCGGCGCCGAGGCCCGAGGACCCGCCCGTGATCAGGACGGTGCCGAGGCCGGTGCGGCCGGTGGCCGAGGTGTCGGTGCTCGTCTCGGTGGGCGTCGTGGTCGACGTCATGGGGTCTCCTTCGTGGGGTGGTCGTGCGGGGTCGTCGCACGCGAGGCGTGGACGAGGCGGGTGGTCGAGTAGCCGTCGACGACGGGGAGCAGCACGACCCGTCCGCCCGCCGCCTCGACGACGGCGGCCTCGGGGATCGGCTGGTCGGTGTAGTCGCTGCCCTTGACCCAGACGTCGGGCCGCAGGCGGGCGAGCACCTCGGCCGGGGTGTCCTCGTCGAAGACGACGACGCCGTCGACGCTGGCCAGCGCGGACAGCACGCGGGCGCGGTCGTCCTGGGAGACCAGCGGGCGGTCCGGGCCCTTGGCCCGGGCGACGGAGGCGTCGGAGTTCAGGCAGACGACCAGCGCGTCGCCGAGGGCCCGGGCGGCCGTGAGCAGGCTGACGTGGCCGCGGTGCAGCAGGTCGAAGCAGCCGCCGGTCGCGACCACCGTGCCGCCGGCGGCCCGCACCTGCTCGACGGTGGCGAACGGGTCGGCCGGTTCCGGCCGGTCGCTCGAGGTGGCGTACGGGACCTCGGTCGAGACGGCGGTCGCCGCCCCGGCGCGGACGAAGGCCGTGGCCCGCCCGACCGCGGTGCGGACGCTCTCGTACGGAGCCTGGCCCTCGAGCAGGGCGACGGCTGCGGCGGTGGCGAAGGCGTCGCCGGCCCCGCAGGTGTCGAGCCGACCGGCGTGCGGCGTCCGCCTGGCGGCGTCGCGCGGTTCGGCGTCGGACCCGGGCTCGTCGAGGGGCACGTGGGTCTCGGTGTCGCCCTGCACCAGCAGAGCGCCCTGCGCGCCGAGGGTCACGGCGATCGCCCCGGCCTGCCAGAGCCGGCCGAGGACCCGACCCTGGTCGGCGGTGCCGTCGACGCCGCCGAGGGCGCGGGCCTCGCTGAGGTTGGGTGTGACGAGCGCGCAGCCGGGGACTGGGGCGGAGCCGCGCGGGTGCGGGTCCCACACCACGGGGACGTCGGTGGCGCGCAGCGCCAGGTGCTCGCGCAGGTCGTCGAGCCCGGTCACGCCGCGGCCGTAGTCGGCCACGAGCACGGCGCCGGCCCGGTCGAGGGCGTCGAGCGCGGCCTGCGGCACCGGGGCGTCGAGCGCGCGGCCGCGGCCCACGTCGAGGCGGGTCACGGGGACGCCGTTGGCCAGCACCCGGGTCTTGCGGCTCGTGCCGCCGGTCAGCGGCAGCGCGACGACCTCGACGAGCCCGGCCAGCATCGCCCGGAGGCGGTCGGCCGACTCGTCGACGCCCATGGCGGTGACGAGTACGACCTCGTGGCCCGAGCGGGCGGCCAGCAGCGCGGCGAGCCCGGCGCCGCCGGGGCGCTGCCACTCGCGGGCGACGTCGACCACGGGCACCGGGGCGTCGGGTGCGAGCCGCTCGGAGCTGCCCTCCAGGTCGACGTCGAGGAGGGTGTCGCCGACCACCACCAGGGGGCGGCGCTCCTGCGGCGCGCTCACGCCGCGGCCGGGGGCTGGACGCCCAGGCCGTGGTCGAGCGCGACGCACAGCGCGTGCACCAGGCTCAGGTGGATCTCCTGCACGGTCGCGGTCGTAGGGGCGTCGACGGCCACCGCGTCGTCGGCGAGCGAGGCGAGCGGGTTCGGGCCGGGGCCGGTCAGCGCCCAGACCGTGACGCCGGCCTCGAGCGCGGCCTTGGCGGCGGCGACGACGTTGGGGCTCGTGCCGCTGGTCGAGAAGGCCACGAGGACGTCGCCGGGGCGGCCCCACGCGGTGACCTGGCGGGCGTACACCTCGTCGAAGCCGTAGTCGTTGGCGATCGCGGTGTGGGCGGCGGAGTCGGCGCAGAGCGCGACGGCCGGCAGCGGGCGCCGGTCGTGGCGGAAGCGGCCGACGAGCTCGCCGGTCAGGTGCTGGGCCTCGGCGGCGCTGCCGCCGTTGCCGCAGGCGATCAGGTGCGCGCCGGCCTCGTAGCGCCGCGCCAGCTCGGCGCCCCAGGCGCTGACCGTCCCGGCGTAGGCGCCGGCGCGGCCGGCGGCCTCGGCCAGCGCGGCCAGGTGCTCGGCGACGAGCCCGACGCTGCCGGCGGGGGAGAGGTCGCCGACGACCTCCTCCGGGGCGGTGTCGAGCGGGGTGGTGGTGTCAAGAGACATGGTCGACCTCGCGGGGACGGGCCGGCGCAGGCGTGCCGGCGGGTGGGGTGCGGAGCGACGCCACGGCGGCGACGACGGAGGCGGGGGAGATCGTGTCGAGGCAGGGGTGCCCGGCGACCGGGCAGTGACGGGCCCGGGTCAGCCGGCAGGCCGCCGACTGGTCGCCGAGCAGCACGACGGGCACGCCGTACGGCGCCCAGCGCTCGGGCGGGACGACGGGGGCGAAGAGCGACACGACGGGCGTGCCGACGGCGGCGGCGAGGTGCGCGGGCCCGGTGTTCGGGGCGACCACGACCTCGGCGCCCGCGAGCACGGCCGCCAGCCCGGCGAGATCCACGGCGCCGGTCAGGTCGAGCGCGAGCCCGCCCGCGACGAACCCGGTCAGCGTCGACTCGGCCGGCGACCCGGTGACGACGACGCGGTGGCCGGCCTCGACCAGCGCGGTGACGATCGCGCGGCTCTGCTCCGCGCCCGGGCGGCGCGCCGGGGCGTCGGCGCCCGGGTGGTAGACGAGGTACGGCTCAGCCGTGAGGGGGGACGACCCCCCACGCCCCCCGCTGCGTCCCCCTCGCTCGCGCTCGTGGGACGCGCCGACGAGCAGGCTGACGTCGGGCAGCGGCCCGCGCACGGCGAGGGTGGCCGGCCCGTCCGGGGTGAAGCCGGCGGCGCGGGCCAGCGACAGCGCCCGCTCGCTCTCCGGCACGTCGGCGGGCTCGACGGGCATCTGGTGGCGCAGGTCGAGCAGCGAACCCGGGTAGTCCTCGCTGATGGCGCCCAGCCAGCCCACGCCGGCGAGGCGGAGCAGCAGGGCCAGCGGCAGCGGCGACTGGTGGAAGGAGGTCAGGATCAGCCCGGCGTCGACGCCGGCCTCGCGGACCTCGCGCACGAGCGTGTCGACCGCCGCCGCGTCCAGGGCGCCGGGGTCGGGCACGACCCAGGGGGCGGCGTACTCGATGACGTCGTCGACCCCCGGCAGCAGCCGCGCGACCGCCCCTCGGCCGCGACCCACGAGCATGGTGACGCGCTCGGCCGACGCGGCCACGGCGCGCACCGCCGGTCCGGCCAGGAGGATGTCGCCGACGCTGTCCAGCCGGGCGACGAGCACGTGGCCGTGAGGGGCTGGGGCGCTCACGCGTGCACCTCGGGGACCGCGAGCGCGAGGGCCACGGCGGCGCGCAGGTCGGGGGCGACCATCGCGTGCGCGCGGGCGTGCTCGACCTCCTCCACCCGGGTGACGGGCGTGGGGACGAGGACCGCGCGGGCCCCGGCGGCGAGCGCGGCGCCGACGTCGGCGCCGATGTCGCCGATCACGACGCAGCCGCGCGCCTCGACGCCGAGGGCCGCGGCGGCGGCGAGGACCATCCCCGGCGCCGGCTTGCGGCAGCCGCAGCCGTCCTCGGGCCCGTGGGGGCAGACCTGCCAGGTGCCGAACGGCCCCAGCAGCTCCTCGACCCGGGCGTTCACGGCGTCGAGCTCGGCGGAGGTGATCAGGCCGCGGGCGAGGCCGGACTGGTTGCTGACCACACCGGTCGGGACGCCGCGGGCCCGCAGCGCGTCGAGCACCTCGCGGGCGCCGTCGACGGGCGCGACCAGGGCCGGGTCGCGGTTGTAGGGCACGTCGTGCACGAGCGTGCCGTCACGGTCGAAGAGGACCGCCTGCGCACCTCGGAGCTGTCCGGCGAGCGGCCTCACGCCGGTCCCAGCACGGGCAGGCGCCCGGCTCCGAGCGTGGCCGCGGGTGCGGACCCCAGCGCCGCGACCGCCCGGTCGTAGACCTCGGCGGTCGCCGCCGCCACCACGTCCCACGAGTAGAGCGAGCGTGCCCGCAGGACACCCGCCCGCCCGTACGCGGCCCGGCGCTGCGGGTCGGCCAGCAGGCCGCCGAGGGCCGCGGCCAGCGCCGCCGGGTCCTGCGGCGGGACCAGCAGGCCGGTCTCGCCGTCGGCCACGCTGTCGAGCATCCCGCCGACGGCCGAGGCGACGACGGGCACGCCGCAGGCCATGGCCTCCAGCGGCACCAGGCCGAAGGGCTCATACCAGGGGGAGCAGACGACGACGTCGGCGGTGCAGAGCAGCGCGGGCATCAGGAAGTGCCCGACCTGCCCGGCGAACTGCACCCGGTCGGCCACCCCGAGCTCCGCGGCGAGGGCCTCCAGGCGGAGCCGCTCGACCTCGACGCCGTCGGTGGCGTTGCCGCCGGCGATGACGAGCTCGACGCCCGGCAGGTCGACCAGGGCCTCGACGATCGTGGCGTAGCCCTTGCGCGGGACGAGGCGCCCGACGCTGACGATGCGGTGCGGCTGGCGCCGCGGCGGGTGGTCCAGCGGGGCGGCGCCGGTGGTGAAGTGACGCACGTCCACGCCGCAGGGCACGACCTCGACGCGGTCGAGGTCGACCCCCATCGCCGCGAGCTCGGCGACCTCGTCGCGGCAGGTCGCGACGACGCCGGTCGCGCGCCGGGCGACCGTGAGCTCGACGTCCAGGCGGTCCGCGGGGCTGGTGTCGGCCGCGCCCTGGTGGCGGCGCTTGACCGAGCCGAGGGCGTGGAAGGTGACGAAGGTGGCGATCCCGAGACCGCGGGCGGCGCGCGTGGCCGCCCAGCCCGACATCCAGAAGTGCGCGTGCACGACATCGGGACGGAGGACCTCGAGGTGGGTGCGCAGGGCGGTGGCGAAGGCCGGCATCAGCGGCCAGAGGTCGTCCTTGGGCAGCACCTGGGCCGGTCCGGCGTCGAGGTGGACGACGTCGTACGCGTCGTCGGTGCGGACGGTCGCGGGCAGCCCGGGGTCGTCGCGGCGGGTGTAGACGACCACCTCGTGGCCGAGCCGGGTCAGGCCGCTGGCGAGCTCGGCGACGTGGACGTTCTGCCCGCCCGCGTCGACCGCGCCGATCGCGGCCAACGGGGAGGCGTGCTCGGAAACCAGAGCGATCCGCAACACCATCTCCCCTCGACCGACCTGTGGACCTTCCCTTCGTGCTACCCCTGCTCCTCGCTCCGAAACAGCACGCCGTGTGACGGTCCTGTGACGTGCGCCGCCCCCACCGCCGACCAAGGGTGACTTCAGGAGGTCGTGGGCCCAGTTCATCAGAGAACGGCGCCAGCGGTCCTGACGCCGCCGTCCAGACGCTGCGAGGTGACGGTGGACGCTGCCCACGACCTTGCGCATGTGCTGGTGGTCGGCGTCGGCGTCGGAGCGGTCGGCCTCGTGCCGGCGCAGCAGGTCCACGACCTCACGGCCCATCTCGTGACCGGTCGACTCGCCGCTCCCCGACCTCTGGGCCACCTCCTTCGACTCGTCCGTGCCGAGCCGCTGCTCGAGCTCGTGGGCCGTCGTGTTCACGGCGTCGTCGAACTCCTCGCGGGTCCTCGCCCGGTCGTCGCTCACGCCACGTCCCTACGCGCTCGGGATCCGGTCACCCCGCAGGTCCACCACGGTCCCGGCAACCCCGCCCGAGGGTTTGACCCGGGGGAGGGCCGGGAAGGCACGGGGCGGCGGCGCCCGCCGTCGAACCCACCCCGAGGAGGAGTCGATGTTCTTCCACAAGCAGGAGCTGCAGTACAAGGCGGAGCCGGCCGGGCCCGACGTGTTCTTCGCCCGCAAGATGCAGGAGATCCTGGGCGGCCAGTACGGCGAGATCACGGTGGCGATGCAGTACGGCTTCCAGGCCTGGAACACCAAGCTGCCGGGCAAGTACCGCGACCTGCTCTACGGCATCGGGGCCGAGGAGTTCGGCCACGTCGAGATGATCGCGATCATGATCGCCCAGCTGCTGGAGAAGGCCCCGGCCAGCGACGTCGAGGCCGCGGTCAAGGACGACCCGACCCTGGCCGCGGTGATCGGCGGCGAGGACGTGCAGCACGCGATCGTCGCGGGCGCCGGCGCGCGTCCGGTCGACAGCAACGGCAACCCCTGGCAGGGCAGCTACATCACCGCCAGCGGCAACCTGCTGGCCGACTTCACGGCCAACGCGAACGCGGAGATGCAGGGGCGTGTCCAGGCCGCCCGGATCTATCACATGACCGAGGACAAGGGCGTGCGCGACCTGCTCTCCTTCCTCATAGCGCGCGACCACATGCACCAGAACCAGTGGATCGCCGCGGCCGCGGAGCTGCGCGAGGAGGGCTACGAGGACCTGCCGGTCCCGAGCAACTTCCCGCTGTCCGACGAGGTCGGCGACGTCGCGTACACGTACATGAACTTCTCGGACGGCGAGCACGCCTCCGAGGGCAGCTGGGCCTCGGGCCCGACGCCGGACGGCAAGGGCGAGTTCAGCTACGCCGAGGGTCCGACGACGACCGCGAAGATGCCGCCGGTCGGCAACCACGGCGACCCGCGCCTCTACGGCACGACGCCCGAGCCGAACCTGGTCGACAAGGCCCTCGGCAAGATCAAGGACGTCGTCGAGAACTGATCGTCGTCGAGAACTGATCGTTCGTCGAGAGCTGACCGTCGTCGAGGACTGACGGCGCGCAACCGCGGGCCCCGGCGCCGCCTGACGAGGCGGCGTCGGGGCTCCCGCGCGTCAGGGCACTCGCGCCTCAGCCGCCGAACGAGCCGACCGCGCGGGCGATGACGAGCAGCGTGGTCAGCAGGGCGGCGGTGGCCTGCAGCCCCATCAGCGCCTTGGCGCGCGTGCTCAGCGGCATCGTGTCGGTCGGGCTGAACGCGCTGGAGTTGGTCAGCGAGAGGTAGAGGTAGTCGACGAAGGTCGGCACCCAGCCGCTCTCGCCGCTGGCGCTGGCCCTGACCTCCTCGACGTTGTCGCCGATCTCGTCCTGGCTGAAGCGCCAGTCCGCGGGCGGCAGCTGGTCGCGCCGCAGCCGGCGCCGGGCGACGGGTCCGCCGCGGTCCAGCTCCCAGTAGAGGAGCGCGAAGCCGACCACGTTCGTCAGCCAGACCTGCATCGCCCCGAGCAGCAGCGAGCCGCCGGAGGTGTCGGGCCGGGTGAGACTCGCGACGAGCATCCCGAGCGCGACCAGGTTCGTGGCGATCACGGTCCCGGCGAGCAGGACGGAGGCGGCCCGGGAGACCCGGGTCCGGCGGACGAGCCGGCGCGGGTTCGTGAGCACCAGCGCCACCAGCAGCACCAGCTCGACGGCGGCGATGACGTAGCGGGGCGCGAACAGCAGGTCCTCGGGCAGCAGCGCGTACGCGACGACCGCGACCAGCACCGCGCCGGTGGGCACGAGCCGGTTCTCCCCCTGGCCGGCCCGCCGGTGACGCAGCTCGGCGTCCAGCGGGTCCTCCCCAGCGGAGCCCTGCTCCTCCGACCCCTGCGCCATGGCCCGAGTGTCGCAGCGGGCGGACCTCGGCGGCGGGACGGTCAGCCGCGGCGGTGGGCGTCCAGCAGCCGGCGCGCGGCCGCCAGCACGTCGTCGACCCCCACCGCGAGCAGCGCCGGGTCGGGGACGTCGGAGAAGGCGTCGCCGGTGCGGACGCGCGCGTCGGTCAGCACGACGTGCGGACCGCCCGGCGGTGGTCCCCACCGCTCGGGCGGCGCGGGGCCGAAGAGCACGACCGACGGCGTCGCGTACGCGGTGGCCAGGTGCGCGGCGCCGGTGTCGACGCTGACCAGCAGGGCGGCGTCCGCGACGAGCGCGGCCAGCGCGCCGAGGTCGGTGCGACCCGCGAGGTTCGCGGCCCCGGGCAGCCCCGCCCGCTCCGCGACCAGCGTGGCCCGCTCGCGCTCGGCGGCCGAGCCCGTGAGCACGACCGGGTGGTCGGCGGCGAGGGTGCGGACGACCGCGGCGAAGCGCTCCGCCGGCCACGACCGCGAGCCGTACGCGGCGCCGACGTGCACCACCACCGCCCCCGGCGCCGGGCTGGGGACCGAGGGGCGGGTGATCGCGACCTCGGCGGGGTCGCCGGCGATGCCGTGGTGGGCCAGCACCGCGACCCAGCGGCCCCGCTCGAGCACGAGGTCGGTCCAGTGCGGCCCGTCCCACCCGGGCGCGGCGTGCCCGATCCGCTCGTGCGGGTGGAGGTCGTCGAGCAGCGCGTGGCTCTGCGGACCCCGGCCGTGCAGGTTCACGGCGAGGTCGACGGGGCCGGCCCAGGGGAGCGGCGCGTCCAGGCCGGTGACCGGGAGCAGCGCGTCGACCGCGCCGGTGAGCTCCGCGACCGGGCGCAGCCACTCGGGGGCGGCCATCACCACCCGGTGCCCGGGCCGGGCGCGGCGCAGGGCGCGGAGCGCGGGCACCGCCACGAGCAGGTCGCCGAGGCCGAGCGCCCGCAGCACCAGCGCGACCGGCCGGTCGTCCGCGGCGTCGCCGACGGCGGGCGAGGGACCGGTGCTCACCCGGGGACCGGCGGGGTCTCGAGGACGTCGAGCACGTCGGCCAGCACCGGGCCTACCTGGACGTCGACGGTCCAGGACTCCTCCTCGTGGGCGCAGCGCAGCTCGTCGCCGGAGGCGAGCGGCGCCCCGCAGCGCGGGCAGTGCACCGTCCACGCGGGGTGGATCCGGTGCCGGCGCCGGCCGACCGGTGCGGCGTTGATCATGTTCGGGCCCCAGAAGACGCCGACGGTCGCGGTCCCGACCGCCATGGCCACGTGGCGCGGGCCGGAGTCGTTTGCGAGCACCACGTCGCTGTCCTCGAGCAGGTCGACCAGCGCGCCGAGCGGCATCCGGTCGGCCACCGAGGTGACGAGCGGGTTGCCGGCCGTCGCGACGATCTGCTCCGCCGCGGGCAGGTCGCTCGCGTCGCCCACCACCACGACCTCGACGCCCCGCTCCGCCGCGGCCTTCGCCACCGCCGCGAACCGGCTCGCCGGCCAGCGGCGCCGCGGGTCGGTGGCGCCGGGGTGCACGACCAGGCGCGGGCGTACGCCGGGGCGGGGGCGGCGGTTGGCCCGGCCCCGCAGGCGCGCCTCGAGCTGGACCGCGGGCGCCCCGGCCAGCGCGGCGACCTCGAGCCAGCGCTGCGTCTCGTGCTGGTGGTAGCGGTAGGGCACGACGCGCTCGAGCGCCGGCGCACCCGTCGCGGCGGTGCCGATCGTGTGCCGGGCCCCGAGCCGCAGCAGGAACGGGTTGGAGTTGCCGCCGCCGCCGTGGGCCTGGACGGCCAGGTCGTACGCCTGCTCCCGCGCCCGGGCGCAGAAGGCCTCGGTCGCCGCGGCGTCGACCTCCAGGCCGGGGCCGGTCTCGCGGACGCCGGGGTGGACGGGCAGCACCTCGACCGCGGCGAAGGGCGCGGGCCGGTCGCCGAGCAGGGCGACGTGGGAGGGCATCCCGAGCAGGGTGACCTCGGCCCCGGGGTACGCGGCCAGGAGCGACTCGACCGCCGGCAGGACGAACATCAGGTCGCCGATCCCGCGCCCGCGGAGCACGGCGATGCGGCGGACGTCGTCGAAGCGCGGTCCGAGGTCGCCGACGAGCACGGGCGGGGGCACGGTCGGTCATGCTAGGCCTGCTGCGGCACTCGGACCGCGTCTGCGACGTTGTGCTCTGCGGCGTCCGCCCGGGCGCGCGGACGTGAGGAGTGCGGTGACCCAGGTCGTCGACCTGCTCCTCCGGCTGCCGGTGTGGCTGGTCCTGCTGGCGGCGTTCGCGCTGCCCGCCGTCGAGGCCTCCGTCTTCGTCGGGCTCGTGGTGCCCGGGGAGACGGCGGTGTTCGTCGCCGGCGTCGTGGCCCACGGGGGCCGCCTCGACCTCGCGGCGGTGATCGCCGCGGCCGCGGCGG
>Ga0325401_1007661_pt1 | contig 10486 bp, 9 predicted proteins | sample PopdelMetagenome_FD_205666 | JGI IMG/M metagenome (GOLD analysis project Ga0325401, IMG submission 205666) | Populus deltoides microbial communities from Bellville, Georgia, United States - Xylem-PdKOR-R2 | ecosystem: Host-associated > Plants > Phyllosphere > Stem > Wood/Secondary xylem | place...
TCAGGCCGAGGACCTCGCGCTCGCGCTCGGTCAGGTCGCCCAGCCGGGGGTGGCCGCGCCGGGCCGGCGCGCTCCGGGCGAAGGAGTCGATCACGCGCCGCGTCACCGACGGCGACAGCAACGACTCCCCCGCCGCCGCCAGCCGGACCGCGCGCAGCATGTCGGCCGGCTCGGAGTCCTTGACCAGGAAGCCCGCCGCACCCGCCTGCAGCGCGTCGAAGACGTGCTCGTCGGTCTCGAAGGTCGTCAGCACCACGACCCGGACGCCAGCGAGCGCCGGGTCCGCGGCGATCGCGCGCATGGCCTCGATCCCGTCCAGCCGCGGCATCCGGATGTCCATCAGGGCGACATCGGGACGCACCCGGCGCACCAGGTCGAGCGCCGCCCGGCCGTCCTCGGCCTCGCCGACGAGCTCGAGGTCGTCCTCGGAGCCGATCAGGGTGCGCAGCCCCATCCGCACCAGCGGCTGGTCGTCGACGACGACGACGCGCACGCGCGAACCGTCGGAGACCGTCGACTCGGTCACGGGGCCACCTCCGCGCCGACGAGCGGCAACCGGGCCCGGACGACCAGGCCGCGCCGCGGGCCGGGGACGACCTCGACCTCGCCGCCGAGCGCCGCGGCCCGCTCGCGCATCCCGCGGATCCCGTTGCCCTCCGCGGCGACCACGCCCGGGCCCTCGTCGGCGACCTCGACGACCAGCGCGTCCGGGCGCCGCTCGACCCGGACGCTCGCCCCGGCCCCGTCGGCGTGGCGGACCACGTTGGTCAGGGCCTCCTGCACGATCCGGAACGCCGCCTGGTCGACCGCGGCGGGCAGCGGCGTTGCGTCGCCGTGGTCGTCCCGGACGACGCTCACCGGGCGGCCGGCGGTGCCCAGCGCCGCGACGAGGTCGTCGAGCCGCGCGAGCCCGGCGACCGGCGAGCGCGGCTCGGCCTCGCGGAACATGCCCAGCGTCGTCCGCAGCTCGGCGAGGGCGTCGCGGCTGGAGCGCCGGATCGCCTCCAGCGCCGCCGTCACCTCGGCGGGGACGCCCGCCCCGTCCTGCTTGTCGAGCACGTGCAGCGCGACCCCGGCCTGCATGGTGACCACCGACAGGCTGTGCCCGACGACGTCGTGCACCTCGCGCGCCACCCGCAGCCGCTCCTCGTACGCGCTGCGGCGCACCTCCTCGGCCCGCTCGCGCCGCTCGACCTCGCGCCGGCTGCGGCGCAGCAGGACGAGCAGCACCGGCGCGACGGCGAGGGCGAGCGCCATCACCAGCTCGGCGTAGACCACGGGGTCGAGCACGCCGAACCAGGCCTCGCCGTGGTGCGCGGCCAGGACCGCGGGGACCAGCAGCGCCAGCAGCCACGCCCAGCGCCGGACGGGCAGCGCGACGGCCATCGGGTAGACGGTGAGCGCGAGGGCCAGCAGCGCCGGCGCGAAGAACGACGTCGTCGCGAAGAAGCCGCCGACCCCGACGACGCTCGCCACGAAGGCGGTGCGCGGCCGTGCCCGGCGCAGCGCGACGCCGAGGGCCAGCAGGAGCAGGAACGGTGCGGCCGTCCAGGGCACCGAGGTCGTGGTCCAGGGCCCGTCCGGTCCGCGGCCGCCGCCGGCCGGCCCGCCGAAGCGCGGCCCCCGTCCGTCGCGTTCGCCCACCCGGCCGTCCGGGTCCTGCCAGGGCACGTGCGCCGCGGCCCAGCAGAACCAGGCGATCCCGAGCCCGAGGGCGGCGTTGAGCAGCAGCACGCGACGGGCGTGGCTCACGCTGCTCCTCCTGCGGTGGGCACGTCCCGACCCTAGGCGAGCGAGGGCCTCGGGGCGTCCCCCCTGGCGCGTACCCGGCGTACGTCAGGAGGCGTACGCAGGATGTCGCCCGCCGCCCGATGTGCGCGGGGCCGCCGCGACGGAGGCTGGGGTCATGCCACCACACGGACCCGGCCTCGGCCCCGACGCCGCCACCCAGCACGCCCAGTGGGCCGCCCACGGCGGACCCTTCCCCTTCCTCGGAGGTCTGATGTTCCTGCTCTTCCTGCTCCTGCTCGGAGCCACGTTCTTCTACCTCCGCCGCAGCGGTCGCCTGGACGGGCTGGCGCTCGGAGGTCGCGCGAAGACCCCCGAGCACGAGGCGCGCGAGATCCTCGCGACCCGCTTCGCCACCGGGGACCTGTCCAGCGACGAGTTCCTGGAGCGCGCCAGCGTCCTCAACTGGACCCCGGGCGTCGAGCCGCTCCCGGTCCCGCGCAAGGGCCGTCGCTGACCCTTCCCGGCGCTCGTGCGGAGGTGTCCGGGGGGATCGTTCCCGCGCTGCGGCGCGCCCTCGGTCACGTCACGCACCGCTAGAGTCCGCCAATGGCCAGGGTGACGCTCAAGACGGTGGCGACCGCGGTCGGCGTCTCGCCGGCCACGGTCTCCAACGCCTACAACCGGCCCGACCAGCTGTCGGCGGAGCTGCGCGAACGCATCCTCGCCGTGGCCGCGGAGCTGGGGTTCACGGGACCGGACGCGGCCGGCCGGGCCCTGCGCACCGGACGCTCGGGCGCGGTCGGGGTGCTCCTGACCGGGCACCTCTCCTACGCCTTCTCCGACCCGTACGCGGTCGCGATGCTCGCCGGGCTCGCCTCGGCCGTCGAGCGCACCACGTCGATCGTGCTGCTGCCGCTGCCCCACGACGAGCACGGCGAGCCCGACCTGTCGGTGGTCCGCTCGGCCAGCATCGACGCCCTCGCCCTGCTCTCGCTGTCCGACGGCCACCCCGCCGCCGAGCTGGCCCGGGCCCGCGGGCTCGGCCTCGTGACGACCCACCGCGTCGACGACCCCGGCGCGAGCTGGGTCGCGATCGACGACCGGCGTACGGGGGTCCTCGTCGCCGAGCACCTGGCCGGGCTGGGCCACACCGACGTCCTCGTCGTCGCCCCGACGGTCGACGACCCCGACGACGCCGAGGTCCGCGTGGTCGACCCGCCGCGGATCGGCTACGCCGACTACGCGGCCCGCCTCGGCGGGATCTCCGACACCCTCGGCGGCCGGATCTCGATGGTCACCGCCGGGGTGAACGACTTCGACTCCGGGCTGCGGGCCGCCGCCTGGCTGCTCGCGCAGGACCGGCTCCCGACCGCGGTCGTCGCCCTCAGCGACGTCCTCGCGCTCGGGGTCCTGGAGGGCCTGACCGCGGCCCGCGTCGACGTGCCCAGGACGGTGTCGGTGTGCGGGTTCGACGACATCGCCGCCGCCGCGCCGCGCGGCCTCACCACGGTGCGCCAGCCGATCACCGAGCGCGGCCGCGAGATCGGCCGGATGCTCCTCGACCCCACCGATCCGCCGCGTCAGGTCCTGATGGACGTCGAGCTCGTCGTCCGGACCAGCTCGGGCCCGCCGCGGACCACCGCCTGATCGCCGGCCCCCTCACCGCCGCCCGCCTGGCCACCACCCCCTGACCGCCGAGCGGTAGGTTGCCGCGCGCGACACGCCGGGAGAGGGCGCGGCAACCTACCGCTCGGCGGGTGGGGCAGGGCGGTCGGTACGCGTCCAGCGCACCGAGGGCGGGTGCGGGGAGGCGTCAGGCCTCGTCGTCGGGCCAGGGCGCGGAGAACTGGACCCGCGCGTCGCGGGTGAGCTCGGCCGTGAGGCGCAGCAGCTCCTCGGTCGAGCCCGCGCGCAGCAGGGTGAGCCGGTCGAGGTCACCCAGCGGGGCGATGCCGGCGAGCTGCCAGCAGCGCGGCATGGGCTCGTCGGCGAGCTCCACGTCCGGGGACCAGCCCGTGTCGGCGAACTCCGACGCCTGGGCGAGCGTGCTGCGCACGACCTGCTCGGTCTCCTCGAGCAGCGGCGCCAGGGCGTCGTCCCACTCCAGGTCGTCGAGCTCGCGCACCTCGGCCCGCGGGTAAGGCGTGCCGTCCAGCCACTCGACGACCTCGAAGCGCCGACCGCCCTGCGCGGCGAGCCCGACGACCCCGTCCTCGGCGGCCACCTCGAGGATGTCGGCCACCGTCCCCGCGCCGAAGCGGTGGTCACCGCCGCCGACCTCGAAGCCGCGCTCGATGAGCACCACCCCGAACCGCGCGTCCTCGGCCGCCACCAGCTCGGAGAGCATCAGCAGGTAGCGCTCCTCGAAGACGCGCAGGTGCAGCGGCATCGCCGGGAGCAGGACCGAGCCGAGCGGGAACATCGCCATCGCGACCACGCCCCCAGCCTTCCAGGCGCCACCCAGCGGCGGGTGCGCGGGCGGGGCGCCGACGACCCGCCCGCGCGCGCGACCTAGCCCCAGCCGGGGTCGGCCGGGCCGTCGCCGAAGTCGGGCACGGGCAGCCGTACGCCGTCGGCGTTCGCCGAGTCCCACGCGACGATGCCCGGCAGCGTGAACCGCGCCGCCCGCCACGCGTTGACCGGGGGCTGCGTGCCGGTGGTCACCGCGCGGACGAAGTCGTCGGCGAGGAAGTGGTGGCTGCCCTCGTGGCCGTTGGGCGCACCGTCGAACTCCTTCGGCAGCCGGCTGGTGTCGTGCACCTTCGCCAGGCCCGACTCGAAGCTGTGCCGCAGCGCCGGGTCGAGGCCCTCGAGCACGGTCGGGTCGACCGCCTGACCGCCGTGGGTGTAGGTCCGGAACAGCTCGCCGATGTCGTCGATCTCGTCGCGCGTGCTCCACGAGGCGCCCGTGGAGGTCTGCTCCATGACGCCGTCGGTGCCGTAGAAGCGGAAGCGCGACTCGTGCACCCGCCCCGGGTGCCCCACGCGACGGAACTCGTTGGTGCGCATCGTGCCGCCGTCGGCGAGGCCGAAGAGCGCGGTCATGTTGCTGAACTCGTTGCCCCACAGCGACACGTCGGCGTCGAACACCCCGTCGCCGCGGTCGTCCTTGATCCCGATGCAGGACACCGACGTCGCGTGCGTGGGCAGGGCGCCGAGCACGCCGCCGACGGCGTGGGTCGGGTAGAGCATGGGCGGGTACGACGCGGTCGCCTTCCAGCCCTCGCCGCCGCTGAACTGGTACGCGGCGTAGAAGCCGTTGTCCATGTCGTGCACGTAGTCGCCCTCGGAGTAGAAGACGCGGCCGAACGCGCGCTTGGCGTTCTGCTCACGGGCCCACACGACCGCCGGGTTGTAGTAGCTGGTCTCGCCCATCATGTAGACGAGCCCGGTCTCCTCGACCTTGCGCACGATGGCCTCGATCTCGTCCACCTGCAGCGCCATCGGCACCGCCGAGTAGACGTGCTTGCCGGCGTCGAGGGCCTTCAGCACGAGCTCGGCGTGCGTCCAGCGCTGGGTGAAGACGGCCACCGCGTCGACGTCGGAGGCGATCAGCGCGTCGGCGTCGTCGTACGCGCCGGCGATGCCGTACCGCTCGACGTGCTCGGCCGCCCGCTCGGGCACGAGGTCGGTGACGTGGATGTCCCCGACGTCGGGGTGGCGCTGCCACAGCCCGATGAAGCTCCCTGCGAACTGCCCCGTCCCGATGACGCCGATCTTCACGTGCCCGTCCTCCCGATCCGGCGGGCCGTCTGCACCGCCGCCCGCTAATCTAAACGATTAGATACCGAGGTCGCGCACCGGGCGCGGCTGGGTCCGCCGCGACCGCACGAGAGGGTGGTGACGTGCCGCAGACCGAGGAGCCCGCACGTCGGGCGACCGCCGCGGAGGTCGCGCGCCGGGCCGGGGTGAGCCCGGCGGTGGTGAGCTACGTGGTCAACGGCGGTCCGCGCAACGTCGCCCCGGAGACCGCGGCGCGGGTGCGCGACGCGGTGCGCGACCTCGGCTACCGCCCCAACCGGGCGGCGCGGGCCCTGCGCCGCGGCTCGACCGGCATCGTCGGCCTCGTCATCCCCCGGGTGGCGAACCCGTTCATGGCCGAGCTGTCGGAGGCCGTCCAGGACGCGGCCGCCCGCCGTGGGCTCGCGGTCCTCGCGGCCGGGTCGGGCAACGAGCCGGACGTCGAGCGCGAGCTGCTGCAGACGCTCCCGCGCCACGGCGTCGACGGGCTCCTGGTCGCGACCGTGCTCGGCCACGCCGACCCGCCGCCGGGCACGGCGCCGGGGCTCCCCACCGTCTACCTGAACGCCCCCTTCCCGGTCGGCGGGCGCTGCGCCGTCGGTCCGGACGCGACCCAGGGCGCCCGGCTGGTCGTCGAGCACCTGCTCGCGGTGCACGGCCACCGCTCGGTCGCGCTGGTCACCGGGGAGTCCGGCGCACGGCGCGCCGGGGCCCGCGAGCTCGGCTGGCAGCAGGCGCTCGCGGCCCACGACGCCGCACCGGGGCCGGTCGTCCGCGTCGGCTGGGACCGCCCGGGCGGCAGCGCCGCGGTCGTCGCGCTGCTCGCGGGTCCGCAGCGGCCGACCGCCGTCTTCGCCACCTCCGACGCCCAGGCGCTCGGCGTCCTGCACGGCCTGCGCGCCGCCGGGGTGCGGGTGCCCGAGGACGTGGCGTTGGTCGGCTTCGACGGCATCGAGGAGGCCGCGTACGCCGCTCCCCCGCTCACCACGGCCCACCAGCCGGTCACCGCCATGGCCGAGGCGGCGCTGGACGCCCTCGAACGGCCCGGCGGCCCCGTCGAGGGCCACCAGGTGCTCGGCCTGGACCTCGTCGTGCGCGAGTCCTGCGGGTGCCCCGCCTAGCCGCTCGGCCGGGCAGCTCGAGGCTCAGTGCCGCCGGTGCGGCTCGTCCCGTCGCCGTCCGACGGGACCGTCGGCCGCGACCACACGGCGCGTGCGGCGCACGGTCGTGAAGCTGCGCGCCCACTCCGGCTCGATGTCCGGGTCCACGCGCGGGTCGGGCACGGCAGTGGTGGGCTCCGGGGTGAGGTGGAAGTCGGCCTGCACCCGGTGGCGGGTCACGTCGAGGACCACGAACCCGTGCCCGACGCCGTCGAGGTAGCGGACCCACGGGTTGGTCGTCGTCACCGCCGCGGTCGCGCCGCGCGTGCTGGCGAGCACCGCCGGCACGGGTGCTCCCTGCGCGGCGGCCGAGGCGAGCTCGTAGAAGCCGTCGCTCGTCACCGACGGGCAGACGAACTCCACCCCGGCCGACCGGTAGCCGGGCTCCTGCTCGACCGGCAGGTCCATGGCCCACGAGGAGTGGATGTCGCCGGTGAGGAAGACGGCGTCGCCGTGGTCGCTGTCGTGCGCATCGAGGTGCGACACCAGCGCGGCCTGGTCGGCCTGGTAGCCGTCCCACTGGTCGGAGTTCAGGAACCGGCCCCCGCCGAGACCCAGCGCCGCGCCGGGGAACCGGACCGGCGCGAACACGACCTGGTTGCCGACGAGGTGCCAGGCGCGGCCGCGCGCCGCCAGCCCCTGCTCCAGCCAGCGCAGCTGCTCGGGCTCGGGCAGGTGCCGGTCGGGGTCGGCGAGCTCGGCGTCGACCGCCGGCACGCCCTCGGGGATGAAGCCGCCGCCGACCTTCGTGTACGGGGCGAGGTCGACCTGGGCGCTGCGGTTCTGCCGCGTCTCCAGCACCGAGAGGTCGGCGAGCGTCCCGAAGGTGAAGCGCTTGAAGAAGCGGGTGCCCTGGTGCGCGACGCGGCGCTGCTCCGGCAGCCGGAACGGCATCCACTCCAGGTAGGCCTCGTACGCCTCGCGGCGCCGGGTGAGGAAGTCGCCCTCGGTCCCGGGCGTGTGGTTCTCCGCGCCCGAGCGCCAGGCGTTGTTGGCGACCTCGTGGTCGTCGAAGATCGTGATCCAGGGGTGCCGGCGGTGCGCCAGCTGCAGGTCGGGGTCGGCCTTGTGCAGCGCGTGGCGCAGGCGGTAGCCCTCGAGGTCGACGGTCTCGGTGGCGGGGATCCCGTCCCGCTTGCCGACCAGGTCGGCCGGCCCGTAGCGGTCGGGGCCGTTGCCGTACTCGTAGACGTAGTCGCCCACGTGCAGGACGAAGTCGAGGTCGTCGCGCTTGCCGAGCGCGCGGTAGGCGGTGAAGTAGCCGCCCGTGTAGTTGCTGCAGGACACCAGGGCGAAGCGCAGCGCGTGCTCGCGGCGCGGCTCGTCGGGCGCGGTCTGCGTGCGCCCGACCGGGCTCGTCTCCCCGGCCGCGCGGAAGCGGTAGTAGTAGCGCGTGTAGGGCCGCAGGCCACGCACGTCGACCTTGACCGTGTGGTCGGAGGCCGCGCGGGCGGACACCGTGCCGCGCTTGGCCACGTGCCGGAACCCCCGGTCGTACGCGAGCTCCCACCGCACCCGCAGCGGTCCGCCAAGGCCGCTGCCCGGCGTGGCCACGGGGCCTCCGGGGGTCGAGGGCGGAGGCGTCGCCCGGGTCCAGAGCACGATCGCGTCGCCGGTCGGGTCGCCGCTCGCGACGCCGTAGCCGAAGACGCCGTGGTGGGCGGGGGCCGCCGCCGCCTCGCGGTCGAAGGGGCGCAGCACGCCGCCGCCGAGCCCGGAGCCGGCGGCCGCGGCGGCCGCGAGGGCCGCGCCCTTGAGGACCGTACGGCGGGTGGCGGGCGCGGAGAGCGTGTCGAGGGGGCTGCTGGTGCCGACGGGCTCGTTCGTCGGGCTGGCGGGGTTGGTCACGGGTGCAGAGCCTGCGCCCCGCGGGTGAACGTGGCGAGGCGCCGGGACGAACTCACGACGGACGGTGCACGCGACGCGCGCGGCCGGATCCCCGGGCGGACCCCCGACCGCTCCTACGCTGCCGCGGTGAGCCCCCTCGACCGCTACAACGGTGACGTCCTCAGCGCGGGCTGGAACGCCCCGCGCAAGCCGGTCAGCGAACCGCTGACCCTCGAGCGCGACCTCGTGGTCGAGGACGCGACGAGCGGCTTCTGCGGCGCGGTCCTGCGCTGGGAGAACGGTCTCGTCCTGCTCGAGGACCGCCGCGGCAAGGTCCGCGCCTTCGAGGTCGGCCCGGGCTTCCTCGTGGACGGCAAGCCCGTCTCCCTCCAGGTCCCGGTGCGCGCCGCGGCCAAGACGGCGAGGCGGACCGCGTCGGGTTCGGTCGCCACGCCGGGTGGGGACAAGGCCAGGGTCGCGCTGCCCAGCCGGATCTACGTCGAGGGCCGCCACGACGCCGAGCTCGTGGAACGCATCTGGGGCGACGACCTGCGCCACGTCGGTGTGGTCGTGGAGTTCCTCGGCGGGATCGACGACCTCGCCGCGGTGGTCGAGGAGTTCGCCCCCGGTCCCGGACGCCGCCTCGGCGTGCTCGCCGACCACCTCGTCCCCGGCAGCAAGGAGACGCGCATCGCCCAGGCCGTCGAGCGCGGCCGGTACGGCGCCTACGTCCGCGTGCTCGGCCACCCGTACGTCGACGTCTGGCAGGCCGTGAAGCCCGAGCGTGTCGGCCTCAAGCGCTGGCCGGACATCCCCCGCGACGTCGAGTGGAAGGCCGGGATCTGCGAGGTCCTGAGGCTGCCCCACGCCGACCAGGCCGACATCGCGCGGGCCTGGCGGGCCATCCTCGGGCGGGTGCGCAACTGGTCCGACATCGAGCGGCCGCTGCTCACCTGCGTGGAGGAGCTCATCGACTTCGTCACCGCCGACCACGTGCCCACCGACACCTGAGACGGACGGCCGGCCGGTGGCCGCGGGCATTGCTCCGGGCTGGGAATCACCGCATCGAGGTCGGTCGCGGAGGTTCCCCACGGCTGGCCCCCACCACCCCTGCGGGCTGCCAGGCTGCCGCCACCGGCCCTGCGGGGTCGGCGCGGGACCCGTCCCGGGCGTCCCTCCCGCCCGGGACGGAACCTCGACCGGGACCCAACCTCGACTGAGGCGGCCCGACGCTGGGCGGGCCTCAGACGACGGGGCTGGGCACCAGCCGCTGCGCGGGCGGCATCCGGCGGCGGGCGACGCCGCTGCTGCGCCAGCTGACGGCGTACGCGAGCGTGTGCTCGACCCGCTCCTGCAGCACGTCGATGCCGGCGCCGGTGGAGCTCAGCAGGGCGAGGTGGGTGACGTCGAGCGGTTCGGGACGGCGCCGGAGCTCCTCGGTGAGGGCGGTGCTGCGCCGCAGCTGCTGGAGGTCGTCGTAGACCGACTGGCCCACGCCGGGGTGCCGCACCTCGAGCCACGCGCCCGGGTTGACGCGGGACGCGCGGGCGACGGCGCCGACGACGGACCCGCCGGCCGACGGCGTGAGGGTCGAGGACACCTCGACGTCGAAGGCCGCCACCTCAGAGCTGGTGTTGGTCAGCGCGAACACTCCGGGCTCGATCCACTGCAGCTGCCAGTCGACGTCGTCGGACCGTTCACCCCCGGCCGCCGCCGTCTCCAGCACGAGCCGGGTGAGCGCGTGCACCCGGACGAGGGCGACGACCGCGACGACGAGGGCGGTCGACGCCACCACGAGCGTCACGAGCAGCAACTGCGCCCCCTCCCAGGTCCTGGACCGGCCTCCGCGGTCCTGCGTCCCACCGGCCGCGCGGACGGTCCCGTACGACGCAGGGGTCAGGCGGGACGGACGCTCGGGGGTTCATCCGGTCCCGCCTGACGACCTCCAGGTAACCGCATTTATTCGGGCACTAACAGAACCTGGGCTGTCACATGCCGGTCATGTCCTCAGGCGGACAAGACGGGGC
>Ga0325401_1007662_pt1 | contig 10486 bp, 11 predicted proteins | sample PopdelMetagenome_FD_205666 | JGI IMG/M metagenome (GOLD analysis project Ga0325401, IMG submission 205666) | Populus deltoides microbial communities from Bellville, Georgia, United States - Xylem-PdKOR-R2 | ecosystem: Host-associated > Plants > Phyllosphere > Stem > Wood/Secondary xylem | place...
TAGCTAGCTTACAAACAGCTTTGCGCCAAGATGTTCCCGGTGCTGAGTTGCACACACTAGCCGCCGATTTGAGCAAGGCCGACGAGACGCGTCGTTTTGCTTCGTTTGTGCAAGAACTCGGTGGCGCGGTAGAAGTTTTGATACACAACACGGGCGCCTTCACTCCCGGTCGGCTGCAAGACGAACCTGCCGATGGCAGCGCTTTGCGGGCTCTCATCGACGTAAACCTATACAGCGCCTACGACCTCACCCTGCAGCTACTCCCCGCCATGATTGAGCGTCGCCAGGGTCATATTTTCACGATGTGCTCGGTAGCGAGCATCCGGGCGTACCCAAGCGGCGTTTCCTACAGCATCGCCAAGTTTGCGTTGCTAGGGTTAACGAAAGCTTTGCGTGAAGAGCTAAAGGAGCACAACTTGCGCGTAACCGCTGTGCTACCGGGCGCCACGCTCACCGCCAGCTGGGAGGGAGCCGACTTGCCCGCCGAGCGTTTCATCAAGGCCGAAGACGTGGCGGAAGCAGTGTTCTCCGCTTACTCTCTGTCGCCGCAGGCCGTGGTTGAAGAACTCCTGATTCGCCCGCAGTTAGGGGATATTTAATTGTTGGCTACTCGTTTCGGGCGGATGTACGTCGTGTAAAGGAAATCTAGCAGCAAAGTCCAGAAGCTTATGCTTAACAGGGCTCTTACAGGCATTATCCCTAGGCCTGTTTGCATGTGGCTGCCCACAGCAATGCTGAATAATCCCGCCGACACCACCCAAAGAAGTTTCAAGTAATCTAACCGTTGCTTGGCTTTCTTGCGCCTGAACCAGAAACTATAGATTACCATAATGAGCAACCCGCTGATTATTAGTAGCAGCGTGCTCAATGACCAGTGCATGACGTAAAACAACCAGCCTGCGCCATTGATTACTACTGTAATTAAGAGCAGCGAGCTAAAAAGACCATTGTGCCAAATTGAGCCCCGCCAAACTAGGATCGAAAAAGCCAGTAGTACGAGGCCGTAGATGACATACACGTACCACGCAACCGAAAACGAAACGAGCTGCATAGGCTATTGCTTTGCTACTTTACCGGAACCCGCTAAATCAGTCTGCGGCGGGTTGCCGGTGTAGTACAGCGTACCCGTACCGGCGTGCGTACCAGCTAGGAAGTTCGACACGTTGAGGTGCGCGTCGCCGGTGCTGCCTTTATTGGATTGGAAGTAAAAGTTTTGCGTCAGGAAGCCGCTGGCCTGAAAGCTGCCGCTGCCACCTAGTGTATAATGAACTTCCTTGGCGCGGCCATGCAGCTGAATGTTGCCTAGCTCGTACGAATCAAACCACAAGTAGGAACTAGTCAGGTCTAGGTCGAAGTCGCCGGCTCCTACTAGGTGGCAGTAGAGGGTATCGGAGCGGAAGTTGCCGACGGTGCGCACGTTGCCTTGGCCGCGCAGAAACAAGTCGGTGAGGCGGGGCAAGTGCAGGGTTAGCTCGCGGGGCGTGTCGTAGGTACGGGCCCAGTTGCAGCGGCTGGTATTATGGATGGTGAGCTGCCCATCTTGCACCTTGACCTCAATATCCTCCTGTAGGTTTTTGCCAGCGCGTACCTCGGCGTACGTGACCGTGTCTTGCACTAGCAGCACATCAACGTTGTCGTAGGCTATAACGGTACGAAAAGGAGCTAGCTCGCGCCGCTGCATTTCTACCTTGCCCGTGCTTTTTAAACAATCGGTTTCGTGACCATCGCCACAACTGCTTAACCATGGGAGCAACGCAGCCAGACTGATAATTCCGCGTAAAAGCGGGTGAGGGCCGTTAACTTGCGGCCAAACTTTCCTCCAAAACATCACTTTCGCATGGATCTAACGGGCAAGATAGCTATTGTTACAGGCGTCAGTAAAGGAATCGGCCGGGCCACGGCCGAGGCTTTGCTCGCAAAAGGGGCCGTGGTGGCCGGTTGGGGTCGTACGGCACCCGAGGGCCTAACGCACGAGCGGTTCCAGTTTTTTGAGTGCGACGTTCGCAACGAAGTATCGGTGCAGGAGGCATACGTAGATACGCAGCGTGAGGTCGGGGCGGAGGTGCGAATCTTAGTGAACAACGCCGGCATTGGCAACATGGGCCCCGTAGATGGCTTTGCGTCTGACGACTGGCACGCCATGTTCGACACCAACGTGCACGGTGTGTTCTACTGCACTAAAGCGGTGCTGCCGCAGATGAAAAAACAGAGCGAAGGCCATATTATCAACGTGGCTTCTCTGGCCGGTACGGCGGGCACTCCCAACATGGCCGGTTACTGTGCCACCAAGTTTGCTGTGCGCGGCTTCTCCGATGCCTTGTTCAAGGAGGTACGCCAAGACGGTGTGCGCGTAACCTGTGTCATGCCTGGTTCCGTCGAAACGAATTTTGGCGGTTCGGAGCCCGGCGCCGAGCCCGACCCGCACAAGATGCAGCCCGAAGACATTGCCGCCGCCATCGTGCACGCCTTAGAAGCTCCCAAAGCCACCATGCTGTCAGAAATTCAGATGCGTCCCTCGCAGCCAAAGTAAACCGTAGCGCGGAACTGTAGGCCGACGAAGCCAACTGACTTGCGCGCTACAAACCATTCGCATCGTTTTGCCAACCCACTTGAATGAACGCTGACCTAGGTTTGGCTAAGCCCAGCTACGCGTTGCGCCTCGCTACGCCGGATGATGCCGCGGCTCTGCTCGCTATTTACGCGCCATACATCACCGATACTACTATTACGCTCGAATACGAGGTGCCCACCGTAGCCGAGTTTGCGGAACGCGTGCGGAAACTTAACGGACTGCTGCCGTGGTTGGTAGCAGAAGCGAATGGCCAGGTAATCGGGTACGCGTATGCGGCGCGGCACCGTGAACGGTTAGCCTATCAATGGGCGGTGGAAACATCTGTTTATGTGCATATTGCGCATCACGGCACAGGAGTTGCGCGGCAGCTGTACGACAGGCTTTTTGAGTTGCTTCAACGCCAAGGTTACGTGAATGCTTACGCTGGCATTATCGACCCCAACCCGAGGAGTTTTGCTTTTCATCAGTCCTGCGGGTTTGAATTGCTTGGCAATTATCAACACGTAGCGTATAAATTTGGCAAGTGGCACACGTCGCAATGGCTAGCGAAGCAACTAACACTGCCTCCAGCTAACCCGGTGCCGCCCACGCCCTTAGCTGAGTTACAACTGCCCCAATAACACGTATCTATTCCAGCGGTGGGCCGCACCCGCTTCTTATTCAATGGTTGAAGTTCAGAATCTTACCAAAACATACGGCGCCCAAGCGGCCGTGAACAACATCAGCTTCACGGCGGGCAAAGGCGAAATCCTAGGTTTTCTGGGACCGAACGGGGCGGGCAAATCAACCACCATGAAAATTGCCACCGGCTACCTGCCGCCCTCCATCGGGACGGTAAAGCTGGATGGTTTCGACGTGACGGAGCAACCGCTGGAAGTACGTAAGCGCGTGGGTTATCTGCCCGAACACAACCCGCTTTACCTCGACATGTATGTGCACGAGTACCTTGAGTTTATTGGGTCGGTGCATAGTTTGCGGGGCACTACGCTGCGGCAGCGCGTACGGCAGATGGTGGACCGGGTGGGGCTAGGTCGGGAGCAGAACAAGCTTATTGGAGCTCTGTCGAAAGGCTACCGGCAGCGCGTAGGGCTAGCCCAGGCGCTCATCCACGACCCCGGCACGCTCATCCTCGACGAGCCTACTACCGGTCTCGACCCAAACCAGATCGGCGAGATTCGCAACCTGATCCAGGAAATAGGCCGCGACAAAACGGTTATTTTCTCCACCCATATCTTGCCTGAAGTTACCGCTTTGTGCAGCCGCGTGGTTATCATCAACCGTGGGCAACTGGTGGCCGACAGCCCCGTCGCCGACCTAGCTTCTGGCGCAAACGAAACCATCATTCGGGCTGAGTTTGAGCAGGCTATCGACCCAACTCCGCTACGAGCATTGCCCGGCATTACGGCCGTAGATGCCGAGACGGCCACTACGTACCGCATTCGAGCTGCGACCGGCTCCGATCAGCGTGGTGCTATTTCGCGGCTGGCGGCGCAACAAGGCTGGATCTTGCTAGGCTTGCGGCAGGAAGAACAATCGCTGGAGCAGGTATTTAAGAACCTAACGAGTTAATTTTGACCGCCTTGTTGCGTGGGCGTAGAGATACATACTTGGGTCTCATCGTTGAACGATTCGCACTGAACGAGCCCATTCAAACAACGTCAGCAACGACAAGACGCAACTAGGCGTCTCTACATTAGCCTATCATTTAGATGTTTTCGATCTTAAGAAAAGAATTCAACGCCTTTCTCAGCTCGCCGGTAGCCTATGTCGTTATCGGCGTGTTTCTGGTGGCCACGGGCTTGTTTGTGTGGGTTTTTCCCGACAGCAGCGTGCTCGGCTATGGCTTTGCCGACTTGCAGACGCTCTTCAACACGGCCCCCTGGATCTTCCTGTTTTTGATTCCGGCCATCACCATGCGCACCTTCGCGGAAGAGAAGAAAGCCGGTACCATTGAGCTATTGCTCACCCGTCCGCTCACCGACGGGCAGATTATTGGGGGCAAGTACCTAGCCTGCTTCCTGCTAGCACTGCTGGCGCTCATCCCGACGTTGCTGTATTATTACTCAGTGTATCAGTTAGGTAACCCGGTTGGTAACATCGACTCGGCGGCCACAGTAGGGTCGTACATCGGCCTAGCTCTACTCGCGGGCGTGTTTGCGGCCATTGGGTTGTTTGCTTCAGCTATTACCCGCGACCAGGTTATTGCCTTTTTGGTGGCCGTGGTGGGGTGCTTCCTGGTGTACTCGGGCTTCGATTCGCTGGCTTCTGTGTTCGAAGGTAGCCTGGCGTACTACATCAGCCAGCTAGGTATTGCGGCTCACTACCGCGACATCAGCAAAGGCCTTATCGACTCTCGCGACTTGATGTATTTCTTTAGCCTCATTGCCGGCTTTCTGCTGGCGACGCGGCTGGTGTTGCAAAGTCGTAATAGGTAGGTCCTGCTAGCTGTCAGCTAGGAGCTTTTCAGATCATGCTTTCTATTGAGATTATTTCGTGAGTACAGAACAACAGCCAATAGCTAATAGCCCGCAGCCAGTGGCTTCCCACAAACGCCGCGACCTGCTCCGCTTTCTGGCGGTTATCGGCGGTTTGCTACTGCTGAACTTCCTTGGCCAGCAGTTCTTCTTCCGCCTCGACCTGACGGAGGAAAAGCGCTATACGATGTCGGCGGCCACGAAGCAGTTGCTAGAAAAGCTGCCCGAGCCCGTAACCGTAACGGTGTACCTCGACGGCGACTTCCCGCCCGCTTTCCGGCGCTTACAACAATCGGTGCGCGAAACACTGAACGAGATGCAGGTGTACGGCGGCTCGAAGCTGCACTACGTATTCCTGGACCCCAGCGCTGCCACTTCAGAGCAAGACCGCAACAAGACGTACCAAGCCCTCCTCAAAAAAGGCTTGCGCCCGACCAACCTAGCCGCCACCGAAAACGGCAAGCGCGTGGAGAAGATCATCTTCCCATGGGCAACCATAGCGGTAGGAGCGAAGGAGAAAAATGTGCTATTGCTACGCGGCAACCAAGCCGCACCCTCCGATGTTCGCCTGAACCAGAGCATTGAAGGCCTGGAGTATGAGCTAGCTAGCACTATTCAACAGCTAGAACCTAGCCGCCGCAAGCGCATCGGCGTGGTGGAAGGGCACGGCGAGCTAAGTAATGCCGAAGCAGGCGACCTGCTCGGGTCATTGCAGGAACGCTACGACGTGTACCGCGTCAAGCTCGACGTAGTACCCGACTTGCGCGCGCTCGATGCTCTCATTGTGGCCCGGCCCACAACGCCCTACACCGAACCGGAGAAGTTCAAGCTAGATCAGTTCGTAACGAGTGGGGGCAATGCGCTGTTCTTCGTGGATGCCATGCGCGTAAGCCTCGACAGTGCCGCTCGTACTGGCATGCTGTCGTTTCCGTATCAGCTCAACCTCGAGGACCTTTTGTTTAAGTACGGTGTACGCATCAACCCCGACTTGTTGCTTGACCTTAACTCGGGCGTTATTCCGCTGGTAACGGGCAACGTGGGCAATAAACCTCAGGTAGAGCCAATGCCGTGGCAGTTTTACCCGCTCATCAACCAGTTCAGCAAGCACCCCATCACGCGCAACCTCGATGCGGTGTACACCAAGTTTGTGAGCAGCATTGATACAGTGAAGGCCGTGGGCATTCGCAAGATACCGCTCATGTTTACCTCGCGCTACACCCGTGTGCTGCCCTCGCCGGTACCCGTCAACCTGAATGACGCGCGTTTGGAGCCCGATCAGAAGCTGTATAAGCAAGGCTTCAAGCCCATTGGGTATTTGCTGGAAGGACAGTTTAAATCTCTCTACGCCAACCGCGCCAAGCCCGGCACCACACAGTATCAACCTGCTACACCCACTGGAGCCAAGCCTGGTAAAATCTTGGTTGTTTCGGATGGTGACTTTGTGCGCAGCGAGCTAGATCCCAAAACCGGCCGGCCTTACCGGCTAGGATTCGACCGCCTTGCCAACACCGAGTTTGCCAACCGCGAGTTAGTGCTGAATGCCGTCGACTACATGCTCGACGAAACCGGCCTGATTGCTGTGCGCGGCAAACAAATCACGCTCCGGCCCTTGGATAAAGTGAAGGTGGTTGAGCAAGGCCGACGTTGGCAAGTGCTCAATATTGCGGCGCCACTGGTGTTGCTAGGTTTATTTGGGTTAGTACGGGCATGGCAGCGGAAGCGTCGCTACGCATCATTTTAACCAAAACGTGTCCTTCTCTGAGCTAGCTTTCCCAACCACACAATTACTGAACGATGGCAGGAAGAGTGGTGGCCGTGTATTCCACCCCGTTTTGAAGTTTGATTATGACTTTCGCTCGGAAAGTAGAGTTGTGTGCTCGAAAGCTAGTTTACTGAGTACTACAGGCGAATAGTGGTGTCTTGCACAAAAGTGGCCAGCAGTTCGTGCAACGAGGCATCTTCCGTGCGAACGTGTTCCTGCATATAATCTTTTTTGCTGACGTTGAGGTACCCTACTAGTTGCAGAAAATCGTCGGGGTTTACGGCTTTGAAGCCCATTGACCATTGCGAAAAGTTGCGCGCTTCAATCTTGCCATCTGCCAGTGTCGTTACGTCGCGGTGGCGTATATCCTGCTTGATTTTTTCGTAAACATGCAGTACTGTTTCCTGCTCGCCCTCTAGCACCTGCATAATGTCGCCGTTGCTGTAGAGCAATACGCCCGTAATGCTGCTCGCATCATTAGCGAATCGCGACTGAACTAAAATCTGTTCTAGTTCTAGCTCGGTGAAAAGCTTGGTTGCTGAACTTTGATATACTAAGTGATAGAGAGGACGTGCACTCAACATGGAAATGTATACTGTCTGGATTTAATATATAAATTCAAATTATTGAATAAAATAAATCTTGCTTAACTGTAATATACGGGTAAGATATGAATTATAAGTTGTTGAATTATATACAATTATTGTGAGTAAGCTGATTAGATCAGTGTCGTCTGAGGGAGCAATGTCGAATAAAAGCTAGGCGGCATAATCTTCCCAAGATGACGCCAAAACTTCCGCGCATCTATCTATCTTTGTCCTCTTTCTAAAAAGCCAGCGAAACTACCCATCTATGAAGTTCATCGTCTCGTCTTCCGCCTTGCTCAAGCAGCTCCAGAGCATCAATGGCGTGGTCACGAATAATCCCGTGGTGCCGATTCTGGAGAACTTCCTCTTCGAGATTGAGGACGGTAAGCTGACGATTACGGCCTCTGACCTAGAAACCAGCATGATTACGGAGCTGCCCGTAGAGGCTCGCGACGCTGGCCGCATTGCCGCGCCCGCCCGCATTCTACTGGATACGCTCAAGAATCTGCCCGATCAGCCCGTCACCTTCACGCTCGACGAAGAAACGTATACCATTGAAATTGCCTCGGCGAATGGCCGCTACAAGCTAGCCGGCGAAAACGCCACCGACTTCCCCCGCGTGCCGGTGGTAAAAGGATCGTCGCCCATTGAGCTGCCTTCGTCGTCGTTGTCGCGCGCCATCAACAAGACCATCTTTGCCGTGAGCACCGACGAGTTGCGCCCCGCTATGACTGGTATCTTGGTGCAGCTAGCCGACAACCAGATTACTTTCGTTGCCACGGACGGCCACCGTCTGTTGCGCTACCGCCGCTCCGATGTAGGCGCGGGGCAAACGGCCAACATCATCATCCCACGGAAGGCGTTCAACTTGCTGAAAGGCGCTTTGCCCTCCGAGGCGACGCCCGTACGCGTGGAGTTCAACAACTCCAATGCGTTCTTCAGCTTCAATCAGATGCGCCTCGTGTGCCGCTTGATTGATGAGCGCTACCCCGATTACGAAAACGTAATTCCAGTAAGCAACCCCAACCGTCTCATCATCAGCCGCGCCGATTTCCTGAACTCGGTGAAACGTATTTCGATTTACTCGAACAAGACGACGCATCAAGTTCGCTTGCGCCTAGCTGGCTCGGAGCTAACGGTTTCGGCCGAAGATCTCGACTTCAGCAACGAGGCAAACGAAAAGCTGCCTTGCCAGTACGACGGCGAAGACATGGAAATTGGTTTCAACGCCCGCTTCCTGTCGGAAATGCTGTCGAACATTGACTCCGAAGAAATTACGCTCGAACTGAGCACTCCCAACCGCGCCGGTCTGCTCATGCCCACCACCGCCGACGATAACGAGAACATCCTGATGCTCGTGATGCCGGTGATGTTGAATAATTACGTGTAACTCAATGAATGACTGAGTGAATACGTGCTAGCAGGTGCCATCCTCACTCGCCCATTCGCTCAGTCGTTCGCCCATTAAAAATGAAAAAATCCGAAATCCGTTTCAGCATAGCTCTCGACGACCAGAAAATCCCAGAGGCTATCAGCTGGCAGGCCACCGATGCGGGCCCTGATATTCACTTTGCCAAGGCCATCAATATTGCCTTGTGGGACCGGGACCAGTCGGGCACGATGAAGATTGACCTCTGGACCAAAGACATGCCTGTGGAGGAGATGAAGTACTTCTACGTAGATACAATGGGCGCCATGGCCGAAAGCATCATGACCGCTACCAGCGACGAAACGATGGCCAAGAAGATCCGGGCGCTCTGCAAAGAGCTAATGGAGCACATCGAGGAGGAAGCTAAGAAGCAAAGCTAGGTTCTCCGTCCTACCAACAGAAAGCCCCGCCTGATAGCTCAGGCGGGGCTTTCTGTTGGTAACTAGCTGCCGCTATTATTTATCGGAAGTATTCGTGGAGGTGTTACGACCTTGGGTGATAACAGAGCCTTTGCTACTAGCCGGCAGTGGGTTCTGCACCGACTTCACCATCATAGCGCCTGCGCTCTTATTGGCGTAGTCGCGGTCAAATTTGTAGAAGGTTGACCTTGAATCGTAGTAGGCGCTGTACTGGGCAGTGCTCAGTACGTTGCGCAGCTCTTGGTCGCGCTCCTTGCATACACCTTGGCATTGCTCATCAATGAGCCTCGGGTTGCCCGCATGTTTCTGTTCAATAGCCGCCATTTTGGCTACTTTGTCTTCGTTGATGGCGCGAAGTTTAGCAGTCTGGTAACCATTGAGGCGCAGGTCGCGGGCCATCTGATCGGAGAGGCGCTTAGCGCGCGTCTGTACAGGGTTGAGGCGAGGCGACGGTTGAGTTTTATCCTGCGGCATTACCGTCGAGCCGGGGGCTTGTTGGGCAGAAGCGCCGCAGGTAGCCGCCAAAACTAGCGCGGCGGTGACAAGTTTGTTAACCATTGGTATCGAGGCGTTAGCGTTCTAAGTCAGCAGCTACCCACTACATTAGCCAAAGCTAGGAAGCAGCGCAGCTTACAAAACCTAACGCAAAAACAAGCTGTCAAGTTTAAAAGAGTAGCTGAGCGGGACTGGAATTTTTGGTCCCAAACCAAAAGGGCACGCCGTCGCTCATTGCTATCCTTCAAAGCCTAAAACTTGTTCTTCCACATCATCGATTCCACGGGCTTGTCGGTGCGCTCGTTGTACTTGGCGTTGGCTTTCCGGTTGTAGAAAGTTTGGACGTCGCCTTGCACGGCGAAGTAGATGAGCTGGCCAATGGGCATACCCGCATATACGCGCACCTGCTGCGTCACCGAAATTTCCAGCGTCCAAGTGTTGCAGAAGCCTACGTCGCCCTTGCCGGCCGTGGCGTGAATATCGATGCCGAGGCGTCCAACGCTCGATTTACCTTCCAGGAAAGGTACTTGGGCGTGGCTTTCGGTGTATTCTTCCGTGACACCCAGGTAGAGGGTGCCGGGCTGCAAGACGAAACCGTCGGCGGAAATCTCAAATACATCAATGGCATTGTGGCGACGCGCATCCAACACAGCGTCGCGGTAAGTAGCCAGGTAGCGACCTAGGTGTACGTCGTAGGAATTGGTGCCTAGGCAGGTACGGTCGAAAGGTTCAATGACGATGTTGCCTT
>Ga0325401_1007663_pt1 | contig 10485 bp, 10 predicted proteins | sample PopdelMetagenome_FD_205666 | JGI IMG/M metagenome (GOLD analysis project Ga0325401, IMG submission 205666) | Populus deltoides microbial communities from Bellville, Georgia, United States - Xylem-PdKOR-R2 | ecosystem: Host-associated > Plants > Phyllosphere > Stem > Wood/Secondary xylem | place...
CCCCCGGTGATGCTTTCGGGCCTTACTGCGTACGGCCCTTATTGACAGCATTGGAACGATTGCGGCGGCGGACGATTGTCCGGACGCCTATTCATGTATCGAGGAGGACGGAATGCGTAAGCTGGTCGGACTGGCCCTGGTTGCAGGCGCCCTGATGGTCTCGGCGTGCAACACGGTCGAGGGAGTCGGGCGGGACGTGAGCTCTGCCGGTGACACGGTCGCCAAGACGGCGGACGGCGCGAAGTAATCGGAGGCGGGTCTCGCTCGTGAACGAGCGGGCCCCGCCCGTTGCTCGATCGGCCAATAGCTGGCTGATCGGAATGGTGGTCACGATCCGGCGCTTTGACGAAGGGAGGGCGCTTGGAACGAAGTACCCGTCTGCCGACGGGCCCGTGACATCAGCAATCGCGCAGGCTGGCGTCGAAATCTGTTTTAGAGGCTGAGTTGTACGAGACTCACCCACGAAACCCGCAAGTCAGACCTTCTCCGCCTCAACGATCGCGTTGGCTGCGTCCTTCGCGCGACGGCGTTCGGTGAACCAGATGCCGACCAGCGCCATTTCATACAGGACGCACAGCGGGATCGCGAGCAGCAGTTGCGAGCCGACGTCAGGTGGGGTCAGCACCGCCGCGATCGCGAACGCGCCGACGATCGCGTAGCGCCGCGCCCCAACCAGCTGCTTGCGGGTGACAATGCCGGCGCGTTCGAGCAGCATCAGCAGCACCGGCAGCAGGAACGCGATCCCGAACCCGAACAGGAACTGCATGATGAATGACAGGTATTCTGCGATGTCGGGTAGCGCCTGACGCTTCACCCCCCCGACCATGCCCGAATATCCGAGCAGGAAGTGCAGCGCCATCGGCACCGCGATGAAGTACGCCATCGATGCACCCGCGAGGAACAGCACGGGGGTCGCGAGGATGAACGGCAGCAACGCGCGCTTTTCCTTGCGGTACAGGCCCGGCGCCACGAACCGCCACGCCTGGTTGGCGATGACCGGGAAGGACAGCATCATCGCGGTGAAGAAGGCGAGCTTTACCTCGGTGAAGAAGCCGCCGTACACCGTGGTGAAGATTACCTCCTTCTGCCCCGCCGATTGCAACGGGGCGAGCAGGAAGGCGAAGATCGGCTCGGCGAAGTACATCGCGACGCCGAAGCAGACCAGCACCGCGGCGATGCAGTAGAGCAGGCGGCGGCGCAGCTCGATCAGATGGTCGAGCAGCGGCGCGCGGCTGTCCTCGAGTTCGTCGGCGCCGGTCATGACGGCGCCTTGGCGTCGGCGGCGGGGGGGTGGTCGTCAGCGACGATCCGGGGCTTCTCGACCGAGATCGGCGTTTCGGCAGGCGCATCAGCGGCGGGCAGCTCGTCAGCGGCGGGCGTTTGCGGATGCTCGCGCATGATGCGCTCGTTCTCCGCCGCCCACTTCTTCTCCATCTCCTCCAGCTCCGCCTCGCGCACCATGGTGTCGAAGCCGGAGCGGAACTGGCGCGCGACCCCGCGGGCGCGGCCGACCCAGTAACCGACCACGCGCATCGCCTTGGGCAGGTCCTTGGGGCCGATCACCACCAGCGCGACGAACGCGACCAGCAGCAGCTCGGACGGAGCGATATCGAGCATCGATCAGCCGGGAGTGAGGGTCAGCGGTCGTCGCGCAGCCGCTCGCCGTCGCGATCGAACGCGGGCTCGGCCGCCTTCTGGCTCTCGATCCGGGCGGACGGCTTGTCCTCCTCGGCCATGCCCTTCTTGAAGTTCTTCACGCCCTTGGCGACGTCGCCCATCAGGTTGGAAAAGCGACCGCCGCCCAGCAGCAGGATGGCAACGACGGCGAGGACGAGCAGATGAATCGGGCTGAAGCTGCCCATGATACGTCTCCTGGAGGCTTGTTGCCCTATCTAGGCGGGATCGGCGGGCTTTGCCACCGTGTCATGCACGTGCGCGGCGGCGAGCAGCGCGTCGCGGCGGGCGATCTGTTCGGCCATGTCGCCCTGTGGCGCGACGCGGGCCGCCATCGCGCGGTCGAGGCGGGCGCGGGCGGCGGGGGTGATCTCGGGCAGGCGGCCGGCGATCTCGACCATCTCGTCCATCCGCGCCCAGCAGTCGAGCACGAGGTCGCACCCGGCGGAGATCGCGCCCGCGGCCTTTTCGCCCGCGGTGCCCGACAGCGCCTTCATGTCGATATCGTCGGTCATCAGGAGGCCGTCGAAGCCGATCGCGCCGCGGATCACCTGCTCGATCACGACCGGCGACAAGGTGGCGGGACGCGTGTCCCACGCCTCGTAGACGATGTGCGAGGTCATCCCCATCGGGGCGTGGCGGAGGGCGCGGAACGGGTGAAGATCGTCGTCGAGGTCGGTCGCGGTGACGGTCGGCAGCAAGTGGTGCGAATCAACCAGCGCGCGGCCGTGGCCGGGCATGTGCTTGACGACGCCGACCACCCCGCCCGCCGCCAACCCTTCCAGCATCGCGCGGCCGAGCGCGGCGACCTGCATCGGCTCGGCGCCATAGGCGCGGGTGGCGATCGCGTCGGTGGTGTCGGGCTGTGCGACGTCGAGGATCGGGGCGCAGTCCACGGTGATGCCGACCGCCACCAGCATCAGGCCGAGCGCCTGGCCGTTGGCGCGCATCGCCTGGATCGCGGTCATCGGCGCGCGGGCATACGCTTGGGCGAAGACGGGGCCGGCGGGAAAGGCGGGCCATTCGGGCGGGGACAGCCGGGCGACCGGGCCGCCCTCCTGATCGACGAGGATCGCGAGGTCGTCGCGGCCGGCGAGGGTGCGGAGCGAGTGGGTCAGGGCGCGGACCTGGTCGCGGGTCTGGATATTGCGGCGGAACAGGATGTAGCCGGCGGGGTCGGCCTCTGTGAAGAAGGCGCGTTCCTCGGGGGTGAGGACGGGACCGGATAGGCCGAAGATGACGGGCTTCATGTTGCTGCCCTAGCGCCTCCCGTCATTTCCGCGAAGGCGGAAATGACGGGCTGTGGGCGAACGGGCGTCAGCTGGCTACGAAGCAGCTTTCGCCGGCGACCTTGAGGCGGCCGCAGAGGTCGGCGGCCTGGTTGGCGCTGCCGGCGTTGACGCGGAGTCGATAGAGGGTCTTGCCGCCGGTGGCGACCGGCTGGACCGACTTGCCCAAAGGGGCGAGGTAGGCGAACCGCTTGGAAAAGCGGCCCCACGCATCGTTCGCGACCGCTTCGGAGGGGTAGGCGCCGAGCTGGACCAGCGAGCCGCCGCCGCCCGTGGTGGGCGCGGTGCGCTGGACGGAGACGGGGGCGGCGGCGACCAGACGCCCACGGCTTTCGGGCACCTGCGCCACCGCGTTGCGGCCGCCGGTGGGGGTGGGCGTCGCGCCGGGGACTACACGACGGGCGGCGACCGGGGCTTCGGGCACTGCCGCCAGGTCGATCGCGCCGTTGCCCGACCTGCCCTGGCTGGTCGCGACCGCGCTGTCGCCCTCGCCCTCGACCTTGAGTCCGCCGGGGTCGGAGGGCTGGATCTTGTACGGGCCCTGCTGTGCCGCGATCAGCGTGCCGTCGTCGCCCGCGCCCGGCTGTTGCAGCTTCCAGATGCCGAAGCCGATCGCCGCCAGCAGCGCGAGCCCGAGCAGGCCGAGCGCGACCACGCGGCCGAGCCGCACCCCGCCCTCGTCCTCCGGCTCGGCAGTTTCGAGCCAGGGGAGCCGATCCTCGTCCCGCAGGTCCATGCCCTCGGCCATTCAATGCATCTCCGACACCGCCTCGACACCCATGATGCCGAGGCCGTTACGGATAATCTGCGCGCAGGCCGCCGCCAAGGCCAGACGCGCGGCGCTGGCGGCGGCGTCCTCGGCGACGAGGAAGCGGCGGTCGGGGCGGTCGTTGCCGACGTTCCACAACTGGTGAAACAATGCCGCGAGATCATAGAGGTAGAAGGCGATCCGGTGCGGCTCGCGCGCCGCCGCGGCGGTCTCGACGACGCGCGGGAACTGCGCCGCGAGCTTCACCAGCCCGAGCTCCTCCGTATCAAGACGGGACAGGTCGGCCGCGTTCCCGTCGATCTGGGCCTCGGCCGCGCGGCGGTGGAGCGAGGCGATGCGGGCGTGCGCGTACTGGACGTAGAAGACCGGGTTGTCCTTCGACGCCTCGACCACCTTGGCGAAGTCGAAGTCCATCTGCGCGTCGGCGCGGCGGGTGAGCATGGTGAAGCGGACGACATCCTTGCCGACCTCCTCGACCACGTCGGCAAGGGTGACGAAATTGCCCGAGCGCTTGGACATCTTCACCGGCTCGCCGTCGCGGAGTAGCCGGACCATCTGGATGAGCTTGACGTCGAAGCGAGTCTCGCCCCCGGTCAGCGCGGCGACCGCGGCGACGATGCGCTTGACGGTGCCCGCATGGTCGGCGCCCCAGATGTCGATCAGCTGGTCGGCGGACTGCGCCTTCTGGTAGTGGTAGGCGAGGTCGGCACCGAAATAGGTCCACTGGCCGTTGGACTTGCGGATCGGGCGGTCCTGATCGTCGCCGAACGCGGTCGAGCGGAACAGCGGCAGGACGACGGGCTCCCAGTCCTCGGGCGTCTCGCCCTTCGGCGCTTCGAGGACGCCGTCGTAGACGAGGTCGCGCGAGCGGAGTTCGGCCTCGGCGGCGGCGGGCTTGCCGGCGGCCTGGAGCTCGGCCTCCGACGCGAACACGGCGTGGTGGATGCCGAGCAGCGTGAGGTCGGTGCGGATCATCGCCATCATCGCGGCGACCGCGCGGGTGCGGAACAGGGGCAGCCATTCACCCTCCGGCGCCTTAACGTACCGGTCGCCTAACTCGGCTGCGAGCGCCTGTCCGACGGGCACGAGGTAATCGCCGGGGTAGAGCCCCTCCGGGATCGTCACGCTCTCACCGAGCGCTTCGCGGTAGCGGAGGTGAACCGAGCGGGCGAGCACGTCGACCTGTCCACCCGCGTCGTTGACATAATATTCGCGGATCACGGTGGAGCCGGCGAACTCGAGCAGGCTGGCGAGCGCATCGCCGACCACCGCGCCGCGGCAATGGCCCATGTGCATCGGGCCGGTCGGGTTGGCGGACACGTACTCGATGTTGACGGTGATCCCCTGCCCCGCAGTCGAGCGGCCGTAGTCCGCGCCGGCGGCGGCGATCGCGGCGAGCTCGGCGCGCCACGCGTCGTCGGTCAGGGTCATGTTGATGAAGCCGGGGCCGGCGACCGACACCGAAGCGACCTCCGGCAAGGCGCGCAGTTCGGCGACCAGTGCCTCGGCAATGACGCGAGGCGGCTTGCCGGCGGGCTTGGCGAGCACCATCGCGGCGTTGGTGGCGAGGTCGCCATGCGTCGCGTCGCGTGGGGGCGCGACGGTGACGTTGCGGCGGTCGAGCCCGTCCGGCAGCTGGCCGGCGGCGACCAGGGCGTCGAGGGCGGCGTCGAGATGGCCGGCGAAACGGGCGTATAGCGTCATGGGGCGCGCGTTAGCGGCAAAGACCCGCGCCATCAAACCGCACGCCATCAAACCGGGGGATGGTTGCGCCGGGCGCAATCGCTTCAGATAGGTTTGCATTTGAAACCGATCTGGCGGGGACGTAGCTGGATCGGCGGCACGGGTCGGCTGCGACCCGCCTCCACGGGAGTTTCACGATCATGCGCACGCTCTTCGTCCTCGCCGCCGCCGCGGCCGCGCTCACCTCCACGATCGGCATGGCGCGAGCCGCCGACACCGCCGAGCAGCGCTTCGTCCATGACGGCCAGACCTATGCCTACACCGTCACCCCCGTCGCGGACGGCCGGCAGGTGATCGAGGGGCGCAAGCTGCCCAACGGCAGCGCCTTTCGCCTGGTGGTGAAGGGCGACCGCGTCTCGGGTGTGTCGGGCGGGGTGCCGGTGGCGTTCCGCGTCGCCGATGCGCAAGGTGCCGCCGCGAACTGAGGCGTCAGAACCCCTCGGGCAGATCGATCGGGCCGACCAGCGCGCGATAGCGGGTGACGGCGTAGCGATCGGTCATGCCGGCGATGAAGTCGGCGATGTGGCGGCTGCGCTCCGGATCGATCGGGGGCAGTCGCTGGAGCCATTCGGTGGGGAGCGCCTCCGGCTCGGCGCGGTAGCAGGCGAACAGCCCCGCCACGACGTCGTGCGCCGCCGCCGCCGCCGCCATCTGGTGCGGGTGGTGGTAGAGGTTGGCGTACATGAAGCGCTTGAGGTCGCGTTCGGCCTCACGCAGCGCGGGCGAGAAGCCGGCCAGCGTCCGCCCCGCCGCACGGACGTCGTCGGGGCTCGCCACCGCCGATTCGGCAACGCGGGTGCGGGTTTCGGCGATCAGGTCGTTGACCATGACCCCGATCTGCGCGCGGACCAACTCGCGGGCGAGGCGGGCGGGGGCAATGTCGGGGAAGCGGGCGACCACCCCTTCCCAGCTGCGCGCGACCAGCGGCACCGACAGGATCTGGTCGAGCGTCAGCAGCCCGGCGCGCAGGCCGTCGTCGATGTCGTGATTGTCGTAGGCGATGTCGTCCGCGATCGCGGCGACCTGCGCCTCCAGCGAAGCGTGGCTGGCAAGGTCGAGGGGAAAGTCGCGGTCCGCCTCGACCAGCGCCCAGCCGGGATGGCGGACGGGGCCGTTGTGCTTGGCGAGCCCTTCCAGCGTCTCCCAGGACAGGTTGAGCCCCGGCCAGCGCGGATAGGGGTGCTCGATCGCGGTCAGCGCGCGCAGGGTGTGGCCGTTGTGGTCGAACCCGCCCTGCCCCACCAGCGCGGCCTTGAGCGCGTCCTCGCCGGCATGGCCGAAAGGCGGGTGGCCGATATCGTGCGCGAGGCACAGCGCCTCGGTCAGGTCCTCGTTGAGGCCGAGCGTGCGGGCGACGGCGCGGCCGATCTGCGCGACCTCCAGGCTGTGGGTCAGGCGGACGCGGAAATGGTCGCCGTCGGGCGCCATGAACACCTGGGTCTTGTGGCGGAGGCGGCGAAAGCTGATCGAGTGGATCACCCGGTCGCGGTCGCGCTGGAACGCGTCGCGGGGGCCACGCTCCCCCTCGTCCTCGCGGTGGCGGCGACCCCGGCTGCGCGCGGGGTCCGACGCCCAGGGCGCGCGGTTCACTTGGCCGGGAGCCGGGACACCGACTCGCCCGAGTCGCTGGTGAAGGGGAACGCCGCCACCCCCGCCTTGGCGAGCTGGTTGACGAAGGCGCGCGCCTCCGCGTCGGTCTTGAACGGGCCGGTGACGACACGGTTGGTGGCGCGCAGCCTGGCCGAATAGCCGCCGCGGCTGCCGAACACCTGTGGCGCCTTGGCGCGGGTCGCGGCCCACGCCTTGGGCAGGTCGGCCTCGTGCGCGCCGCCGGCGACTTGGACCCAGATGCGCGACGGGTTGGCGCGGGCGACGCGGCGTTCCTCGGCGGCGGCCTTGTCGTCGGCGAGCTTCTTGGCCGCGGCTTCCTTCTTGGCGGCGAGCGCCTTGCGGTCTGCCAGTGCCTTGGCGGCGGTGGCGCGTCGTTCGGCAGCGGTGGGCGCGGGCGCGCGGTCGGCGACGAGCGCCTGCGCGGCCCGGTCGATCGCGGCGTCGCGCGCGACCTTGGCCTGCGCCGCGGCCTGGGTGCGCGCGCCTGCATCGCCCGCCGGGGGAGTGCGGGCGGGCGGGGCGGCGACGCCCAGTTCCTCGGCGGGGATCGAGAGCGAAGCGACGATGCGGGCAAGCACCGCATCGGCGTCGCCGCGCGGCAGGGGGCGGGTGACCGGGCGGACGGTGCGCGCGGGCGACACCGCGGTCAGCGCCGGCGCGACCTCGGCCACCCGCACCGGCGCGGGTGAGACCGGCGTGGGCGATGACGTGACGGTGGGCGGGAGGGTGGTGGCAGATGGCGACACCGCCTTGATCGACGGTGTCGCGGCAAGCGCCGGTGCCGGGCTCGCTACCGCCGGTGTCGGAGCGTTGGCCGCTACGGCTGTGGCGGGAACGAGCGGAGCAAGGCCGGGCGTGAGTGCGGGGGTGAACCCCGGCGACGGATTGCGGGCCGCGACCGTCGTCGGGGGCGCGCCGAGCGGAGGCAGAGCCGCGATGACGGCGGCGGGTACGACGACCGGCTCCGCGGTCGCGATCTGGGTGCGTCCCGGGGTGAAGCGATCCTTCGACCGGCGTCGGTTGGCTGCCCGGGTCGGTGCCTGCACCGGAGCGGTCGCGATCGGGGCGGCGGCGACCACCGCTGCGGCGGCGGGCAGAGTGGCGGTGCGGGCGGCGAGCGCGACCTCTCCGTCGCGCTCGCGTCCACGGCGATCGCGGCTCCGGCGATCCTCTCGGGCGGGGGCGATCGGGGCGGCGGCGGCAACCTGGACCGGGGGGCGCGCGGTCGGGGGCAGCGGCGGGAAGGACGGCGCGAGGCGGGCGTCGGCGATCCGTTCGGGCGTCGCGCGGACCTCGCCGAAATGGACGGCAAAGGCGCGGTCGGCGGGGGGCAGCGCGGGCAGCCGCTGGAAGAAGGGCAGCAGCCCCTGCGCCATGCCGCCGGGCATCATCGTGGAGGCGATCCGCGCCGCCTCCGCCTGATCGCCCGCCATCGCCAGCACGAAGGCGCGGGCCCGCCACGCGGCGCGATCGGTGCGGCCGAGCAGTGGATCGAGCGCCTTCAACGCCTCGTCGCGGCGGCCCGAGATGCCGAGCGACAGCGCATAGCGGCGCGTCGTCTCGTCGTCGGGCTCGCTGCCAAGCGCGAGGCGATAGTCGCGCTGCGCCCGTTCCTGCTCGCCGATCAGGTCGAAGGCGAGGCCGCGATCGGCGGCGAAGCGACGCGGATCGAGCCCGGCGGCTTCGGCCTGCCCGAAATAGCGCAGCGCCTCGCCCGGCCGTTCGGAGCGGACCAGGATGGTCGCCATTCCGGCCTTCACCCGGCCGTTGCGCGGATCGATCTTCTCCGCGCGGGCGAACAGCGAGGCGGCCCCTGACAGGTCGTCGACCTTGAGCGACTGTTCGCCCGCGGTGACCAGCGCGTCGAGGTCGAGCGGGTTGGCCGCGACGCGGCGCATGGTGGCGGCGAGGAGATCGGCGTCGCTGGAGCCGGGAAGCGCCTGCACCATGGCTTGGGCAAAGGTTGCCGTGGGCAGGCCCAGCGCGAGCAGCAGGGATAGGGATAAGGATCGCATGGGAACCGTCACATTCTAGACCCGAGTGGGGTTGAACCGGCAATGTCCGGACAGCTGACCGCGCGACGGGGCGAGGCGGATGGACGGCGAGCGGTGCGGAGGCGGGGCGAGGTTGCCGAAAGGGACGGCATCGGCGTCGTTTGCTGGCGTGCTGGTGGCGCGGTTCGGGTTAAGGGCGGTGATGGCGGGCGGGATCGGCGCGAGGGTGTGTGGGCTGACTTTTGCGGGTGCAGGGTGGCGAGATTGATGCTCGCCAGCGTCGGGTTTGCTGCTGCCACAGGACGGTGGGGCTTCGACAAGCTCAGCCCGAACGGCTCGGGGATGCTGATGAGCGTCGAGGATCGGGGCCGTACGTCGCGCCTCCGTTTGTCCCCCCGCGAAGGCGGGGGTCCAGTCTGGGCCCCCGCCTTCGCGGGAGCACAGGATGACGGGGTGGGGTTGATCGCCGGATAACTACGCCGGCGATTGGCCACATCCGGTTTACTGGTTGTTCTGGCGGTGCAGGAAGCGGGGGATGTCGATTGGCTCGTCGCGGGTCTCGGCCTCGTCGCGGGTGGCGCCGCGGGCGGCGTTGGACATGCGTTCGAACAGCGTGCCGCCGAGCTTGACGCGCGGTTGCGACGCGGGCTCGGCCGGGGCGGCTTCGCTGCCGGGTGCGAGCCAGCGGCGGCGGGCGCCGTCGTCGGCGGCCGGGGCGGGCGCGGGAGCCGGCGCGGGCGGCTGGACGCGGAAGGTCGCGGCGGGCTGGGGCGCAGGCTGCGGAGCCGGCGGCGCAGGCTGCGGGGTCGGCTGGGGCTCGGGCGCGGCGGGGCGCGCGGGCGGGGAGACCATGGTCTCGGCGCCGAGCACCAGTTCCTCGTCCTCGGCGGCGGGAGCGGAGGCGACCGGCGGCTCGGGCTGGGCGGCGGCAGCGGGCTCGGGCGCGCGGGCGGGCTCGTCGGGCTTGCGGGTCATGCCGAAGCTGAACGAGCGGGTCGGCTCGGGCTGGCTGGCCTGCTGGGGCGCGGACTGCTCGCGCGGCTGCGCCTCGATCCCGGTGGCGACCACCGACACGCGGATGCGCCCTTCGAGATCGGGGTTGAAGGCCGAGCCCCAGATGATGTTGGCGTCGGGGTCGACCAGCTCGCGGATGTGGTTGGCGGCCTCGTCGACCTCGAGCAGGCGCATGTCGTCGCCGCCGGTGATCGAGATGATGACGCCCTTCGCCCCCTGCATCGACACGCCGTCGAGCAGCGGGTTGGCGATCGCCTTTTGCGCCGCCTCGAGCGCGCGGTTGTCGCCCTGCGACTCACCGGTGCCCATCATCGCCTTGCCCATCTCCTGCATCACCGAGCGGACGTCGGCGAAGTCGAGGTTGATGAGGCCGGGCATGACCATCAGGTCG
>Ga0325401_1007664_pt1 | contig 10485 bp, 5 predicted proteins | sample PopdelMetagenome_FD_205666 | JGI IMG/M metagenome (GOLD analysis project Ga0325401, IMG submission 205666) | Populus deltoides microbial communities from Bellville, Georgia, United States - Xylem-PdKOR-R2 | ecosystem: Host-associated > Plants > Phyllosphere > Stem > Wood/Secondary xylem | place...
ACTAGGCTTTCAGTTTGGCAATGCGGAGCAGGTGCGCGTTAAGCTCACGCAGCTGGCTAGTGAAGAAGCAAAAGCGGCTGGCTTAGCGCCGGCCGCTGAGCGGTTTGCCGGTCAGGCCAGGGATATTTTGACCATCTAAATATACTTCTGAAACTCGTCGGCGTTGCGGAAGTCAGTCCTAATTAATCGTTGCATTCTTCTTCGGTTTCCTACTAGTTATTACTCGTCTTGGTCGTCGCCTAAAAGGTAGAAACATAAGCGGATGCGGCTCTTGGTCCTGATCCATCGCCTTGCACTTCCGAGTTGATACTTGAGCAACTCCTTTCATGTCGCCATGGCGACGCTGCCGGCGGGCCTAGGTACGCCGTACTGTGGGAATGCAGGCCCCCGAGCATTCGCAGGGAGCTATTTCCTACCTAGCCCAGTAATCCCTAAGAAAACCGGCCATTTTCAGTCGACGAGAAGTCAACGCACTTCCAAAGCAGTCAGCTAGAAAATCTTGTTATTCAAGTAGACACCTCTTTTATTGATCAGTGGGAGAAGGTGCGTGAAAAAAAGTGTGCCCGGCGTGAAGTGCATTTCCTCTACCGGTACCACTTCGCCCCGCAAACGGCTTTCGGTGGCAAACTGCGTTTCCTTGCAGCGCGTGTTCAGCAGGTTCTGCACCGAGAGGCCGAGCTAGTAGCGTGCGGCCGTAGTTTACCTGCGCATCGGTCACGAAGTAGCCTTGCGTGACTAAAGAGCTGTCTTCGTTGGCGGGCCGATTAGACAAGTAACGGTAGCGCACTGAGCCACGGAAGCAGCCCTAGCCATAGAGAATGAGGGCGTTTTTGACGAACGCGGGGCGTTTGCTAGGACATGCTACCACAATTTGCCCGCGGCTTCCCATAACGAGATTCCTTGTGGGGAATTACCCTGGTTTAACTAAATAACTAGTCTTGCATAAAGAGCACAATAGCATCGTCTTGCTGTCAAAAGCAGCACTCTTTTGCCTGAGTTATTCCCGACTCGAACCGATGAATTGAACATTCGGGTTCAGGGTTTGTGTTTGAATGGGTAGACTGTTTTCAAGAAAAACTGGTCGACTTTTCCCAGGACCAGACAGTGCTTAGGTTCCTAATAGCCTGCCCTTCCTACCCGCTCACGTGGCACTACGCCTGGGTTTATCAAAATAGGTTGCCAGCGTAAACATCAAGATTGCGGAAAGTAAGGCCAGCACAAAATAGCTGTAGCTTAGATTCCGCTGGTCTTTGGCGGGAAAGACTTCGATGATAGCATAACTCAGGAAGGAAACCAGGATGTAGACGATACCACCGGTCAGGCCCCCAGAAATTCCTGCGTTTTTAGGAAACCGGCTCAAGCTGTAGGCGAAGTAATTATTATAAGTATACCCGGCGCAAACGTGAATCAGGAAGGCAAAAAACAACAGCGTATATAAATTAACTAGAAAGCTCAAACCTAGGATCATTAGCAGGGTAAACGCGACCTGTAACCCGACATTCCACAGCATCTTTTTAGTAAACGGACTGTTGATCGTGGCCTTGCCAATCAACCCGCCGATCATCCAGGCAATTCCTAATAGCAGCGAACAATAACCCGCAATGACCGGACTCCTCTGCAACTGATGCTCAATGATGAAGGGACCGGACATGTTATAAACCATGACCATGGTGTAAGCTAAGCCCAACATGACAATCCCCAGGGTAAACGGGAGCGTGCCGATCATCTCGCCATAGATACCAACGATCCTCTTAAGCCGAAATTCCGTTGGATGAAGGAGGGTTTCGCCGCTGAACAGTACTTCTAAGATGAGAAGTATAGTGGCAAATGCCGCCAGAAAGTAGAAGTTAGCCTCCCAGCCTAAAAAGTCCTGCAAATACCCCCCTAGGAACGGCGCAATAATGGGGCCCGCCGACCAGATGATGGTGAAGAGGCTCAAGTAGCTTTTCAGACGCTCCCCCGTGTACACGTCCACAAAATAAGCCCGTTTGGCCACCACGATGCCGGCTACGGTAATGCCTTGCACTACCCGCATGGCATAGAGGAGGTAGATGTTGCCCGTCGTGGCGATAACCAAACAAGAGAGGATGAAGAGCCCTAACGCCGCTAGGCTGAGCTTATAGCGGCCGAAGCTGTCCACGATACTTCCGACAAACAACTGAGCTACCCCGTAGCTAATCAGGAAAAAGCTTAAGGTCAGCTGCACTTGCAGGCTAGTCACGTGCAGCGCCGCTCCCATGGAGGGCATAGAGGGAATATAGATATCCGTCGCAAAGCCGGATAAGGGCAGCAGCGCCAAGGCTAGCAGGGTAGCGATTTTCTGCTGCCGCGTTTCCACTGGCCTTTGAGAAACAATAGTCATAAGCAGTACGCCTAAATGAAAAAGGGGCCACCACTCCCCGAAACCGGGCATTCTGGGCAAACACCCAGCGTGAAGAGGTACTCTCCACGCGAGTAGGTGGCTAAGGTAGGTGCCTGAGAACAGCTGCCTCGTCGGATAGTTGCGGCCGCTACCGAGATGGCCACGACGCAAGCGTCATTCGACGCCCGCCAACAAGACGAGCGAGAACCACATGATCAACTCCGAACTGGAGCGAAAGTGGCCGGTCAAATAAGCTGGCTTGTCCTAGCTCAATGCGCAGCTCCCGTCGCCTAACAGGCCGCAATTATAGCGAGTTAGTATCTCCACTGCGCCAAGTCACCACCTAGCACGCTGGTAGCGGCACAATTCCAGTTCTCTAGGCGCCCGCGGCCTATCAGTGTGATCTGCATCACATTGCTTTTGTGATTTGCCTCCTTCGCTCCTGCCAAGCAAGCGCCCACATTTGCCTTATCAAGCAGCAATAAGAGAATCAATTACTTCTTACGTCAGATGAAACACGTTCTTTTTTATTGCCACCAACACGGCTTAAATCGGCCCTAAACACCGCAAAACCGGCTATTTTTTTCCGGCGCCTAGGCGTAGCAGGAACTCATATTTGACCAGCCTAGCTTTTGGACAGCTATTGTGCCGTCAGCCAACCAGTCTGGTTACCTTTATGCAAATCGCAGTCACTCGACAAGCCTGGCAGACAGCCCATTAGGTGGTACTTCCACCTTCCCCTGCTAGGTGAAAGCACAGCCTAATGGACTGCGCAGCTTGCGAAAGCTGATAGAAATGGCTTAAGTCATTTTATCTCCCCGCTGCTATTAGAAGGCCGATTAGGGCGCTACAAACCGCGTAGGGTGACCTACAAGCGCGCGCGCTGCTTTTTCAAGGCATTTCAGGCAGACGTTACTTACCTTGCCCAACCCATTGGCAGGGACGAGGCGGCACCAAGCAGGAGTTAACAGCCCCTCGGACCTTACGTTAGATTTGCTTCTCCATGACTGTACGTGCTCTTCTCCCCTGGCTGCTAGCAACACAACTACTGTCCGTGCCAGCCTTGCTCGCTCAAAGCCGACAGGAAACCATTCTGAGCCCGGATAAGCGCCTGGCCTTGGTTTGCTTCTTTGCTGGCGACCAACTTCAGTACAAGATTTTGTTTCGGGGAAAGCCTGTTATTGAGGCTTCAGCGCTGGGTTTGCAGCTTGACAAGCAGCTAGTAGGCCAAGGGCAGGCGTTCAGCCGCGTGCAACGCACAAGCGTTGCCGAAGCCTACGCCTGGCGAGGTGTGCACAGCCAAGCGACGAATGCGTACAACCAGGCGAGTCTATCGGTTACGCCTACTGCGCCGGCAGCCGCCTTTCGCGTAGAGGCGCGGGTGTTCAACGACGGGGTGGCGTGGCGCTACGTGGTGCCGCAAGCGGGGGCGGGCCTCGTGCGCGCCGACAACACGGAGTTCACTATCCCAGCGGGCAGCCGCGTGTGGAGCCAGCCCGACGTTGTCAACTACGAAGGCCGCTATCAGCCGCAGCCCATCGAAGCAGTACCGGTGGGCCAATTGGCGGGGCCGCCCCTGACCGTCGTGCTTCCAGATCGGCTAGGTTACCTAGCCCTCACGGAAGGCGGCCTTACAGATTTTGCCGGTATGTCGTTAATCGCTACGGCGTCCCGCCGGTACAAAGCCAACCTCAGGGGAACCGTGACTACGGCTGCCCCTATCGAAACACCCTGGCGCATCGTGGAGGTAGGCGCTGACCTGAACACGTTAGTCAATTGTGATATCGTGCACAACGTTTCGCCCAAACCTGATGCCCGCTTGTTTCCGCAGGGCGCGGCTACCCCTTGGGTGCAACCCGGCCGCGGCGTATGGTCGTGGCTCTCGGGTAACCGGGCCGTGACGTTTGAAAACATGAAGCGGTTTTCCCAGTGGGCCGGCCAGCTGGGCTTCGAGTACAACCTAGTCGATGAGGGCTGGTCTCGTTGGAACGACGGCGGCAAAGACCCTTGGACTCTCATGCAGGAACTCGTGACTTATTCGGCCGCCCAGAACGTGAAAGTGTGGGTCTGGAAGGCCTATCCCGACCACGACGGCACGCCTGGCTTGCAGCAAGCGGCCGCGCGACAGGCGTTTTTTCGCCGTTGTCGCGACATAGGGGTAGCAGGGGTGAAAATCGATTTCTTTAACGGCGAACCGCAGCAAGTTATTGAGTTTTACCAAGCCGCATTGCGCGAGGCAGCCGAGCTGCATCTGCTGCTGAATTTTCATGGGGCTAACAAGCCGACTGGCGAGTCGCGCACTTGGCCCAACGAGTTGTCGCGGGAAGCTGTGCGCGGTTTGGAAAGCGAAAAAGTGTGGCCGGAGCACGACGCAGCTCTGCCCTTTACGCGCTACCTAGCCGGCCACGGCGATTATACGCCCCTCACCTTCGGGCCCCTGGGCCAGGGCACAACCCTAGCCCACCAAGTAGCGACGATGGCTACTTTCACCTCGCCTTTTTTGTGCGTAGCGGCCAACCCAGAGGAGATTTTGACAAGCCCGGCCCGGGAGCTTATCACCAGCATTCCCACGGTTTGGGATGAGACGATCGTATTGCCGCCGAGCGAGCTAGGTACCCTGTCCTTGCTGGCCCGCCGCCGGGGCACGACTTGGTATCTGGTGGCCTTGAATGGCGTAGCAAGTCAACAACTGCCCGTAAAGCTCACGTTCCTGGGGAAGGGTACCTACCAGGCCCTGACATTGGCTGATAACCCTGGCGCGCCCACTCAGGCAGCTATCAAGCGAACCCCTGTCACGCGACAGACCTCACTCACCCTCTCGCTGCAAGCAGGCGGAGGCTATCTGGGCATCTTCCGGCCTTAGGTCCTCGTGTACTGCGAAGATGTGACTAAGCGTCGGAGCAGAAACTCCCTTACGGGCTGCGCCAGCAATGGCAGGGCTTGGGCAGGCGCTTGCCTTAGCCGAGCACGGGAAACCAAAAAAATAAAAGCAGTTGGGCCTACTTCCTGCGGAACGGAAGTGTTCCTAGCCCCTGTGCTTCTATACCCGGAAAGTTGGCATGCCTATGACAGTCTAGGCGAAGCGCAGATAAGAAATGGCTAGCAGGGCGAGGTAATCCGCATGTCGCGCAAATTCATGGGGTTAAATCCTACAACTAAGAAAAAAAGAGGCTAGGGCGCCTGTTAAGATAAGCAAACACGCCTTGTCAGGAGTGTCTTTTCCGGAAATAGGTTGACAGCTTTTCACCTTGAAACCTCGGTAAGCGTGCAAGAAAAGCACAGGCACTCTTAACTTGACGCTAGACAAAACAGCAGGTCTAACTTCCCCTTCTTTTTTGATGGCGCTGCTGGTGATCCGCTCGCTTTGCACCTAGTGTAGTGCGTAAAATCAGGGCAGTGAAGAGCATTAGAGGGTAAAGCGCCTTATCCGACTGGCCAGGAAGAGCTGCAGCTAGTTAACAAAGTAGAAAGGCGTGCTCGATTCCTAGGGAAAGGGGGCGCCAAACCACACACATTACTAGCCGGTACAACGCGACAGATGTCCCTGCGTATTGGTCGAGGTACGCCACTTAGAATTACTCCCATGGGACAACCCATATCCTGCGCTGTGCAAATCGGTGAGCGGGCGCCGGACGGGGTGCTACCCGATGGCACCCGCTTGTCCGCGTTACGTGGCCAGCCCGTCATTCTAGCGTTTGCCCCCGACGAGTGGAACCCGACGCTAGCCCACCAAAGCGCCATCTTTGCGCGTTTGTCGCAGGAATTTGGCAGCGGAGCAGCTTTTGTCGACACCGCAACGGAGGACTGGCATTCGCTGGACAGCCGCGGCACGCTGGCCGCGCAGTTCGGCGTAGCCGGGCAGCGTGCACTGTTCCTACTCGATGAGCACGGCGTGGTCCGCTGGAAAACGGTGGTGGCCTCCGGTCAGGATTTGCGACCTGGTCAAGTACTGGCGGCCCTGGAGGCGTTGAATCCTTCACTGGGTTTATCCAATCATGAGAAGGCGGCAGACGAAGGACTCTCGCGGCGCACCTTTGTGACGGCCACGCTTGCGGCGGCGGCCTTGCTCCTGCTACCTAACTGCGGCAGCAGCTCGTCCGACTCGACCGTCGCGGAAACGACGACCACCGCAGTAAGCAGTGACACTCACACTCTCCCCGTGGTGCTTACCATCAACGGACAACCCCACCGCTTGCAACTCGATCCGCGCGTGGCCCTACTCGATGCCCTACGGGAAAACCTGCACCTGACCGGCACCAAAAAAGGCTGCGACCATGGCCAGTGCGGGGCCTGCACCGTGCACCTCGATGGGCAAAGTGCCCTCTCCTGTCTGACGCTAGCCGTGATGAGCCAGGGCAAAAACATCACTACTATTGAAGGGCTGGCGCAAGGAGACGAGCTGCACCCGGTGCAAGCCGCCTTTCTTCAGCACGACGCCTTTCAGTGCGGCTACTGCACGCCGGGGCAGATTATGGCGGCCGCGGCCCTGCTGCAAGATCCGCACACCCCGGCTGGCTCGGCCGTGGAACTGCGCGAAGCTATGAGCGGTAACTTGTGCCGGTGCGCGGCCTATCCCAACATCATCGCCGCCATTCAGGCCGCCCAGCGGGCGTAACGCCGACCTAGCCTATGCATCCCTTTCAGTACCAGCGCGCCGAAAGTACCGCCCAAGCCGTAGCCATGGTGGCGAAGAATCCGGGCGCCACCTTTATTGCCGGCGGCACCTCGCACGTCGATTTGATGAAGGAAGACGTGCACCGGCCGACTATGCTGGTCGACGTATCGGCCCTGCCGCTTAAGCAGATTACCCCGTTGGAAGGCGGGTTGCGCGTGGGCGCGAGTGTTTCTAACACGGCAGCCGCCTATTACCCCGCTATGCAGCAACAATACACGGCCGTGAGTGAGGCGCTACTGGCGGGCGCCTCGGTGCAGATCCGCAATGTGGCCTCGATGGCGGGCAACCCCTTACAGCGCACCCGCTGCCCCTACTTCCGTGACCCGACTCAGGCTTGCAACAAGCGCGTACCCGGCAGCGGCTGCGCGGCCATCGGGGGCTACAACCACGTGCACGCTCTGTTTGGGGCTTCCACCGCCTGCATTGCGACGCATCCCAGCGACCTAGCGGTGGCCCTGGCCGCGCTCGATGCCCAGGTGCAAACCAGTGGCCCAGACGGGCCGCGTACCATTGCCTTTCCGGAGTTGCACCGCCTACCGGGCACCACGCCCCACCTAGACACGGTGCTGGCGCACGGGGAACTGATTACCAGCATCGATTTACCGGCTTTTGCCGGCCGCTCGCACTACTTGAAGGTGCGGGAGCGCGCCTCCTACGCTTACGCGTTGGTGTCATGCGCCGTAGCATTGGAAATGGACGGCCCAACCATTCGCCGGGCGCGCCTAGCACTGGGCGGGGTAGCCCACAAGCCCTGGCGGTTGCCCAATATTGAAGCAATGCTCGCAGGGCAGGCACCCTCGGAAAAACTATTCCGCAGGGCTGCCGATGCTGCTTTCGTCGACGCCAAGCCACTGGAGCACAACGCCTACAAGATTCCGATGGGCCGAAACCTGCTCGTGCGCGCGCTGCTGGAAACCAGCGGCCTGCGGCCCCTGGCGGGCCCAGCCGGCACGGCCTTCGCGGCCAGTGTGGGCGGCGTGGCTGGTCAACTAACTGCCCCGCGCTAATTCATTTTTCTTCTCATCCCAATCCATTCCCCATGCCAGCCACTGGACAACCCCTTCCCCGCGTAGACGGACGCCTCAAAGTCACTGGCGCGGCGCGCTACACCGCCGAGTGGGAAGTACCAGGCCTCGTGTACGGGGCCGTAGTGGATAGTGCCCGGGCGCACGGCACGGTGCGCGCGCTGGATGTACGTGCGGCGCGCAAAGCACCCGGCGTGCTGGCCGTGTTGACCCACGAGAATGCCCCTCGCCTGCACCCTATCCCCGAGAAAGTAGGAGGAACCCAATTTCGGGGCGAAGGCGGCATCACCGAAACCCGCCAGCCCCTGCAGAACGCCACGGTGGAGTACGCCGGTCAGCCGCTGGCCGTGGTGGTAGCCGACACCCACGAGCGGGCCCGGTACGCGGCCACGCTGGTGCGCGTCACCTACGACGAGCAGCCACCGGAGTTAGCGATGCAGTCCGCTAGCCGTACCACGCGGCCCGAATCATTTGTCGGCAGTAAAGAGGAAAAGTTGCAAGTGACGATCGGGGATCCCAACACCGCACTGGCGGCCGCGCCGGTGCAGCTAAAGCAGGTCTACGAATCAGCTATTACTCACCACAACCCCATCGAGCAGTTGGCAACCATTGCCCGCTGGGAAACACGCAACGGCGCCGACTTTCTCACCCTCTACGACACCACACGCGGCGTAGAAGTATTGCAGCAAGTAATGGCCACGTCGCTAGGCTTGCCCCAGGACAGTGTGCATGTCATCTGTCCCTTCATCGGGGGCGCGTTCGGCTCCAAAGGCTGGCTGTATGCCCCGCCGCTGTTGACGGCCATGGCCGCGCGGGTAGTGGGCCGGCCGGTGAAAATAGAGTGGCGCCGGCAGGCAATGTTTGCCGTGGCCGGACAGCGCGCCGCCACCCGGCAGACGTTGTCCCTAGGCGCGACGCGGGAGGGTAAAATCACGGCCTTGCGCCACGATACGCTAACGCATTCATCCCAATCCAGTGGCTTTGTTGAGCCCTGCGCCCGCGTGTCGCGGATGATGTATGCGGTGCCGAATATGGGCTTCACCCACCAACTCGCCCATCTGCACCTCCCCTCGCCCTGCCCCATGCGCGGACCGGGCGAAACCGTGGGCGGTTGGGCGCTGGAGTGCGCCCTGGACGAGCTAGCTGCCGCCCTGAAGCTAGACCCCGTGGAACTACGGCTGCGCAACTACGCGGACCAGAACCCCGAGACTGGCAAGCCCTGGTCGAGTAAGCACCTGCGCGAATGCTACGCGCGGGGCAGGCAACTGATCGGCTGGGACGCCCGCAATCCTCAGCCGCGCTCCATGCGCGACGGCAACCAACTGGTGGGCTACGGCATGGCCACGACTATGTACCCGGCAGGCCGGCGCGAAGCCCAGGCCCGCGCCACTATTTTCGCCGACGGGCGGGCACTGGTGCAGAGCGCCACCCACGAGCTAGGCAACGGCGCCTACACTATCTTCCGACAAATCAGCGCCGATGCGCTAGCGCTACCCGTCGAGCAAGTGCGCTTTGAACTAGGGGATTCCTCCCTACCCTCAGCGCCCACCACGGGGGGCTCTACCACCACGGCCACCGTGGGCCCAGCCGCGCAGGCCGCGGCCCGGGCGGCCTTGCAGGCACTTAAGGATATGGCGGTGCGCGATGCGCAGTCGCCACTGTTTGGCGCCGCACCCGAGGCCATTACAGCCCGGCAGGGGCGCTTAGTGCTGCAAGCAGACCCGAGCAAAGGCGAAGCGTACGGTGACATTCTACGCCGGGCCCAGCAGCCGTCCATCGTTGCAACGGACAGCGCGAAGCCCGGCGAGGAGCGCGATAAGTACTCGTTCTACTCATTCGGGGCCTTATTCGCCCAGGTACGGGTCGACGAGGCCAGCGGTTCCATCCGGGTGGCCCGGTTGTGCGGAGTCTACGATGTAGGCCGGCTGATGAACCCCCAGACGGCCCGCTCGCAAATCATCGGCGGCATGACGATGGGGCTAGGTGCGGCGCTCACGGAAGCCACGCACTACGACCCGCGCAATGGACGCGCCGTGGTACGCAACCTAGCCGACTACCACGTCCCCAGCATGGCTGACACGCCCGACATCCAGGTGGAATGGCTCAACATCCCAGACCCCCATATCAGCGAGCTAGGCGCCCGCGGCATCGGCGAAATTGGCTGCGTTGGCACGGCGGCGGCCATCACCAACGCCGTATTCCACGCCACGGGCCGGCGGCTGCGCTCTTTGCCCCTTACCCCCGATAAGGTACTGCCAGCCTAACACTAAACCCTGGTTTGAGTGACCAAGTAACGTAGCCTGTTGCGAAAGCACAAAGAATCTACATCAGCGTTGCGCAAGAGTAGATTTTGACTTCTGATTGTTCAGCAAGCCCCCATCTTCGTGAGCTCTTTCCAAAGAAAAGCTAGGCTTGTATGGATA
>Ga0325401_1007665_pt1 | contig 10484 bp, 6 predicted proteins | sample PopdelMetagenome_FD_205666 | JGI IMG/M metagenome (GOLD analysis project Ga0325401, IMG submission 205666) | Populus deltoides microbial communities from Bellville, Georgia, United States - Xylem-PdKOR-R2 | ecosystem: Host-associated > Plants > Phyllosphere > Stem > Wood/Secondary xylem | place...
CATAAATTTTAATGTAGGATCCTGATGAGAGTAAAATTTACTAGAAACAAAAATGCTAAATTGCTGGCAACCGTTTCTGCAGGTAAGTTTGGCAGCGCTAGAGAGTTGACAACTTGAGTTGCTGCAGTTGGGCAACTTCTTGGAACATTTTACTCGCTTACTTGTGATTATTAATGGGTTCTTTAAGGGTACACCTTATGTGACTAGATGGCATACTTGCATGCTGTCAGATACTTATAAAATAAATGTGTTTGATGATATTATATTTGTGAATTAATATTAAATAATAAAAACTAAAAATGTGATGAAATAAATATTTCATGAAAAAAAACAAAAAAAAAACTCATGCAGAGAAACTCCGTAGCAATTCATAGTGTTTTGTGAAGAAAACTATAGTCTTTTTCCCACATGATTTAACCTTAATTGTAACTGTAATATTAAAAAACTAAAATTGATAAAGATAATTTTAAAAAAAATATAACCAAAACAAATCATGTGGATTGCTACAGTGTTTCCCAAACAAAATCAACAAATATAATTTTGGAAAAAATCATAATAAAAAAACAAAAAAAAATATATACAGAAATACTATAGCAATCCACAGTGTTTCGTGAGGAAAACTACAGTGCTTTCCCTACATGATTTAGCTTTACTTGTAAAAAAAAATTACAAAGTTAAATTATCAACTAGCTCAATATTAAAAAATTTATTAATATATATATATATATATATATATATATATATATATATATATATATATATATATTGTAAGAACCTGCAACCATGATACTATACAAAATCATCTAGGAAAAACAAGTGTACATTTTATTTTTTTGGTTAAAACTGCAATATTCAAGGCATTACTTTTGTTCCTTTTTCTTTCAATGTGTTTTAGATTCTTTGCTTTCTTTTGCAGTTTTTCCTTTGAGTAAATATTAATTAATACTTTTGTGTTTTTAGCGATATAATAACTTAGTTTCTTTGGTTTAAAAAACCATAACTTAGTCCATACACTATATTGTAATTCTTAAAATGGCCCGTTAGTTTTTATAAAATGACCAAATTATTCCTAGATTTTTTTTTAAAAAAATAATATATGGTCAAATTAATGGATATTCTGGAAAGAAAACAATTAAATTACTGACAGTTTAGGACCTTATTAATAAACAATTAAGAAAGAGGGTAAGTTATACACGCAAATAAAATCATAGGGATGTGATCTTAGGCTTCAGGTAACTTATTCTTTTCCATTTTTAAAGGTTGTCGACGTTCTCATTTTGCTTTCGCCGTTCCAGTCTCCGCCATGGCCATTGCACTGCTGGCATTTGACAATCTCGCAAACGGATGCTAGTTTTTCTCTCCTCTTGGTCAGTCTCGGCCAAGGCCAATAAGTTGCGTAAATATTAGGATTGCGATAGAAAATATTTTTAAAATATTTTTTTATTAAAAAATGTATTAACAAATTGTTTTTTATTTTTAAATTTTTAGATTTATTTTTTTTATTAAGAAATCCAAACGATTAAAAAATACTAAAAATTAATTTTGGTTAAAATTATAAATTTTAAACAAATAGTATTTTAACTCCAAAACACTCCTAAATCACATAAAAAATGAGTGTAAGACTAGAAAAAAAAATATACCCAAAAAGCATTGTTTGTTTGGCGGAAAATGGTTTCTTGAAAATCAATTTTCAAACTTTCCTGTATTTGTTTGTCATTAAAAAAACTGGTGAACAAAAAATACTTTGCAGTCAAAGAAAAGTTTAACTTGATTTTAGGAAAATGTTTTTCTTTTATTTTAAATAAAAAAATACTTTTTAAAAATTATAAAAAAAAATTAAAAATATCATATATTTTTTTGTTACTGAAATTTGATTCCGCAATCCAATTGCATAAAGCACGTAGGATGTTTTTTGTCTTCTCCTAAATGTCGTCCACATCCATTCAATACAAGTTTAATAAAGGGATAACCTCACTTTAGTCCCTAACTTGTTACCCATTTCTCAATTAGATCCCAACCTATTTTCTAATCACCAACCTATTTTCTAATCAAATTTATCGTTTTAGAAATCCTCGGTCAGGTTCTTGTGTTCTTAGAATTATTGCTAGAAAAATGGCATAAAATGACCTCCTTTTATTTTATAAATTACAAAGTTTAGACGAGAAACATGAAGGAGAATCAATTGTGAATTTCCGGTATTTTAATGATCAAATTAATATAAAATTTGATTGATGACCTAATTGAAAATTGGTGTATAAATTGGTGTATAAATTGGGGACCAATAAGAGGTTACCCTAAATATAAAACACTACATTATCACTGATGCTTGCATCGATAAGGAAAGAGTTAATCGAGAAAACAACAATAGTTTTTTTCTCGAACTATTTCTTGAGAAGAGATGTTAATAAATCACGGCTTGAATTTTTATTATTCATTGTGTAAAAAGAAAAGATAAAATATAAAAGGATATTTAATGTTTTTTTTTAGAATTGAGAATGATTTCTAAAACCAGTGGCGGAGGCGGGGGGCTGGCAAGGGCCCCGACCCTTGCAAGGAAAATTTTTTCCAGCCCCTCCCTTGAAATTTGAATCTCTTTTAGAGTAATTCTTTTAATTTGGCCCCCCTTGATTTTTTTTTCTTGCTCTGCCCCTGCCTAAAACCATTTGGTAACAAATCAAATGTGAGATATCCAAATAGAATATTAGTTTATAGTTTTATAGTAGAAAAACTTGGTTTTTGTTTAATCTAATTTTGCTTGGTGTATTTATATTAAAAATAAATTTTAAAAAACAAAAATAAATTAATATAATTTTGTGGTGGATCAACAAGCCTTTGCCGGATGTTTATTCACCCACTCCTTCACACAGCGATGACTAAGAGCGAGGAATCAGGTACTAAAGGCTTTCTTCTTCCTAGTGGTAGTAGCCCTCCGCCGTGATTCTCATCATTTTCTTTCTTTTATCCAGATTGGAACTGGATTTGAACATCTTTGGATCCTAAGTCGGCTCCACTTTCTAGAATCCATGTTTAACATCTAGCAGGCTTTATTAATACTGAGAGAGAGAGGCAACAGGTAGCACTGTAGCAGTACCAGCACCAAAGGCTTTATTACCATCAATAAGTCTTTAACTTTGTGAGGGGAAAGATGTAAAAGAGAGAGGGTAGATGAATCACGGGATTTTGCAGGGGAAAGATATAAAAGAGAGAGGGTTTGTGCGATGTTTTTAAGCTTTAAAGCATGGGGGAGTTAAGCAGCAGAGAGGCTAGATGAACTTTGTAAGGTGATGGTGATCAGATTAAAAGTACCTTCTCTCTCTGCATGAAATAACCACAACATCATGTTCATTCCTCTCCCACGCCCTTCACATTGGGTTCCACAAAATAACCCGGGTTTTATGGGTTGACCCGGGTTAACCCGAGTTGACCCATAAACCCAGGACCTGACCCTTTAACCGGGTCAATTTCTGAACTGGATTTAATAAATATACTTGCATTGATAAGAAAAGAGTTACTCGAGAAAGAAACAATAACTTTCTTCTCGAACTACTTTTTGAGTAAGGATATTAATAGATCACGGCTTGAATTTATATTATTCATTGTGTAAAAAGAAAAGATAAAATATGAAAGGTTATTTAATTTTTTTTTTTAGAATTGAGAATGATTCCTAAAACCATTCGGTAACAAATCAAATGTGGGATATCCAAATAGAATATTAATTTATAGTTTTATAATAAAATAACTTGGTGTTTGTTTAGTCTAATATTTCTTGGTGTATTAATTTTAAAAATAAATTTTAAAAAATAAAAATAAATTAATATATTTTGAAATAAAAAAATATTTTAAAAAATAATTTATTTTATAGCTGGGTTTTTGTGTTATGGGCTTGGGCCCAAATCAATAAAAAATGAAGAAGATGAAGAAGCAAATTCCTTAACAATGAAGTTGAAGGCGGTTTCGGGTCCACCATCCACGCGCTCTCTAGCCCACACCATAAAATTAGAGGACACGTGAGCTTAGTTTAGTTCCATTCAACTCCTCACCTATATTTTAAATTTCCAATCAATTGACTTTCCAAATTCTTCTTTCTTAAGCAAAAAAATAAAAATAAAAATATCGATATTCGATTTTCCAGGAAAATTATAGTCGTAGCTTTCCGCTCCGATTTACCTCTAAATAATACAAGAAGAGAAGAGAAGGCAATCCAGGAAGGAAGGAATCCTTCATTTTTGTTTGTTTGTGATATAAAAAAGAATGGGGCAACAGCAATCAAAGGACGAGTTGCTGTATCAGCAAGTGAATTGCAGCAATATAGAAGGAATCAAAAATCTTTGCAGAGAAGGCGCTCGCCTCGAGGTTCCGATTATTCCAACTTTTTTTATCTTTCGCCTTTTTATTATTTTTTAAATAAAAAACAAAATTAAATCTAATTGGTTTTGTTGTGCAGTGGATTGATAAAGAAGGAAAAACACCACTGATAGTGGCGTGTTTGAATCCTCAACTCTTTAACGTGGCTAAAACTTTGATTGAGCTCGGTGCTAATGTTAATGCCTATCGCCCAGGTATCCCTTTCTTTACTAATTTAAATATTCATTTGCTTTCTTAATTTTTCAGTTTAGAGAAATCAGTTCGTTCTTAATTAGTTTAGTACTCCACTATATAACAAAACAGCTTCATTTTCGAATATATTACAGAAAAGGATTTTTTTAAAAAAGGAATTGCCTCTGCCCACGGATTCTTGATTAACGTGTTAATTCTGTTTATGAGTATAATTTTTTTTTTATTTTTTTTATTGAGCTGTAGGTCGTAATGGGGGGACTCCCTTGCATCATGCGGCAAAAAGAGGTCTTGAAAATACTGTCAAGTTACTTCTTTCACATGGAGGTGAGGTGCACTGTCGTTTATTGCCGTCAATTTGGAAACTTCATTTGCTTGCAGCTGTCTAGTTTTTTTTTTTTTTTTTAGTGTCAGCGGTAGTTTAATAAGTGTTTGTTTCTTTTCAATTTTCAGCAAATGCATTAGTGATGAATGATGATTGTCAAACTCCTCTAGAAGTTGCTAGGGCAAAAGGGTACGGCAATGTTGTCCGGGCAATTGAGGTATGCTTAACCGTTCATGCTGTGATGTTTTAACTACTTTGTAACCGGGCAACGTGGGAAAATAATTTCTGTTATTTACCATGTAAAAAAGATTTTTTCCCCTAATTCTTTGCAGAGTCATATTTGCCTATTCTCTGGTTGGTTGCGGGAGTTTTATGGACCTGGATTTCTAGAAGTATTGGCACCTCGGTTGGTTTCAAGAAACATGTGGGTATCAATTCCATGTGTTCTCGCATTGATGGGGTTTTATTTGTTGTTTTTTGCTACTCCATTTTAAGTTACGGAATATGTCATCTAGACAGTTTAAAATGGCTTGTTTCATGTAACATTTGCTATACAGCTAATTGTTCTCAAAAAGCACTGGATTTGTTATGCCTAATAGTGTCATGGCATGTGCAGATGGGTTGTTGTTTTACCTACTGGTTCCCGTAGTCCTAGAATGCCTTACAAGTTGGAGCTTGCCATTTATTCTAGATTGCAGGTATGACAAGTAAAATTTTTTAATTTGCAAGAAATTGGATACCAGATTCACATTCATTGTTAAAAGCTTACAATGATGGAGGCTTTTGTTTTTGTGCTGCCGTTGAGAGTTATTTTTTGGTTCTAGGCTCTGCTGTAATGATACTTGTATTTGTCTTTAAGCTTTTGGAATTCTTGTCCGGCACATTCCTGGTTTGCATCGGTGGTTTATCTTCATTCCTGTTTATACACATCGGTTGGCTTTCTAGCAGTTTTATGGGTTTTACCAAAAACACACTTTTATTATAAAATTTATCTAGTTCTGGATTCATAATGGCTATAGCTATACCTGTTAACCTTCCATGTATTTAATCAATAGAATGTGGTGAGAAACAATAAATGTTGTTTGGCTAGCTCATTCCACGGGTGGAAATAGAAGCTCTGGTTGAGACTCAAACTAATGGAATATATCCCTTTAAAAACCCCGTGTGAGTGCCTCTATATGTGAGTGAGACACAAGGTTATCGTTCCTTGGTTGAAGTCTTCCTCATCCCACCTAGCACAGTGGCTTGAATCAAAGATATTTTATAAAGTTATCCAAGCACCTACAGTACTGCTACAAGCTTCGGTGGTTAAAATGCTGCTATTTTGTTCCTTCTTGCTGTTGAAATAGTCTTCAAAGATGTCAATACTTCATGGCATTCAGAAATGAGAAGATCACAGCGTGAGAGGTGGTGATGTGTTTAGCTACTGCTTCCACATACAAGCATGCTTTGCATCAATTACCACTTGAACATTTTGGTGCTAGAATTTTTCAGAATAGGTTGGGTTTTGGAACCTCTCGCTGTGTACTGCATGTTAAAACTAAGCAAACTTTGTTTATGAAGTTGCATGAACTGGGACTGACGACTCACTTTCAACAGTCTCTTCCTTTGATGATAGTATGTTATCAGGGTTTTATATCTTAGTTTTGTTGTCCTTTTTCCTTGTTTGAATTTGTATTCCAAGTAGTGTTTGCAAATGTAAGATGCTGTATTCCTATGTTTTAGAGTGCTTTATTTTCTTCTCTTTTAAGTTATGACTTTCTGGTTTTTGGTAATTTTCCTACATATTAATGGATGACCAGGATGCTCAACCACACACGATAATTGCATTGTGGAAAGCGAATCTGGAACAACCAAAGTTTCACCACTCTGATCCTACCGTGATGATTGTTGACAACTCCACTAGTAATTTCTCAATGATGATAACTATTCACGAATCTTTTATTGACCTTTGTTGAAGTTGATATCATGTTGGTTTCCTAGTCCCTACATTTACATTGGATTTTTTATGTCATGCATAGTCTCAAGAGGCAGGAAGCGGAGACAAGTGAGGTGTAGGCCTCAGACTATTAGGCATAAGTAAGTATGATAAATAATCCTCACAACATAAGGAACTAGATATCTTTCGAACTACTCTGGATATAGTGTACGTCGCCATGCTCCTGCCTCCAACGAGAATTAGACATGCCAGATAGCTAGCAAAAAAAAGTTTTTTGATGATTCACCACATCAAAAGTAACTTGCTTTTGGTTAAGATTTAAGTAATCAAAAGTTTTTTTAATTTGTATTGATTATTTTATACTTAAACCTGATATGTTTTGTTTTCAGAAACTCGCATTAAACTCGCACCTGCAAATGAAAGAGACAAGCAACAACTTCAGTGGTTTTGTGATGCGTGCAAAGGAATACCACAGGTTCAATTCACACTTGTTTACAGTTCTTCTTTGGTCGTAGAGCAATTGATAACTTGTATGCTACAAGTAGATGAGACAATTTTTCAGCTGAAGTATTTGAATGTGCATTTTTCCTTTTCTTTCATTAAAACCATGATAATGTTTGAGGGGTTTTTTTTTTATAATGCTATAATTTCCAATACTATCCAGATTCCAGCATAACTAATGTTAGATGCTATAGCCAAATAAGAAGCCTCCGTGAGAATAGGGTTGTTCTGGAGTCCAGTAGATCCATTTAGAAGAAGACATGAAAACCTCCCCTTACCGAAAATTCTGAGCCTTCTAAAATGGGAGGAATGCATGCTGTTGCTGGGAATTTTGTTGGCTTTAATCTGTTATTTTTGGGTTATTAATGGTTTTCATGTTACCTTGGGTCAAATTGACAACTCATATTGAAGAACAATACATTTGTTTCAGGTTGGGAGAAACCAAAGCTTAAATGTCTTTAATAAATTCTAACTGTTCTCTCGTTGACATATATTTGTATATTATATACTTGACTACTTCTCTTGAGGCTTATAGTCCCTCTTCAAGAGTTTATGAGCCCACGCTAAACTCCTTTGAAATGAACACTAGTCATTATGCTTGCTACTGTGTAAGTGGTAGCTCATGCTCAAACTCCCCTGAAATGCACACTAGTCACTACGCTACGGTTACTGCTGAAGAAATGCATTTATTTATGATTGGTGCTACACTGCTTTAATGGGCAGAAATACTCTGATCGTAATCCATACAGACTGCTGATTGAGGTTCCTCTTCACCTGATTAATTGTTTCATATTTAAAATTCTAACAGTTGATTTGCTTCCTTTAAAAAATGTTTTTTACTTAAATATGCAGAAAAGGATCCTAATGTCACAAGTGTATCTGTTTGGTTGTGATCTGTTACAGTCTAGATTCTGATCAGCATTTCAAGTGTGTTGCATACCTTCCAATTGAAATTCCCTTGTTGTTTACATATCTATGTATAGAGTGGGAAATTTTAATGTAAAAACTTGCATGGTCAGTAAGAGCTATATATCATTTAGTCAAAGACTTTGTTCATTACAAGAGGACTTGTGACATGAATGCCTATAATGTTACAGGTAATGCATCCTCCAGAATTTCTGTCCGGATCTCAGAATCTGGCTGTTCAAGCAACTGCTCCACCATCTGATGAAGATCCAGAGATAGCAAAGGCAATAAATGCCTCCATTCAGTCTGCCATGGCAGAGCAACCTATTTCTGATACCCACTCTAGCACTGGAGCAAGTTCATCCACTAGCTGGAATTGCCCTGTTAATGCTGGCGGTCAAGGTGCTATGGATTTGCCAGCAGCACCTCCTCCAAAAACAACTAGCAGCGGATGGGCACCTAATGAAGCTGTATCTAGTGGCAGCTCAACTCTGCAAACCAAGATCTTGAATAGCAGCGTTGCTGATGTCCAGACAGCAACTGATGCCCAAGATTCAGTCCCATCAGCTCCACCCAGTGTAGATGAGCTTATAGAAGATGGTCCCATTCACTATCCATCAATTGATTCCAGCCCCCTTGATATTTCTTCCCTGCCCATTGAGAATTTACCAGAAAACACGGGTGAAAAGAAAGAAGATGGAGGTTCATCATCATGTGTAATATGTTTAGATGCTCCAGTTGAGGGAGCTTGCATTCCATGTGGCCACATGGTTGGATGCATGTCTTGTTTGAAGGAAATCAAAGCCAAGAAATGGGGTTGCCCTGTGTGTCGTGCCACAATTCACCAGGTTGTAAGGCTCTATGCTGTTTGATTCTTGCTGAAGAATGAAGCTATAAATGGTAAGTATTTTCTGGGCACCTTAGACAATTATGTTCTCTTTCCTATAGAACAATATATGACCTTAACTTTTTTTTCTGAATTATTGAACAAGTATACCTTAGTGTTTTCTGCTTTTAAGTAGCATCACTGAAATCCCCTACAGTTTGAAGGTAATCATCCTCCTTCAGCCGATGTAGATCTTACACTTGCTACATTTTGGGAATTGGAATTATTCTCTCAGTATCTAAATCACACGAGTAAATGCTCTCAAAACTGTTAGGAAGTGGTTGCATTTTCGTTGGGAATAGCTTGATACTAGTTTTTTGGGAGTCTAGTGATTTACTGTGAGACTACATGGGAGTCTATTGATCTCCGCATAAATTTTAATGTAGGATCCTGATGAGAGTAAAATTTACTAGAAACAAAAATGCTAAATTGCTGGCAACCGTTTCTGCAGGTAAGTTTGGCAGCGCTAGAGAGTTGACAACTTGAGTTGCTGCAGCTGGGCAACTTCTTGGAACATTTTACTCGCCTACTTGTGATTAGTAAGACCATGTATGGGTTCTTTAATGGTATACCTTATGTGAGCCTTTTGTGTATAAAATTTTTTTGTATACATAAGATTCCAATGTGCTTGTATATGAAGTCATATATGAACTGCGTAAAAGGGACTCAATGCTTCTGCAATTTTCAAGGTAATCATTTATGAACTAATTCTACACACACACACTTCCTCCGTATTACTCCATCAAAGGCATGGTCTTTCCTTTTTTTATTCTTGAAATAACCATTTTATATTATATAAACTCTTAAAAACTTCAAAAAGATCTGCCTTGGTTTGGTGTTTAGAGCACGATTGGCTTCTTGGCCAGGCTATGTTTTTATCAAATTTTGATTAAAAGAAAATTCGTTTTTTATATTTTTATATTGATTTGATATGTTGGGACTAAAAATAAATTTTTTTAAAAAATATAATTTTAAAATATTTTAATAGCTACCACAGTATTAAATAATTCTTTCCACTGCTGCTCGCGTGTTGTTTGTGCGTGCACCATCCAACATAGCCTGCAAGTTTTCGTGCCTTAACTTGCATGTCAATTTATGATAGGTCTACTCTGTTTACCTAACTGGATGATGTGATGCTATCGATTTGATGGTTGCAAATGTGAGGTTAAAAGGAGCGTGTTAACAATTATTTGAAAAAATATTAAAGTAATATATTTTTTATTTTTAAAATTTTATTTTGATATTAATATAATAAAATAATTTAAAATAAGTAAAAAAATTGAAATTTTTTGAATAATATAATCATATTGTAAAATCAAACAGGATTAAAATCTTGTTTAGTGGTTTCTTGTTTATTTTAGAAAACAAAGTGT
>Ga0325401_1007667_pt1 | contig 10483 bp, 6 predicted proteins | sample PopdelMetagenome_FD_205666 | JGI IMG/M metagenome (GOLD analysis project Ga0325401, IMG submission 205666) | Populus deltoides microbial communities from Bellville, Georgia, United States - Xylem-PdKOR-R2 | ecosystem: Host-associated > Plants > Phyllosphere > Stem > Wood/Secondary xylem | place...
ACATATTCCAGAGATTTTGCATAATCCCCTGAATCCAAAAGAGTCAAAGCAGTATCCAATGCACTCTGAGCTTGATGCAATTGAGAAAGTTCCTTTTCCGCAGTCAAATGCCCAGGTTTTAGCTCCAAAAACTTTTTGTAGCTCTTTTCAGATTCATCGTATCTACATCAGCAGAAGAGAACCCAAGATATTATCAGTCTCCAGTTAGAAACCAAAGGGCCAGGGGAGGAGACAAAGAGAGGTGTTCTACAGGCTTTTACAATATTCAGAAAAAACAACATTCCATAATAATTTAATCCTTAATTACTAAATCAAAACATCAATTCAATACAAATAATAGTAGTTCTACTCAAATGGGTTGGAAGATGAACGAGGGAAGAAAGGTAATTGAAAGAAAGAATAAGGCATTAGTGGTTGTTTTTCAAAGTGTTTTTTTGCTTGAAAATACATCAAAATAATATATATATTTAAAAAAAAAATCAACACATCAAAACAATCTAAAATCATAAAAAAAAAAATTAAAGTAAAAAAAATTTAAAAGCGCATTCTGAACGCCTCTGAGAGAGACGGAAATTATACAAAGGACAGGAGGGATCCATCCCTCCCTCCCTCCCATCCTTCCAGTGGTCGGGTATTAATTCATCTAGCAAGGGAACACATCCTATCCCTCTCCACCAATCCATCCTCCCTACTTTCCTTCCTAACAGAGTGTTAAGGGCTACGTTACAAATTGCACACGATTTAACTGTAAAAACAGAAATAAAATGATGGAATGAAGGAAGAACCTGCATAACTGACGAAGAATGGAGGCACGACGAATATAAGCTTCAGATAGGGAGGGATCTGCCTCAATTGCAGCATTGAGGTCATCAAGTGCGTCACTGTAACGCTTAAGTTTTATACTTTGAGAAGCCCTTTCAAACAACTCCGCAGCATTTCCAGCTTCCGTATCTACAAATTCATGCAGCACTAATATCAACACAACCAAACCAAACCCACCACAAAAATGGATGCTTTCATAATTAAATTGCATACCCATAAATATAATTTAACTAGCTATAAAGTTCAATAATTTAACTAACCATGAGAAAAGTTTAATTTCACAGAGCAGTACTGACATGACAGATGCATGCATCAAGAACTGAAGAAGAAAAGAAAGGAGAAACATACCTGAAGCAGAAACAAGAGGTTGGAGAAGTAAGAAGTGACAAACAAAAACAAAATGGAGTATAAAGATTGTACATCCGAATCCTCTCCATGCCACACCATCCATGCTCATCATCACAACCAGATTCATTTGTTATTGTCTCAATTAAATTACACCAAAATTATCATTAGCCCTCTAATAATTTCTATTTTATTTTCGGTTTTTGGCTTTTGGGGTTATAATTGAAGAAGAATCCGAAGAACTCAAGATTTAAGGAGAGAACAGAAGACAAGGAAACCGTGCTGGGATTCGCTATGTCATTCCACGTAGTTCTACCCTATCATCTCCTTACATGTGGATTATGAAGGCGTCTACTGAGCATTCTTTTCGACACGTCTCAATGCTCCACCCAGTAAGTCTCTGCCACGTGATAAAGCATTATTGGCGCTGGTAACATTTTGGACTTGGCCCAGATAAATATGTCCTCAAATTTGGTGTTGGATTTGATATAAGAACGTGAGCCATTTAATTACAATGAATGGGCTTGTTACGAGTGACAGTGTACTGTGGGTCTTGATTAAACGAAGATATCCAAGGTAGCGTTTGCTAGAGGTAAGGGACCCGGGCTTGTGGAAAAGAGATAGGGGTAGTAGCGTTACCAAGTTTTTTTTTCCCTCCAAATTTAGTATTGTGATAGTTGCATTACCCGTGTGATGTCGCGAGTTAATTTTTTTTGTATAAAAATATTAAAAAAACTAAGATCTAAAAATATTAGGTTTTTCTGCAAAGCTATATCCAAGAGTCTTGGGTTTAGCTGCAACGCCAGACCCAAGAGTAATATTTATAATATTAATAATAACATTAAACTTGCATGACCCAAGTTTAAATAGGTCTGGCTGCAATACCAGACTCAATAGCCTTGGATGTGGGTCTGACTGCAATGTCGTGTCATAAAAATGTGATAATTAAATAGATTAATTAAAAAAAAACCAACAAGAAGAAAAAAACTAATGAAGACAAAGAAAAAAAATCTGAATTAACTGGGTTAACCCGTCAAACCTTGGATTCGTGTCGTGAAAGTTTGATAACTAAATAGAAAAAAAATTGACGGGTTACCCAGAATTAACTGGGCTAACCCGTCAAACCAGGTTAACTCGTCAAACCCGGGATCCGTGTAATGAATGTTTGATAACTAAATAGAAAAAAATTTAACATTAACAAACTAAATTAAATGAAAAAAATTAATTATAAAATAAAAAAAACAAAAACAAACAAAAGGCATCAGTCTTTTCACTGTGGACTGCACTGTGAAGAAAAAGAAAAAAAAATATGAATTAACTGGGTTAACCCTTCAAATCAGGTTAATTCGTCAAACCTGAGATTTGCGTCATGAAAGTTTGATAACTAAATAGAAAAAAAAAATTGACGGGTTAACCCATAATTAACTGGGTTAACCCGTCAAACTCGGGATACGTGTCATGAAGGTCTGATAATTAAATAAAAAGAAATTTAACATTAACAAACTATAATAAATGAAAACAATTAATTAAAATGAAAAAAAAATTCAGGTTAACCCGTCAAATCCGGGATACATGTCATGAAGGTCTGATAATTAAATAGAAAGAAAGTTAACATTAACAAACTAAACAAAAAAAATTAATTAAAATGAAAAAAAGCAAAAAAATAAATTTCGGGTTAACTCGTCAAACCATGTTAACTCGTTAAACCTGGGATCCGTGTCATGAAAGTCTGATAATTAAATAAAAAAATTAACATTAACAAACTAAATTAAACAAAAAAAATTCATTAAAAGAAAAAAACCAAAGAAAAAGGCAAAAAAAAAAACTCGAAAGGCATAAAAAATATAAAAAAAATATAAAAACAGGAGAAAAAAAAGATAGCTCAGCCTTTGGACTGTAGACTGCACTATGCAGTCCAAAACCAGGTCAACTTGTTAAACCCGGGATACGTGTCATGAAAGTCAATAGTTAAATAGAAAGAAATTCAATATTAACAAACTAAACTAAACGAAAAAAATTAATTAAAACGAAAAAAAGCAAAAAACAAAATTCAGGTTAACTTGTCAAATCAGGTCAACCCATTAAACTCGGGATCCATGTCATGAAAGTGTAATAACTACATAAAAACAAAATTAACATTAACAAACAAAATTATACAAAAAAAATTCATTAAAAGAAAAAAAACAAAGAAAAAAGTATAAAAAAAAACCTGAAAGACTTTAAAAACAAAAAAAACAACTCAGCCAAAAAAAAACTAAAAGCATCAGTGTAAAAAAAATAAAAACAAAAACAAAAAAAAATAAAATAAATAAAATAAATCATCAGTGTTTTACTGTGGACTGCACTGTGTAGTCTACAGTAAAACACTGATGCGTTTTAGTATATATTACAATAAAAATAAAAAATAAAAACTCAAGATTTATTTAGAAAAATAGTATATTAAACTCAAGATTTATTTAGAAAAATAGTATATTTTAACGATGTATATATGCGACTCGCTTAAAAAAATTAACAAAGATAGTTTATTAGATGTTTTTAAAAATCATTTTAAATTTTGAATTTAATAAATATATAAATATTATTTTTATCATAGCTCATATAAAGATAATATTTACTTTTTTAAAAGATAATAGTTTAAAAATAAAAAAAAAAATTAGTACAATGTTAAGTTGTGATAAAGATTATATTTATTTAAATTTAAAAATTATTTTTAATTTTTAATTTTAAAAATAAATGAAACTTCTATTCTTATACAAACTCTAAAAAAAATACCTGTATTTTTAGGGTATGCGTGTCTATATAAATTACAATTATAAAGATACCTTTTTACTTTTTAAAATTTACAGGTTTTAACATTTAATTTTTTAATTATAAAAATACATTTTATTTATTACTAATAAAACCTTTTCCATTAAAAAAATAGATGCATTTGATTTTATCTTAACTAAATTGTTTAAATTTTTTTCTTCTTAAACAAAGGGATCAGGTTGTTTGGTCGCTTAGGTCATGCCCAAATAACCAAGATGGGTTTCACCATAATTTCTCTTTCTCTCACATCCCTTTATCTCTTATAGCTCCACAAAATTCAATAATTTTGTATAAAAAAATTAATCGCACACACATACAAGTTTTCATACAAATATTTCTATGACATTTCATTTTTATTGGATAGTAACAAGATGAACTAGAGAGGTTGTTTTTTATAGCTAGTCAAGATCACTAGAATAGCTACCTTTATAGATGAGCTATGCTAGCATTACTACTCTATTATGGTAAGGTACACTTCATCTTCATTTTTTCATGGTAAATCTTTTAAAATACGACACAAAATAAAGAGTTTAAATACCTCACTTTCCTAATGACACAGGGTAGATCACCCAACTCTCTATTATACATAAACACTTTTTTTTTCTTGTTTTTGCATGTTAAACTCTTTCACTAAACTAACTTAAATATCATACATGTATAACCCATCAAGAACAACCCAATCCATTGTCAATCATGGAAAAGCCTAATGAATCATTTGGAGTTTTTTATGACTTTATTAGTGGCATTGTTTGTAGGAAACTTAACAAAAAAGCTAATTCATTTCTCATCCCATACATCTGTTAATACAAACACTATGAATATAAAGATTTAGAAACTCACAATTAAATCAATCATTTCTAAAAAAAGCTAAATTCAGGCTTTGAGCTTGAAATAAAGATAACTTGTATCGAGACACTAAGACTGCAAGTAACCAAAAACCCCCCACCCAACACCTATGAAAAGAAATGAATGAGTAGTAGTATAGAAGGCGACACAAAGCTTAGTCAACTCTTTGATAAGTCAAAGTAGTTTAATAAAGAACCAAAGCAAGAGAATTCCTCTCACACACACATTGCAAGTTATGACAATAATGATGCATTTAATAACTTAAAGAAAATGTCTTATAAGATTATTTATACATATAAAAACTAAACCCTTGTTGACTAGTGGGCTAACATCAATCTAAATTAAAATAAGGCCTAAAATATGAAAAATAATAAAAATAATTATTCTAAAAAATAATTCATATATGATGCGCATAATAGAGTAAAAGAAAAAAATATTGAAATAAATCATTGCTTTAGAAGGACCTTTAGTCAAATCATCCATGATAATGTCCCTTAGAATCCAAAACAAACAAATATGTTGCACTATAAAGGTTGTTATGCCGGTTGTAGCTTGACACAAAATAAACATGTTCTGTTTGAGAGAAAGGGTTCCTAACTTGGCATTCTTCATTTGGGTGGTTTCCATGGCAAAAATCACAAACTGTCACATGGATGACATTTGTTGTGAGTTGATTTGCTTTTAGTTATTGAGTGAGCAGATGAACTTGGGGTTGTCAATGCTATGATTGCATCAATTTCATGCATCCCATTAGTCTTTTTAGGTGTATTCCTTTTGTTCGGCCACTGATAATTGTTCATGGCCATTTCCTCCAACAAATTATATGCATCATCTTGTGACTTACTCATAAAAGCACCGTTTGAAGGTGTATCAATCAATGTTCTTGTGGAAACATTCCATCCATTGTAGAAATTCCAAACCTGCATCTATTTTGGTAGTCCATGGTAAGGGCATCGTCTAAGTAAATCCTTATATCTCTCTCATGCCTTATACAATGGTTCACTCTCAAATTGGGTGAAATTTGAGATTTCAATGCATATCTTCACTGTTTTAGCTGGTGGGAAAAATTTAGCAAGAAATTTCTGAGCTAAATCTTCATAACTAGTGATTGAGTCTACAAGCATAAAGTTTAACCAACTCTTTGCTTTGTCTCGCAAAGAAAATGGAAATGGTATGAGGCGAATGACATTATCAATAATGCTATTATGCTTAAACATGTTGTGAATTTTCAAGAAACTCGCAATATAGACATTAGGATCATCACTCGGTAACCCATAGAAATGAACTGAAGTCTGAATCATTTGTAGTATGACTGGTTTGATCTCAAAATTATTGGCCTCAATCCTTGGTTTCCTGATAACCAAACGGATTCTTGTTACTTGTGGGAGTGCAAAATCTTTCAATGCCCATGTGTCTTGCTCAGGATTTTCATTGTTTGCCATAGTGTTTGAGTTTTTCTGAGTCTATCATTTTTTTCTTCCTTAATTCCTTTACAGTTCTCTCAATCTAAGGATTATAAGGAGGCAACAACAGATTTTTGTTGCTTCTTATACATTAGACAAGCACCTAAAAATTTGAAGACAAAAATTAATCAAATTAGATCAAATTTAACTTATATTGATATTATTAATAATTTTATCTAAAATCTCCGACAATGACACCAAAAACTTGTTGATTAAAATCGCAAGTGCACGAATCTTGACAAGTAATAAAGTGATGAGTAGAGTTGTTCCACGAGGATTTGTAAAAATTACTACTAACTACCAAAATCTGTTAAATTGTGATCTATTTAAAGAATCAAATGAGATAGTTTACTAAACAAAAATTAATAATTAAAAGCAAACAACCAATTAATTAAGTAGTATTGAATTCAATTTTAATGGATTTTTGGATTTCTGATTTACTGTAACTATTTATATGTGAACTTTCTCAATTGAATTATTTATTCTTATTGTTGATAATCAAGTTTTTCTAATTTAATCACCAATCTCTCTCGAGCATCAATGAAATATTTCAACAAGCAAACTTCATACAACTCTACAAATATTCTAAACTTCTCAAAATTTATTAAGTACCATAAAACCTTTAAAGATTACAAAAGTTCCAAAAATATCTCTATCATATAGATTCCTCAAGGTATTTCACACAATAGATAAAACAATTATCACTTCTTAGTCTCAAATTGAATCCCAAATCATGCAAACATTGGCCAAACATACACAAGCATTAAATATAGAATGAAACACTCAACACCTAGTGGATGAATTCAATCAAAGAAATTGTTCACATATTCATAGCTAGGTTACATAAAAAAAATCCCAGAATAAGAGTCTACTCCATAGCCAAATTAAAGGAAAACAAACTTGATACAATGAACATCATTCAAGAGTAGAGATTGGCAGTAGAGTCGCTGGACGTCTTCCAATCTGCTACAAACTATGCTCGTCTGTTTTGTTCTGTTCTCCTCCTTTCTTAGTGCTACCTTCTATCTTTTATGGTGTATCTTCCGGTCTCTAGTGTCGCCCTAGGTGCTCCTAAAGAGATCTTATATATTATAGCTTTTTCCTCCAATGGAAAGAAAGTTAGTTTCCTTCTCTATCTCAGATTCTTTTTCCTATCTTGATATTCGTGCTAGATTTGGGGTGGAAAACGTGCAAATTAAAACTTCTATATTTCTGGAGAAATTGTAGAAAATCAAATTTCCTTTCCAACGAAATTGATCTTGTAGTTTTTGGACCTCCAAAACTCGAGATATGGGCCATAACCCGAGACAGTGCCTGAATTGCAGGAAGTTCGGGTCTGATTCAAACTCTGTCTTTCAACTTGCTTTTTGGACTTCAAATCAGCAAAACTGAGTTCTATGCTCTCCATACGAATTGTAGACCTATGTCTCAAATTTTCAAAATAATGACGAACTCCTGAAATGGAGTTGTATAAATCCCGTTACAACCCAAAAACCAATTAGTGCTCAGCTTTAATTCCAGATTCTACCTACTCCAGTAATTTAGTATTTGAAAACACATTAATTTTCCATGAGGTTAATAGTTCAAAAGGGCATCCAAAATCCTAATTAACTTGTGTGACACACACAAAATACTTCAAAATAAAATAAGAATATTGAAAATATGCTTGCAATAAATTCCCTTATCAATATGTGATGGTATTTTACTTCGGTCTCTTAGTGTTTTTTTAAGAACAATATAATTAATAAAATAATAGAAATGATAATGATAATAATAATTGCATCCAGGTTAACTTATCATCCATTAAGACTGCTAATGGTCGATTACAAACTCCTCTACAAAAGTACAACTCTCCTCATTTTAGATATTTGAGTCAATTAAGCAAATTAAAGCAGCTAGCCATGGGTTTAAACCATTATTATAAACTATCAAATTTCATAAAGGTTCCTTTTAGGGTGAGTAAACAAGTTGTTTGATCTTTCATATTTGTCTTAGGTTTCTTGTGAAGACATCTAAATACAAAGTTTTGAATTCCCCCCTCCATACAACAAATCACAATATAACGCATTGAATTATCCCTAGAAATGCTGCAAACCTCATGATGAATTAGTCATGAAACCTACAATCAAGATTGAAATCTGATCTTGAAAAGTTGAAAGAGGTTTGATAGGAGTGTGACACATTGAAAACCTATCCCAAGGCACCAACACTATTGAAATTAAATTGAATGATGCCACAAAGCTAATTAGTTTTTGATAAGTCAGTTTGGTTCTTTCAAGAACCAAAAAATATATGAATCACTCTCACACACAAGTTGAAAATTCAAAATGACATTATTCAATGACTTCTGAATTTTAGGCTTACAAAGAGTTTAAATACTTTAAATATCATCATCCTTTTTTTTTCCTTGTATTGCCAGGATGAATAAGAAATTCTTTTAAGAAAAAGATTTTGGAACATTAATGAATTCTTGTCACACTTGGAAATTATGTTGCAACCCATTAAAGATTCTTGTAGAATTAAGAAATTCCCCAAACAAGCTGTCATATCCTTATATGAAAAGGATACTTACCAAATAGAAAGTCCACATATCAAAAGAAAGTAAATAATAAAATTCGTATAACTTATTATGATCTATATTGCAAGGTCTTTCCGAATTTCGATTGGCTTAAAAGTTTACTCAAATATATAAAAATACCTATATAATCTTCTAGTAAATAATAAAAAAAATTTACGTGAAAATTTAAATCTAACCTTATGCATCAACAAATTTCACCAAAAGAGAAAAAAAAAAAAAAAAGGAAGAAAAACTTCGTTAGCATCCAACGCAAGACCAAAATTCTTGTGTCCAAAACTAGCTAGTTCGATCTATGTGCAACATCCCATAAATAATGAGAGATGTCGTTTTGGAACAGTGATTTCAAACTCCAAAGATACAACCCGCCCAGGTCTCAAAAAGATGGTCGTGGCAAGTACCAATAAAAAGGTAATACTCATTACAATAAAGTTCCTCTTCCTCAATGCTCTAAAAAATGCACACCTTCGTGTTTATAAATGGGTAATGGTGAAAAGGTGACTATCCTAGACTCCAACTTTCTAAGATGTCCATTTCATCTGCTTGCAAATGTCTACTATAAAAGGCATTAATTAATGGATTTATCAATAAATAAATAAATAAATAAATAAATAGAAGCACCCGTGAAAAGTCAAATATGTGCCGCTGCCCAGAGTGACCCAGCACCGTAGACTTTGGGAGGCATGCAGACACAATAGGTCCCCTTAAAACTGTCTGAAGAAGACCTTTATTGTTTCGAACGTGGAAAATGGTTTTCTAACTAGATTATGGGTGAGCTAATCTTCGTATTATATAGCATAAACTTGATTAGAAAAGTAGCATTTGTTGGAAAGAAGAAGATATGTATCCAATGGTGTTCAGGAGAGAGGCTTGCCACTTGGTAATTAGTGGTCCGGTCCAAACCCAGCCTCGCCATTGTGCAAAGATTCCCCACTCCCCATGCATCGATGTGTAGGCCATCAGTCTGGCCTCGTCGGTCTTGTCGTTATTGTATTATCTGGATGGGGCTAGAGTTCCTAAAATGAAAAAAAAATAAAATAAAATAAAATTTAATCTATTTTAATATATTTCTCAACTAAAAAATATTTTAAAAAATCATTATTATTATATTCTCAAACATCTCTTTAACTATCTATTACTATAGTACAATGATTTTAATAAAAAAAAAACTTAAAATGATGTGAATCCTGAAAAAAACTGGGTTAAAATGTAGTTAAACTCATTGTTTCGTTTTTTAAATAATATTATCCATACTTTTTTTTATAAGATAAAAAAAAAGTCGTGGGACCCAAGGCCCCGAGATTTACTCTAAATCAGTATAGAAACCATATTTTCAACATGTCTTGAACACCTTTTTTCGCCGAGGAAGATGTAACAATCGAACAAACATAATTATAAGTTTTAGAGTAATTAATTTCCATTCATGTACCAGAGTTGATTATTATTTTCATTTCAAATATGCTTGAGATAATTATTAATTAATTCATTATTTTTCTTGCTCTATATAATAAATAAGTATCATCGATGAGAATCACATTTCATTTTCTTCATAAAGATTTGCTTCTATTTCTCAAGACTTGGGACGATAAGAATATATATTTAGGGTTTGGATTTTGAAAAATCA
>Ga0325401_1007669_pt1 | contig 10482 bp, 10 predicted proteins | sample PopdelMetagenome_FD_205666 | JGI IMG/M metagenome (GOLD analysis project Ga0325401, IMG submission 205666) | Populus deltoides microbial communities from Bellville, Georgia, United States - Xylem-PdKOR-R2 | ecosystem: Host-associated > Plants > Phyllosphere > Stem > Wood/Secondary xylem | place...
ACATATTCATCATATAAACTGAAAAGAAAAGGTAAAATAAATCTCACAGTTCTTGAAATCCGAAGGTTTTCGTGTCCTTGCAACCAAGAAAAAGTGTTTAGCCTTGCATGTTTGTTGAACAACTAAACAAATTATCATTCATAGTAATAAAAACAACAACACATAGCATAATAATAAAAAAACAATTACCAAGCTTAGTCCAAGGGTCCCCAATGGAGTCATTATCCTGTCGCACCCTCGCGGCGGAGCGGCGACCCTCGATTGATTTCGGGGTTTTTGTTTCGTGTAAAGGAGTCGCCACCTAATATTTTGGTCACTAGGAACCCTAACTGGTCTTTTAGAGATTCTAAGGCAAGGGACTGGTTGCGTAAAGGGAAGATATTAGCACCCCTCGTACGCCCTACCTAAGGTAAGGTGCTTGGTGTTTGGTTTGCTTAACAATTGCTATGGTGTTGTTGTTTTCTAATCCCATCAGTTTTCCTAGGTTTGATTCAAACTAAATTTATTAAGATAGAAATCCAAGAAGATTCCATGTGCTTTAAAAGCTCATTTTTCCCTTAGTATTTCAAGAGTTTGCGACTCGTAAATCGCAAAGAGGAGGGATAAAAAATTTAGAAATCTAGGGCACTTTAAATGCCTATTTTTGCCTTAGTGTTTTATACTCTCACGGCTCGTAAACCGTGGAGTAAAAAAAATTAAAATGTCCTTGATTATAATCGAGGCTTCTTTTAAGGGTGTATGATGACTTACTATCCCTAGAAAATTATTTTGAATATTTATCACTTAGGGTTTCTTTATCAAAATATTAACAGTGAATAATAACAAGTTATTTCCATTAAATATTTTGGATATTCATCCCTTTAGGATTTCTTTATCTAAACATTAATGATAAATAATAGATGAATTTTCCTCAAAATAAGATTTTTTATTCTTTAGAATATTGGCCAATACCCTTTGGAGTTTTACAAACATGTTGTAGAATCCAGAAATGTAAGAAAATAATTTTTGTTGTGTTTAAGAAATCCATGCGAAAACACATTTTCAAAACTTCCAATATTTGTTTTTTTTTAAAAGAACGTTCAAAACATGTTAAGGTATTGGCCGTATGCAACACACAGAAAATATTTTATATATTGTTTTTGTCAAAAAAACACAAGCATCACAGTTAATCACAATTAAAGACAACAAACCGTGTGCATATATTCTCAAAGTTTGCAAGAAAACTGGACAGTCTAAAAAAAAATTCAAGGATGGCTCTTCAAAGCCAACCTGGTTACTAGCCCAAACCAGTAACTGGTTCTGCCAAAGTTGCATGCATATGCATGACATATTGGTAGGGTAATTAATTTGGCAAAAATAAGGAAAGAAAGACTTACCTGCGAGGTAGCGGCTGGAGGCGAAGTGAGAGACGACTGGTTGCTGCTCACGTCTTATTTTCCCCTTGTATGCTTAATTTATCCTCGAGGCTTAGATGAGGCGTTGTCATGCCAAATCATCCCAACTACGGCTATGATCATGCCCAGAACCACATGTAGATTAAGACCATCTTTACCAAAGAAAAAGAATCCCATGATCATCACAAGGATCGTCTTCATATGACCAAGTACTTGAAAGGACACAACTGCGAATCCTTCAGCCTCTAAAAATAACCCAATCCACGTCACAATGACAAGCCAGCAACACGCTCCTCGTAGTAGCTCAAGAAGAGTGAAACAAAGAGATGGAATTATGGAGGAGAGGAGGACGTTATGATGTGTCAAATGAGTTGCATTTAAAGCAATTTGCGGTTACTCTGTCTTTACTTTGCTTTGCTTTGAAAGTTACAGTACTGTCTTTTATTTATTCAAAAGAGTCCTGAAGATTCCGAGAGAGAGGGGGGATAATGTGTGGCTGTTGTGGTTTGGAGGTTAGCTCTTGGTCTGTTTGGTTGGCAGCAGGGAAAAGAGAGTGCAGGGGAGCTTTGGACGGCTTAAAGGAGAAGGAAGAGGGCTTCCTAGGGCGGCAGCTGCTTTTTTTTTGTCCCTCGAGGGTGGGCAGCCGACTCCTGTGTCAAAAGGGAGAGTTTTAGGGTTTTTTGTGGTTTAAGGTTTTTTGTTGTTCTCTCAAATTGTGCAAAACCCCATGTAAATTTTCTTCCCCCCTCTCCATATGACTAGAGATTTACTTATACGCGCTGTTTAAGGAAATATTGCAATAATTATTGCAGATATTATCTTCTATAACCAGCACCAACAAATCAGACATTTAAAGTTACTAACTTGGTCAGCCAAAATTGTCAGGGCTAACTGAGTTCCCTAATTTCGAGGCTTCATTTTAGTAATGTTAACATCATCATCATCTAAGAGCACTTGAATTTGGTAGAGAGAATGCACACCTTTCAATTTGAATCCAAATTTGCTTAATTTAGAGGTATATAGTTGCACATTCATGTGCATGAAGTTGTCAACCTGATCAGCCCCAAATCTGAAAATTGAGTGATGGCTAATTAAGGACAAGATGTTAGAAATTTCCATGGAAAATTGGAATATAAACTTCTAATTTCATGGAAATAGGGTTGTAGAGGGGATGTTCCTCTTCCATTTGCAAAAAACTTCCTGTCATTTGGAGGTCTAGAACTCCAGAACAAGCTCTTGGAAGGTACCAACTTTATCATCATGAACTGCCAAGGAAGAAAATGAACAGAGGGTGAACAACTTGTCATCTAGGTTAAAATTATAGAAATTAGGGTTTTTAATTTGGGATTCAGTAATGTTTCAATTTAATCTTTGTTCTTCAAATTGTGGCATATGTACCCTTAATTGATACAAAAACTTTTTAATTGCATGCAATTTAACCACCGCTAAACTCGATTATCAGCCCCTAAGCTAAATGACTTTTTCCTTTTGGTCATTGGTTCTAAATTTGTGCATTTTGACCCCTCAATTGACCAATAAACTTCTAATTTCTTTAATTTTGCCCCTGATTTGGTTATTTTCAGCCTCTATATTCATGTGGCTTTTTCTAGTTTGGTCCTTGGTTTTGGATTTCTTCAATCAAGTCTCTAATTGCCCAATAAACTTTAATATTTATGCAATTAAGCCCCTGATTTGACCAAATTAACTCCTAAAGAATACAATTCGATCCCTAGACTTTAATTTGTTCCAATTAAAGCCTAAATTGACTTTCCAAATCAATTTTTCTTGCAATTAGGCTCTCAATAAATTCAAATTAACCTTGAAACATTCTAATTGAGTCATTAAAAATCTAATTTTAAATTTTCCTCAAATTAAATTTTATTTGCCAATAAGGCCTTTATTAGTCGAAAATATTTTGTTAAATTTTTCAATCTTGTATATTTGATCTTCCTCAACTAGTCTCCAGTGATTTCCTGGATATTCTGGTATACTTTTCTCATTTATATATATATATATATATATATATATATATATATATAAAATGTTGTGTTCACCCTTATCCTTACTATCTCCTTATATTTTGTCGGAGATCCTTCCCATTTGAAAGACAAAAATGCTGAACTTCTCTCCAACTTTCGATGCAAAAAGCTTAGTGACTTCCAGTGGTACAAAAATACCTTCTTTACTCGTGTTATGCTTCGAAGGGATTCAAACCAGGCTTTTCAGAAAGAAAAATATCTTGCAGGCTTACCAATTCTCTTAGAAGAAAAGAAGGTAATCCCATCATCCTTTAAACTTGAAAGAGGCACACCTAAACTTGTGATCAATTACAAACCTTTAAATTCTGTTTTAAAATGGATTAGATGTCCAATCCCCAACAAAAAAAAATTATTATAAAAATTGCATTATGCATTCATATTTTCTAAATTTGATATGAAATCTGAATTTTGGCAAATCTAGATTGCTCCCAAAAATAGATACAAAACTGCTTTTACAGTTTTTTTTTGCCAATACGAATTGAATGACATGCCCTTTGGCTTAAAGAATGCACCATCTGAATTTCAACGCATCATGAATGACATCTTCAATGCACATTCAAAATTCTGCATTGTTTACATTGACAATCTACTTATTTTTTCTCATTCCATAGATCAATATTTCAAACATCTACATACATTCTTTCATACTGCAAAACAAAATGGTTTAGTTGTTTCTAAAACCAAATTTTCTCTATTTCAAACCCGTGACTGTTTCCTAGGCCATTATATCTGCCAAGGTACTGTAACACCGATACAGAGATCTTTAACCTTTATAAACAAATTTCCTGATAAGATTACTGATAAAACCCAATTGCAAAGGTTTTTAGGCAGTCTTAATTATGTTCTAGACTATTATCCCAATATTAGTCATCTTGCCAAACCTTTACATGACAGGTTGAAAACCAACCCCATTCCTTCGTCTGACCTCCATACCAACCTTGTCAAACAGATTAAGAAACAGGTCCAAACCATTCCTCTCCTCCATTTAGCTAACCCGTTAGCTCCTAAGATCGTCGAGACCAATGCCTCTAACCTAGGATATGGTTGGATTCTTAAACAAGTACAAGATAACAAAGAACAAATACTCCAGTACACATCCACCCATTGGAATGATTGTCATAAAAATTACTCCACTATCAAAAAGGAGATTCTTTCAATTGTTCTTTGCATTACAAAATTTCAAAGTGATTTATTAAATCAAAAATTTCTTTTAAGTGTTGATTGCAAATCTGCAAAAGAATTACAAAAAGATTGTGGCAAGCCTGTAAGAAATTTTTCTTTCCAAAGTTGGTAATGTCAAGGATGGCGGCATAGTAAGATTGTGGTTTTGCTAAATTCCAAAGTTTGTAGTACCAATTTGGAGAAAAACTTTCTGAAGCAACAATGGAAGGATTTTCATGATAAAATCCTTCTTCCATAGTTAAAATATTTTGGAAAGTAGTTTTGAAAATATATTTAGATTTGATTTTTGGAAAACTGGTTTGTGTAGGTTGTAAAGAGAGGAGGGTTTTTGAAGCAGAAATGCCTCCTTGAGGTTTTGAAATACGTTTGGAAACACTACCTATTTGTGATATAGAGTCACTAGAGGCCTGTTAGGACACCTTTTGTAACGCCAGAAGTAATTCTGGTAATTTGAATATAGTATCAACCTAATGTTGAACTGTGTCTGTTTGTACTTGTGGTAGTTTTGTAGTTTCTTCTTCTTCAATACGTGCCTCATACCAGGATTTGATAGTAATCCCACCATCCTTTAAGTTGGCCAGAGAACCCTGTAATAAGGAGTTCGGCTATGGCTTTGTCTTGGGTTCTTGTTTGGGTTTTGTAGGCATTGGCTGCCATGGTCATTTGTTGGAGGGTGTTTAAGCTATTGTATTCAGACATTCCATCTATGTTCCATTCATAAAGGGAGGAGGCATTGTATTTATATTGGTTTAGAACATTAGGTTCTGTAGGCGAGGAAATATCAGGAGCACTAGTTGTTTTATGGTTTTTCCAAATAAGTTTGTTTATTTCAAGAGGTTGTTCTTGAAAAGTATTTGTATTAGAGGTTGATATGGGGTTATTTTAAAGAGTATTAACTTGATTTGTAGAGGATGAAGGGTTGGATTGTTGAGGTGTGTCCAGGACAGTCAAGGTTGTTCGGTCAAGGTTTTGTAAGTGTGTTTTAATGGCTCTAAGAAAATCTATATATATATTCTTCCAACATTTTCGAATTTTTTGGATTTTCTCATTTTTTTATTTTATTTTTATTTTTTTGTTTCTGTGGGTTTCCAAAATAGGTAACAACAAACATTTTACTACCTACACCATTATGGTTTAAATTTCATTTTTTTTCTAATCTAGTAAGATTGAGAAAAATGGTCTTTTCTTTTACATTAGCTATAAGTAACAAATGGAATAGAAGAACTAGATGCATGTATGAAAATTTTATTTTCTCAAAGGGTTGTAACAAACCACTCTTTTTAAAATAAAAAAAAATCCTTGTTTCCTAAAGCATATCTAAACCATCTTCATCTTATATAAACTATATCAAAGTTGAAGTCAAATCCTAAACCTCTTTTTCAAAAACAAAAAATTTAAGTTTTAAAACATCATAAGATCTCTCCCTTGTGTAAACTTTATAAAATTTAAAGTCAAATCCTCAACTTTCTTTTTCAAAATCTAAAATTTTAAATTTTAAAACATCATAAGAACAAGTAGAAGAACTTGAAAAGAAGTTCATTTTCATTTTTTAAAAGTTCATAACCTTTAAAAAAGGCATCCTTTCCTTTTTATAAATCCTTAAGCTATTTTGAAATCAAGGTTAAATTATTTTTCAACTCATCACACATCTCTTTAAAAACATTAACGAAATCATTGTGGAATATATTATCATAAAGATTATTTACCACATCATTATCATTTTATGCCATGAAACATTGTTCACTTATGATGTCAATATTGTCATATTTCACCATGAGAAAAATATTAGCTATCTCATAAAGTTCAAATCCATAATAAATTTATCTTAAACAAAGTTTCTAATACGAACCTTATGGATATAAAGATCTAGAAACTCACAGCCAAATTGACCGTTCCCAAGAAAGCTAAGATTAGGTTTGGAATTAAGCTTCACACAACGACAACCTATTCTGAGGCACCAAGATTATAAGTTACCAACCTCCACCCAATGCCTATAATCGAGACATGAACAAGAATAGAAGGAAGTTGCCATAAACCTTGGTCAATTCTTCAATAAGTTAGAGTAGTTCCATGAGGAACCAAGAGTAAGAGCAAACTCTCTCATACAAGTTTTATTTCTGAATAATCAATCCATTTCTTAATAATTTTTTAAAACCTAAATACAAGTCAAATAACTCTATTTATGATAGGTAAAACATCCTAAGTAATTCTAGGAAAAAAAAAGTTCTAAATAAAATATCAACTAGGAAACTAATACAATTCCTTCATGGTAGCTTCTAGACCTTATCATAAGACCGTTCCAATATCTGATTAACCTGAAATTTTAACCAAATATGACCTTTGAGAACTTCTAGCAAACTTTTGGCCTGACTAACATTCAAATTGAAAATTATTCATATTAGAATTAAATTATGCATTAGGTAAAATAAACTCAATCGGCATGTAAATAGGAAAATAAGTTTTATTTGCAAGTCTTGTAGGAAATAAATCCCAAATATCTTGAATTAACTCATTGAATGCCTCTTTAACCTTCCTAGCTCTTAACCTTATAATAAGCTCCTTTAACATATAATGGATTCTTTGGTGTAGTTTGGATCACACCAGTTTCTTTAAAACAGTTCTCAAAGACTTCTTATCTTTGCCTTTTAATTTATAGTTTAGCAATGGATAATCACCCTTGAAATATCCAGATTTCTTACATTCATAGCAAAAATTGTGATCTCTTTTACTTGTCTCACCCTTGTCATCTTTTTAGTTTTGCTTTCCAGGGAAGTTCTTCTTGATCATACTTTCGAATTTCCTCATAATAAGAACAATAACTTCATCATCATCTTTATTATCATCAACATATAAAGTTTTGAGTGCACTAAGGTACCTAATAAACTCGTCCTATTTGATTGACTTAAATCCTTTCTTTACTTAATCATCGTCACTTTAAGATACTAAGGTTTAGGTATAATCCTCCATATCTTGTTCACCATTTTAAATTCTTTTTATATTTCTAGCATAATTTTGTAAGCCATTCACAATGGTCACAAACCTTGTGCTTATCTCTTTCATGGACATGTGCATTTCTACTTTCATAAGAGAGGAACAAAGCCTTTTTGCAACCACTTGTTCTTCGGGTTTAAGAGCAACTCACTTGTTATAGACTCACTCTAACCAACTCAATAAAGAATGAAAGTAATCCAAATGATTATGCTCAATCAAATAGCACAAACTATAAGAATCCAATTAGTTAGGCTATGAAGAAAGATATTTATAAATATGCAAGATTTTCTTTCACTTTTCTCTTGGTAAAATGCATTAAAAAAATGGGTATTTATAGGAAATTTAAGAAACTAGTCATTATTACTCCATGCATGGAAGTAGTTGTTGCATAAAATTTTACCAAACGAACAAGAGTTCGGCCAAAATCTAACTCATTGTAAGATCTTTTCAAGTATGATTTAAGAGAATTATGGTTGTCATCAAATATATTTACTTATTTTATAATGAAGTGCAAAATTAACTAAAATAACTTGACCACTTATGTTAAAGGAAAGACATTGGGCAGTTGTTGTCATTTGTAGATTTCATATTGTGATTAGGTGAGATTGAGTGATGCAACCATATTATTTGATAGTTTTATCCACATATACATAGGGTTTTACCTATGTTTTATACATAAAATACCTTGATATTCTTTATTTTATTCTTTGAAGGCACTTTTGGATGTAAGATTAAAAAAGAAGTAAATTTGAGATAATTGGTAGATTTGACCTCCGATCGATGTTTTATGCAGAACTTGAGCTCTAGAGGTCGAAACGAAATGATTCTAGTGGCATTTGAAATCTAACATCCATACCTTTCTACATATATATGGCAAGAAAAATAAAAAAAGAAAGAGCATAGAAATCACAACCTTTAAAGTCAAATCTTGCATTCTTCCAGTGTTGACCTTTGACCATTCCGACTTGAATATCTTGAGCTACAGAAGTCCATTTGATGAAACACATACCAAATAATTACGAGTTAATGCTACCTATTATTTTTGGGACACTCTTTATCTGTAGAAATTTTATGTGGATCAAATAGTTAGGAGATGTGTACCACAAGATGAATTTCATTCCATTCTCACTTTTTGTCATTCTTATTCTTGTGGTGGGCATTTTAGCGCAAAAAGAGCAGCACATAAGGTACTTGAAAGTGGTCTTTATTGGCCTTCTTTTTTTAAGGATGCATATCACTTTTGCAAATCATATGAAAAATGTCAAAGAACATGTAATATCACTCATAAGAATCAAATCCCTTTATCAAATATTCTTATAAGTGAATTTTTTATGTTTTCGATATTGATTTATGGGTCTATTTACTTCTTCTTTTGGTAATCTTTATATCCTTCTTGTTGTTGATTATGTTTCCAAATGGATTGAGGCAAAAGCCACATGAACTAATGATGCTAAGATTGTTTTAGATTTGTCAAGACTCATATATTTGACAAGTTTGGAGTCCCTAAAGCTATCATTAGTGATCGTGACACTCATTTTTACAATCGTTCAATGGAAGCATTACTCCGTAAATACCATGCGACTCATCAGACTTCCACAGCCTACCACCCTCAAACGAGACTTGGTGATGCACTTTAGGCTTATCGGACTGCTTACAAATCACCTACAGGAATGTCACCTTATAGGATGATTTATGGGAAAGTATGTCATCTACCAGTGGAGCTTGAACACAAAGCTTTTTGGGCCATTAAAAAATGTAACATGGATTATGATGCTGCTGGGATTGCGAGGAAGTTACAATTGCAAGAGTTGGAAGAGATATAGAATGATGCTTATGAGAATGCAAGGATTTACACAGAAAAGACCAAGAGTCTTCATGACCGAATGATTACAAGAAAGGAGTTTCATGTTAGAGACAAAGTCCTTCTTTATCATTCCCGTTTGAAGCTTTTTCCTGGAAAGTTGCGCTCTCGTTGGATTGGACCCTTTGTTGTTTCTAATGTTTTCCCTTATGGTTCAGTTGAAATTACAAGTTTAAAAACAAACAAAGTGCTCAAGGCCAATGGGCATCGCTTGAAACCTTTCTATAAAGGTTGGACGGTAGAACTCACCGCTTTTGTGGAGTTAGATGAACCAATCTATGAAGCATGAGCATGCGATGTGTCGAGCCAATGACATAAAACAAAAGCGCTTATTGAGAGGCAACCCAGCACAAAAAGAAAAAAAATCAGTGATGCAACCATATTATTCAATAGTTTTACCCACATTTAACTAGTGTTTTGCCTATGTTTTATATATAAAATGCCTTGATATTCTTTGTTTTATGTTTTGAAAGCACTTTTGGATGACAGATGCAAAAAGGAGTAAATTGGAGATAATTAGCAGATTTGACCTTCAGTCGATGTTTTGTGCAGAGCGTGAGCTCTGGAGGTTGAAATGAAGTGATTCCAGTGGCATTAAAAAGCTAACATCCATACCTTTCTGGACATTTAAGGTAAGAAAATAAAATAAGGAAGAGCATGGAAATCGCAGCCTTCAAAGTCAAATCTCGCAATCTGCCAGTGTTGACCTTCGGCTATTCCAACTTGAATATCTGGAGCTGCAAAATTCCAATTGATGCAAACTCAATTTTATTGGATTCATTACTCATAGTTCTATAAACGCCCCAAACTTCAGCCAAAAAACGATGTCATATGAGGGAGATATGAGTTTTCAAAGATGACATCTGAATTCTGCCAGCAAACAGGTTTTGTGAAGAAACGAGTCCAAATTACGTTCCGAAGCATCTAAACCGATATCCAAGTTTTTATTTCAGCAATTTAGCTCCTCTAAGTCAAAGCTTGAAGATTTCATGCAAGGCTATTTCTCCTTTTTTAG
>Ga0325401_1007677_pt1 | contig 10475 bp, 10 predicted proteins | sample PopdelMetagenome_FD_205666 | JGI IMG/M metagenome (GOLD analysis project Ga0325401, IMG submission 205666) | Populus deltoides microbial communities from Bellville, Georgia, United States - Xylem-PdKOR-R2 | ecosystem: Host-associated > Plants > Phyllosphere > Stem > Wood/Secondary xylem | place...
AAAAGAAAGGGGTAGCAATCATTAATCAATATAATTGTTTATTTTATGATTTAATTTGCTCGAGAAAGAATTAGTTAGGATGATAATCACTGCAATCACCCTATGTTGCCAAGATAATTGCAGGCAATTATCACTAGTCACGAATTAAGTTTAATTGCGTGTTTGTGATCTTCATCTCTTGCTCATCGAGTTTGCTTTATTTTTGTAATTTATATTTATCTTTATTTAAACCCCAAGCGCAATTGCTAGAATCGAAGAAAAATCGAGAAGCAAACTGTGATGGAAAAAAAGAAAAAACAGGACCTTCTGAGTTGACATTGACAATATTGCCTTGATGGAGCCACTGAGGCACAGCTGGGCCAAGCCCCATAAAAAAGCATGGTATTGACGTAATGATTTCTCGGAGTCAACTTCTTTAATTGTCCCATTCAGCAATCCCATCAAACCACTAGCCCGGCCCACCCTAGTCTATGAAGGCTCGAGGCCTGCTTTGTCTTGTTGCCGATGGAGGAATCTCTCATGTCAACCACGCCAACTCTTTGTATCTTCCACCACTTGACACGGCCAAAGCCGGCCTCCTTCTCTCTCTACACGTCCCCATTCACAAGCATCCCCCCTCTCCCCCTCTCACGTTGTCTCCAAAATATGATTTGATATTTTACTATTTTATTCTATTTCAAGTGAAGGAAGGTTTATTTGAGCTATAATGTAGCTTATTAAACAACTTCATGCCACCCACCACCATCAACTGCCGCCGGATCCCCCCCTCCGGCTTGTTTAGTTCGTGCAAGTTGAGGCCTACTTGGTTTCAAGTCACTTGAAACAACAGCAAGAACAGGACCCAAATCTCTAGATTTTTAACAGAGCTACTGGTTAATCAATAACTGCACCCTCCCTGGTAAAGAATGGTGTTCTTCTAATTACTTCGACTGGCTAGGTCTTATTAGGAGATGGTGCATGGAATAATTTTTAAGTGACCAAGGGTTTATTTTACTCTCCAATGGCTGAATAAAGACTCCACTTCTTGAAGGGTGGTAGACAAGACAGAAGTGGTTGAATTTTCCTTTTCCAAGGTAGAGATGGTTGGTACTTGTTAATCACGTTGTTAATTACTAAAAAAAATTAATCAGTGTGGTTGGCACAAGGTTCAGTTCAAACACAAAAATGATTTCCAAGCAATTTGTTGCTTGAAAATACACCACTAATTAATATTTATATATATATATATATATAATTATTCTTTATGGCGGGTCTTGCATTATTTTCGTGGTAATCGATGGGCCAGAAAGAGATGACCGACAAGATACATGGAATGCAAAAGCCATTCCCTTGAAAACTTTGTGGAATTCCATCATTCATCTTCAATCAAAGTACTTGAGGTTTTTAACTGGTCGGAAGACTCTGAACTACTGTTGACAAGTCAAAATAAACGAGACGCTTCTTTTAAAAGACCGAACCTGTAATCATAGATTGTCAATAATTGAAAGTTAAAAATGGAAAAGATGGCCGATTATTGAGACATTCTCCTCCAGCTACAATACAAATTCTTTCCCACCAACCCTTTCCCCCTAAGCAATAGCCATAGACCACTTCTCCTATACCTCTCATACCATCTCTTATCTTCTCCAATCTCTCTCCTTCCCTTTTCTTCATTGCAGATCAAGAATAGCAGAGCTGGAAAGAGAAAATGTTGGGCAAAAAGATCGTTTCTTTCAAGAAACTTGCCAAGAAGGTGAAGGAAATCAGTAGAAATGAGTGCAAGCAATCACAGCATGAATGCTTGCTAAGGGATCATAATTTTGATGATGGGGTCACAACCCCAACAGGGTTTTTTGCTATATATGTAGGGGAAGACAGGGAAAGGTTTGTGGTGCCAACAAGCTGTCTCTCCCATCCACTCTTCAAAATGTTGTTGGAGAAGTCATATAACGAGTTTGGTTTCGATCAAAGGAATAGGCTTGTGGTTCCATGCAACGTCTCCACATTTCAAGAGGTTCTCAATGCTGTTGAATGTTGTAACGGAAGGTTTGACTTTGGAAATTTGGTTGAGGAGTTTCTATAGATGAGAAGAAAAAAAGAGAGTAGAAATTAAGTGCTTGTTGACTATATCAGGTACCTATAAGCTCTGGGTTTGAGCTCGTAGTTCCTTGATGTAATAGCATAGAAGTTACATGCATGTCGTAGATACTACACAGCTCTACCAACATGGCTGGGCTAATTTTGATCGTGATAAATGAATCACAAAATATTCTGAGTTTCTAGCGTGATAATGAAGTAACAGCTGTAAGATTTATGGATGAAAAAATCTAAACTCTTGTGCTTGAGTTTCTGGATGTTGACTCAATGTAGCAGCTAGCCAGTTGCACAAAGATACTGCTTCCGTTGCCAAAGTTGCATCCATAGCTAAACACTTAAAACAGGATAGGAGGAAGAGCCAGGTGATGTGATCTTTGCTGCCTGTACGTTAATCTCTATAAATTAACCCCCTCAATGCATGCCTGTCTATTCTCCCCTTTGATTTCTGGTTTCTCTGGCTCTTCTTCTAAGCCAATAATGGCTGATCTGCATTGTACATAAAGACTACTGATGCTTCTCAGACCATCTCAATTGATCTCATAAAAACTACCGCTATCAGCTAGCTGTGGAGCAGCTAAAAACATATAGATTTTTGTTTCTATCTTAATGATCAAGGGTGTTTTTGAATTAAACGTACCTCTGCGATCACATCTTAAATGAATAATCTATATCCGAACTAATATATTCAAGAAAAAAATTTATCGTACAAATACCTAATTTTTAGATACAATCCATAGTGATAAAGGAGTATATATGCCACTTATCACCTAATCCTCGAGCATATAAATATGTAGTTTATTTGATGAAGGAAAGATGAAAGGCAACATGTTCTTCATTGTAACTTGGTATATATATATTTTAGAAAGGGAGTATTTCTTCTAAATTACGAGTGTTTGGTAAAATATTGAATCTCTTGGTCATGAACAAAATGACAAGGATACCAAGTTTATGCATAAAACAAGTCTCCGAATTAGGTACATTAACTCCACTAAACATCGATTCAAAACTAGGGAACGCATTGTTTTTTTTTTTTTTTATGAATTCCAGCAACCAATAATCATTATAACCGTCGAACAATGGACTGTTTTGTTTATTGTGAATATAGTAGTTAATCGATCTAAGACTGGACAAGCAAGACGAAAGTAGTTCAAGCAGATGCTGCACGGTTCTGGCTGGCTGCTTAATCAAAGGCACGAATGTTTTAGGATATGCCATCCCAATGTTTCGCAAACATATGATCGGATTCATCTATGGATTAACCAGTTAATTATAAAATCTAATCATGGTCTAAAATCAACATGTTGATCCAATTAGATTAAAAAAGTATTTAAAAATATAATAAGTACTTTTTATATAAAAATATATAAAAATATTATTTTTTAATTACTTTTTATATTAGGACATCAAAACATCTGAAAACATAAAAAAAAATTAATTAAAAGTAAAAAAAATAAAAAAATTTAAACTTTTCCAAAAAAGTTTTTGAAAGAGAATAAATAACTTTGAACAAAGGCATGTTTAAGAAAATCTCAACATCCATTTCGAGTTTCTATGTATTCAAGTCCATGGAAAATCTTGTCTCAAAAACCAGTTTATAATAGTCTAAGAGAATGCTATTTTAACTTTGGGCAGCTAAAGTTGGAGATAGATTGTTTACCTAGTGAGAAATCATTTGCAGTCGGTGAGTTAATGGACAGCTTGAGTCAATTGAGCAAACCCAAGGCGAGCGGCCGAGTGCTTATACATGGAGCCTCGAGCCTAAAAACTCAAGTAGTCTGTTCAGTTACTTGCCAGACCTGGCCTGTATTAAAGCTATTATAATTTTAGTTGCCAAGTAAATCCATGATTGATGCATTAATAAGCAGTTTCTCATTTCAAACACTTCATTACATGGTTGCTCTGGGCAATGAAATGGTCTGCCCCATAGAAAAAATGATGGACGGAACGCATAAAGTAAACAGCACTAGTTCATCTCCAATAAGACTCTGACAGAGAGAAAAACTAGCTCTCACTCTCCACACTGCCACAACCATCAACAAGAATTCTCTTCATATCATCAATCAACTTCTGCATTTGATCCCTTGAATGCAATGGTGATGGATACACACATGCACAATCCAACCGTCCATCTCTTATGGTGTCAAATATGGCAACGGAAGGGCCCACACCATGAACTGAAGAGCACCCCACATAGTCCTCGACTCCCACTTTTCCATGCATTTCATTAGTATCATCAATGACAGGGTCCTCAAATACTGAAATGAAGGCAGTCCTCATCGATGATGATGGAGTTAAACCTGGATTTTCGATTGCCTTGCACATGAGGAAGTTCAGGTCACCCATGTCTGTGAAATGCTTGTTATTGTTCTTCGCATTCGTATAGGCCATGTAGCACCTTTTTGCTAGATCCCATAGCATTACACCTCCACTGACGTCATGTGTATTTAACATGGCAGAGTGATAAAATCCTGAAATAATCAGGTTACTGGCGTCAAGGCAAAAATATTATACTGTCATCAAAAAATTATTGTCCCTTGCTTGCATATACAAATTCGCACTGCCAATCTCTAGTTAAGGAGAACTTGAATCATACAAAACTAGTTCTAACTTTTTGAACGAGGAAAACATTGCAACAGCCATTAAACACACACGACGAACGGACCCTCTTATTTCCCAGTATATATACCTGAAAATATGAGGCACTACCTGACCAATTGAATTAAAAATCTGTTCACATATTTAAAGAAATTTTATGTGTAAACGACATTACTGAAGGTAAAAATGGCTTATAAAGTGTGTATATAATATACAATGCATACCGATATGATCACTACTGAGAACTGGGTCAAGAATGGAGCGGCAGTCGATGAGGGTTACAACAGCATACTTCTCCATCTGATGATCAGGAAGGTCTTTAGTGGATTGTGCTGCAATTAAACCAGCAGCAGCCAAGGCTCCACTAAGTTTAATCCCTCTTGACATGCAACCCTGTAAAATAAGAGTCATAATTCCAGTGGTCACGCTGAGGGTAACTTCTAAAGCTTTGGTACTAGCTTGCAGCTCTGCCTTAGGTGATTTAAGAGTGGTTAGGCCTTTTCCATTTCAAGAGCTGATATGCATCACCAATATAAGACTAGATCTATCACATCTAAACTGTCCAGCTTATGTCCAGAATCGTTTATTTAAATCGTTCTTGAGAATTGAAGGACTACGGAAACCACATTGCCTTTGGATGGAGAAGAAAACTTTATTCCATCTAAAGAAAGTATACAAAACAAATTGGGTTGCTAGCTGCCAGCAAAAACAGAACACTAAAAAATTTGATCGCGTTCACCTCTATTCTTAAAGATGGCTGCGACTGTCGGGTATTGCCAATTTATTACAGAAGCATATGCTTTCAGCATTATTTTTACATCCAACGCTATACAGTCTTAATCTTGCAGCAAAAATAGTTCTCCCTTTGAAAATGCTTCTGGGTATGAGAAAGATGGTTATGGATTCATCATTCCATACTAACTAACCATACTTGACTTGATCTGCCCATGCTAACTTAAGAATTAAACACTTGAACTGTTTTCCTCTTCAACGTAGAAATAAGTTGCTGGAACTGATCATTCTAAGAATCAACATGTGCAAGAACCAAACATGGTGTTAAAATGAACCTCCAAATCCTTCAGGAAAGATAACAATCATAAGACAAGTGGTCTCTAAATTCAATAGCTTGTCTGCAGAAGATGCAAGAATAATCTCCTTCAGACTCCACAGCAACTGTCTGTCTTTGGAAGAGACAGAACCAAAGCCACAAGACAATATCTTGGAATAGATTAGGGGTAGCTAATAAGACAAAACGGTTTTATCCAGGCAAGGGACCCCTAACAGGCTTCCTTGTTAAGAAATAAACCACATTAAATTTCCATCAAATCACTAGACTAATTTCCCAATAGCAGTTCTCCTTCCAAATAACATTAAACATTTTCTCATTTGACCTAAGCCAGCATCATACACTCTCTGAGGGCCAAGCTTTAAATTAGAAGACCTAAAGGAATAAGGATGCCACATGCATGCCAAAGAAAAGCGGAGAGTCCATTCCAGTGCAGATGCTTAAGGAAGTTCTAGCTATATCTCTATTAAGTTTCAATATGTTTTTGACTCAAGCAATGTAACAGTCTTGAATCTGTAACTGTGGAATTGGGTGTGACAATCTGAATTTGTAATTGTGGAATTGAGTTATAGAAATTGTAAATTCTTTATTGAAAGAACTGAATTGAATGGATTTTATTGAATAGAAATTGCAATTACAAGAACTGAGGGTGCGGTTAGAAAAATAAGAAGAAAATTTGGTGACCAATTCGAGGTGGTTGTTGAGCCGCCAAAGACTAAACTTAAGACTTTTTGATTTTTTGAAGAAAAACTAATGAAATCCAAGTTGCCAAACCAAATGATGGCGGTTCAGTTCAGTTTTGTTTCTGACCAACCACACAGTCGCACCCTTGCCACAAATTGCATCTGAAGGTAAACAACTAAACCAATTTCATGTAGTAGCTCCCCAAACAAAGACAGATCAGAGGACAATGATATCGATCAGATTATGCCTTACTACCATTCATTTTTAGCAGCCAAATGAAGGTGTCCCAACCTAGGACTCGTATAGGAACTTAATGTGCCATTCATAATGTAGGGTATTAAAAGTATGATTGGGATTGTTTTTTAAAATATTTTTTATTTAAAAATATATTAAAATAATATTTTTTTATTTTTAAAAATTTACTTTTAATATCAGCAAAACATAATAAGATAATCAATCGGTTATCTAATTTCATAATTGCACAAGGATATTACGTAAGGGCTGCCTTAAGGCTGAGTCCTATCCATACATCCTTTTCAAGTTGAGAACTTAAGCTTAGAGACACGAGACACTCTCAGTTCTTTTGGGATGATTATTTTCAGTTTAATTTGGTTTTTATTAAAAAAAAATAACTAAATTAATTTTTTTTATAAAAAACCCAAAACCAAACCAAAATCGGGTCAAACCGACCGATTTCAGCTCTGTTCGGTTTTTTCAGGGCAAAAATCGGTTTGACTCGGTTTTTCCAGTTTTAACTCGGTTTTTTCCGGTTTTGGCTCGGTTTTTTTCCGGTTTCGATTCGGTTTTTTTGGTTTTTTGCTTATAAAACCGAAACCAAACCAGCTAATTTTTTTAAAATTTAAATCGATTTAATCGATTTTTTTTCAGTTCGGTTTTTTCATTTTTTTTTTTCAATTTTCTAGATTTAATCAATTTTTTTACTGTTGCCCAGAATGCGAGAGGGCCTACACAGATCATTTTGTCTAATTTCTACGGCTAACTGGGCCCACTTTATTAAAAGCAATTAATAATTTCATGCATGTAATATATATATATATATATATATAAAAGGATTTAACAGTATTTTTGAAAAAACATTGTTTTTTATTTTGAATTAATTTTTTTATTTTAATATTAATATAAAAATAAATTTTAAAAATAAAAAATATTATTTTAATACATTTTTAAAAAATAATAACTATTAAAATAAAAATAAACTCTAAAACAACTTGTAGAAGGAGAATTGACAATTAAAATATTTGATGTGAGTGAAGAGATATTTTTTATTTATAAATATATTAAAATAATTTTTTTATTTTTAAAATTTATTTTTATTATCTGCCTATCAAAAAAAATTTAAATAAATATTAATAAAAAAATCAAAACTTTTTAAAAGCAGATTATAAAAACAAACATAACCTTATAGTTTTAATAAAAATAAATAAATGGATTTATTGCATTTGGACAGCCTGGTAATATTTAATCAAGGGAAGCAATTATAATCCCTATTTTAAGAATAGAATTTTAGAAGAAAAAAAATTATTTTTGTAATAAAGGTTTTCGTTGTGATATTTGTTTTTTAAAAGATTCGATTCCTATTTCCTAGATGGAGTACATCACATTTAATCAAATTTATTTTCAGTCAAATTAAAATAATATAAAAAAAACGATTCAAACATTTGAGTGAAATATATTATATGAAAGCATCACAAACAAACAATCATGGGCAGATAAATGTAATAACGTGAAGACAAAGCGGCCACTTACATCAAGAAGCTTTTGGGTATCATCGGAGTTCATTTGAAGCCTCACCACTTGAGAGCCTCTGGGAGAATCAGCATCTACAAAATCCAAATTGGACATCCTAAACGAATTCAAAGAATATCCAAGCATGTCTATTCCACGCGCCCAAAAGGGCTTGTTACCCTTCCCACTCGGGATATAATCTTCAATTCCCAAACTAACCTCCACTTCATTCTCATATTCCTTGGCTATCCCTCCTTGATTTTCCCCACCCATCAGAACCAACAGTTCTCTCAACAACCCTACCGCCGCCGCACGGTCGCATGTTGACGTGTGCAGCCGGAGGACCACCGCCCAACGGTTTTCACTCAACGTGTAAAGAGTAATAAAAAACACGTTGGTTTCTGCGTCTGATGATTGGTCAAGATATGCTGACCACGAATTCTTGTTCAGTTCGTGCTCTAAAATAATGTGGTAAGGGTCTATGTTTTGGTCGCTGTTGGAGATTATGTCAGCCGTCGATGAAAGATCGAACGGTTGGATTTGGACGTGAGGAGCGGGTGGAGTGATAAAGGAGAAGGTGTTGGTGGTGGAATTGAAACGGAGCTTAGTACGGAGCAGAGGGCGGGAGTTTTGAAGTTTGTCGAGGGTGGTTTGAAGAAGATGGATATCGGGTTGTTTTGATAAGAGGAGAGCCAAGACCGTGATGCCTGTGCCAAGAGGGACTGATCTGCACCAACTGTACTCAGTGGCGCCAACTGGTCGACCCTTGGGCTCTGGTGCTTGTGGGTTCGGGTCTAATTGGTCTTGGCCATGGTTAGGCATGTTGAATTAGCGGAGACTGCTGGGTTTCGGTCTTAGACAAGGAGGAAGAGATGGCAAATGGGAGAAGCCTCCTCCTTGGCTTAGCTAAAAAGCCTGAGAGAAATTGAGTGTGCAAGATAACACGTGTGATTGTTTGATGGACGGGCCAGACCAATGTCCACATATGTCCGAAGAAAATTATTAGGGTTGTGTTATTATTGTACATGTGATTGGAATTGTGCCCCCTTCATCTGTAAGGAAAGAGATAGGAAACCTAATCTCCTGGATTTCGTCAAGGTTTGGATTGATATTTGATATTTTCTTTTCTGTACTTGATCTCATTTTGTGTATTTTGTGTGTTTATTTGAAATTATTTTTTTTAATATTTTTAAATTGTTTTGCTTTATTAATATTAAAAATAATTTTTTAAAAATAAAAAATATATTTTTTTATATTTTAAATATAAAACACTTTAAAAAATAACTTTTCTCTTCTCTTCGACACTACCTAGAGATGCAATGCTGTTTTTAATTTCCATGAAAGGAACTATACCGATTGGCTTAGGGACACAAAATGCAGCCTCAACATGATCAAGGTGGTTTTGGATTCAACGCTTATAGACGCGAAATTATGAACGTGTTTGAAACTGTCATGGAAATATTTTTTAATATTTCTCTGATTTTGCTAAATTGATTTTTAATTAATGTTCAAATATTGTTCAAAATCTTATATACACGAGATAATACAAGTTAAAAAACACACACACACACACAAGTCTCCATGCTTGAAATTAGGCCACAAGAACACTCTTCATGTTGTCAATGAACTCCTGCATTTGCTCCCATGAATGCAGTGGTGATGGATACACACAGACGCAATCCAACCGTCCATCTCTGACTGTGTCAAAAATTGCAATTGAAGGTCCTATACCATGAGCAGAGGCACAGCCCATGTAGTCCTCGACACCTACTTCTTCTTGCAAGCCACCATAATCATCTATTACTGGCTCTTCAAAGTTCAAACACTGATAATAAAGCTGTTCTTAGAGAAGATGATGGTGTCAATCCAGGATTATCAATAGCCTTAAGGAAGTTGAGATCAGCCATGTCTAAAAAGTGTCTGTTGCAGTTCTTGCTGTTCGCAAATGGCCAAATGCCGTGTAGATTTTTTTGGCCATCTCCCACAGCTTCTCTCCTCCTTTCATTTCATGTGTGTTCAGAGTAGCAGAGTGATAAAATACTGGCCAGAAGCAATAATTTGGGTGGTAGTATAAGTGTAAAAGCTGTAAAACCAAGGCATTAACAAGAACTCTAAAAAGTGCAAGGAAATCACAATGCACCTGGCTCAATTTACAACTCATTGCTACTCACTACAGTGAAATTACTTTTATATTCTTAGAAGAAAAAAATGAGATTTTCTTATTAATATCCCTCCTTCATGAATTTTTTATTTTGCTTATTTGGTTTTTTTAATAGAGATTTTCTTTAAATTATTTTCTAGTTTTTTT
>Ga0325401_1007680_pt1 | contig 10472 bp, 8 predicted proteins | sample PopdelMetagenome_FD_205666 | JGI IMG/M metagenome (GOLD analysis project Ga0325401, IMG submission 205666) | Populus deltoides microbial communities from Bellville, Georgia, United States - Xylem-PdKOR-R2 | ecosystem: Host-associated > Plants > Phyllosphere > Stem > Wood/Secondary xylem | place...
ATAGAGTTTTCTGATACTGTTTTTTTCCAAGATCAAGAATCATTTTTATATTAACTTATACATCAATTTAACTACTTTTTTTCAAACAATTTTAAGAATCCATCTTATATTCATTCATTAATATTATCTAGAAGCATGATCGTGAAACTCAACTTAATCCGGTAAGTTGAATAAAAACCCAAGCGTTTTAGGGTTTGATTGACTTCTAAATAGATAAAGCTTGAAATTGCAATTAGTTTGATTAAACCCAAGTGACTCAGCAGATCAATCTAAAACTTAGATGACCCGGCATAACTCGTATAGAATCTTTTTTTTATATTTTTTAATGAGTCCACAGAACATAAAATCAATTTACAAGTACTCAGCTCTGTATATATATATTTTTATAATTTATATCTACATTAATTATTTCTAAATTTTTTGATATGGAATAGTTATATATACAATCTGCACTAACATAAAATATTTCTTAAATTTTCAATGTCGGATAATTATATATAGTTTATATCCACATGAATTGTTTATTAATTTTTTGATATGGAATAACTATATACAGCTTACATCCACATGAAGTTTTTTAATTTTTTATGTAAGATAATTGTAACACACTTCATATTTTATATATATCTTGTATTCATATTAATTGTTTCTTGTCTTTTTAATATGTGATAACTATATTATATTTCATACCTTATACTTTATATGGTCTATATCTTCATGTATTGTTTTTAAATTTTTCAACGAGCAATGACTATATATAGCTGCATTTATATGAATAGTTTTCTAAAATTTTGATATAAAATAAGTATATGACATTTCATATCCATAAAAATTGTTTATTAAGATTTTCAAAGTAGGACAATTATACTTCATGTTTCATATTTTTTTTATGACCTATATTTACATGTATTATTTTAAAAAAATTCATGTAAGGTATTAAAAATTCAAATATTTTTAAATTTTTTAAAATTGATCTCAATCAATTTGTGCGACATGAATCTCAATTATTTTACGTGTCAATTTAAAACAAATTTAATAATTATGTTCAAAAGAATACACTCCTCTTTTAAATACAAATTTCAATGATTAAATATGATGAATAACGAAAGAGAAAACCTTCTCGATCACTTCACCTGCAAAAATTTCATATATAAAAAATCTATTATAATTAGGTGCAGCTAATATTTGAGAAACGGATGGATATACAAAGATACAAGTAACTGAAAGAGGGTTGAAGTGACGTGGCTTGAAATTGATTGGGTGGTTGCAATCATTGCTTTAGAGCGAGTGTGTAGAGTATCGGAGCTTTAGATTTACTCCACACGGTTAAGGGATGGATATGGACATACTGACACGTGCGATCTAACACGTGTGGTAAAAAGCAAGCAAGCAAGCATTCACGTTTGGTCCCCACTCCCTGTATAATTTTTATTTGAATTTCAATCAACCCTTGAAAAGTTTGTTTTTGCAAATTGTAGCCCCTAAACTACAGTGATGTGTGAGATTATTGCCTAATTTACGTTTTTATCGAGTAAGAAAATTAACACCATGGACTTGAGTATTATAGTTTTTAAGCATTAATAGTACTAGAAAACACACTTGTATTTGACCACATTTATTTCAAAGAGGCTTGGTCATTCACTTAATATTTTTTAAGTTTGAATCTTAAATTTAGTATTCAATTTAATTTATTCACTTGAATACACGAGATTAATATAAAAGATTTGCTTTTAAAATCTAACCCGATCTTTAATCAGATTCATGATCTAAGTGTGAGACGAACGAGTCAGTCACGAGTTAACGCTTGGACCATGATTTGAATCGTTTTTTAAGATAACAAGAAATAATATTTTTTTCTGTGATTTTTTTTAAAATATTAAAATAATTTTATCTCAATAAAAGAAATATTTTTACACAAAACTCAACCCGAAAAAGACTCTGCATCGACAAGTCATCAAGTTATGTAAAGAGTGAATATGATTTCAAATAATGCACTAACTAATTAGAAAATACTAAATTATACAACACATTAGCTCAATTATTAAATTATCTTTGATCTTCTCAACCAACATCTTGTTTGGATGTGAAACGAAATAGATTAAACAAGAAGATTAACCGTTCTAAATCATCTATCAAGCTAGTTGATTAATATTAGCACATTTTTTCATAGACTTGAGCAAATTCCAACTGTGTCCTCGTTTAAAATAAGGGTTCGTGGCTCCACGCTACCTTCTGTTTTTTGCTTAAAAAAGAAGTTTACAATGTTCTTTTTGCTAACATGGCATCATGCTTTAAGCATCCAAATGATGCCTTTGAACACACAATTGAACACGACAACTAGCTTCCTTAAAAGTGCTTCTGTGTTTGGTCCGCATGCACAAGCATAAAACAAATGCCTGTACCTCAACTAGTTCATTCATCATAGCCGTCCGATTAATTTACTCGTCTAGTTCTAGAAGCACGTTGCCCACACGCATATTATTTCTTCTAGTAAAGTGATACTTGTCCATAGTGGTTAGTGGGCTGTCTTGAATTCATCAAGGCGACATTAGAATAAAAAACCTTGCATGTGCGTCATGGTTCAATTCGGATGTATCAAAACAATATTAAATTAAAATAATATTATTTTTTAAAAAATTAAATTAAATTTTAACTATGGTCCCGTCAAATAATCATATATTTGATTGAATTAATTTTTATTTAATTTTTTTAAACCTAACTTGGATCAATAAGATTTCAAGTTTTTCTACTTAGTCAGAATATTTGGGGAAGTTGTTGCAATTGTTTTTTAAATAACTTTTCGTGTTAAAATGCATCAAAATAATGTTTATTTATTTATTTTTAAAAAATTATTTTTAACATCAGCACATCAAAATAATTTGAAAAAACTAAAAATATATTAATTTAAAGTAAATAAAAAAATAAAAATATTTAAATTTTTTTAAAAATATTTTTAAATGAATAAACATATTAATTCTTGCCGGGGAGTGGACGAAGGAAACTTCAGGCCATAGTTTTTAATTACAATCTTGACACTTAGCTTGTTTAGTAATATATAATTTAAATATTACGAGAATCGATTTAAATGCAATGCACTGTTATTCATGAACGATCCAATTAAAATTCAATTTTAAACATATAGAGGGGCAAAGTCGATTAACTTTAGGACAAGATTGATAAAATCAAAGATTTTAATGCTAAATTGACAATATGGTAATGAAATAAGGACTAAATAGATGTTTCTCCTCAGAATCATTATTTCGGAGCTCGCTGGGCCACCACACGACTGGTTCACTGAATATGTTCCTCCATACCTTAACCAACACGTGCCCTTATCTTTACTGTGAATAGTCGGTGATAACAGGGCCCCTTTACAGTACGAGCATCCACAGCCCTACTACCCCTACTCCCCAACTTCTCTGATCTCAGCTTTTCCAGAGCTGACAATTATATTTTTTGCTAACAAGATTTAATTAATTAAGATTAAGGTTATCAAGGATTTATTTTTTTAAAGTGACGATAAGCTTTATAAAGTAATAATAAAATAAGAAAAGAATTAAAAAAAAATATAAGCAACAAGAATGAATCCCAAATTAAAATCTAAATTCAATAAATCTTAATTTCCCAGAGTATTTTTTTTATTTATCTTTCATCTTTCTTCAAACAACATTAATAAATTAATAAAGTGTTGATCTAAAAATTAAAACACTGCTATATTTTTGTAAAAATAAAAATATAATTTTAATTTTTAATAAATATATTTATTAGGAGGAGTAACTACGAATCTAAATATTATAATTTTATCTTTAAAAAAAATGTGAAGATATCTAAATAAAAAAAAGCACCAGCAAGATTTTATTATTTACAAAAATAGAACTCAGTTAAAAATTATTTTTTAAAACTACTGTAATTCACGAATGGAAATTTATTATTTATAAAGCATTTTTTTTATTTTTTAATAATGATTTTTTTCATGAGAAAAATTAGAGTAGACGTGACTGAAAAAAGTCTCTAATCTTATCCGAATATTTTGAGTACATAGTAAATATATATAAACCATGTTCTGACCTGACCATTTATCCTCTTGTTGATATAATATATGGTAATATAATATAATTATAAGATTCGACTCGAGAATCAATTTGATTCGAGTTATAGATAAGATGAATTAATTTCGATGAATTCAAGGTTTCTAGAAGACAAAAAAACCTATTAAATTATAATTTTTTTTAAAAGTTGGATTTTTTATCAATTTAATTAAGAATTAATAAATTATAAAATTAACCTATACATGTAATTAACATGTTTGACCAATCAAGTTCTTTTTTTTGGTTAAATTATAATGGTTTATGTATATTTTGATTAATTTTATGGGTCTAAAAATTAATAATTATATAAATTTTCAGTTACTTTATTATTTATAAGACTTAAACTAATAATTTTAAAAAAATAAATTTAAAATCTAACCAATTAAATTATAATACTAAAAATAATCAAGTAAATTCTTCTCACTAGACTTCATAACACTGAAACTTGCTTAATTAAGCAAGAGAAACAGACCCGACCCAACTTCAATTGTCACAAAACAAAGAGAGACTCACCCTTCCAAAATCCATGGACTCGTAATGCATTTCTCTTTATATAATAAACAAAAACCCCACATTTTCCCAATATCCAAACAAGAAAAAGAAAAACCTTAAAAAAATGAGCAGTCTTTCCATCCACCCACTAATTCAGTTAAAAACCCTCCATCAATTTCGCGCCAAAAAAACCAGAAAATCCATAGCTATCCATGCTTCCAGTGATAACCCTCAAAGCCAAAGACAACAACAACAACTCAATCTCTCTGTTCTTCGTTTCACTTTTGGTGGGGGAAAAAAGATTAAAAATCTCTCCTTTTGGTTCTTTTTGATAATGTATAGTGACTTTATCTCGAGTTATATGACAAGAATTTTTCTTCTTCTCAAGGGATACCTGGACTGGATGAATCTTACTTACCAAGATGGATTGGATATGGGTTTGGTTCCCTTTTGATATTGAATCATTTTCTGGGGTCTAATCCAGACACCACTCAAGCACAGCTGGTAATTAAAGATTGTTTATTTATTGAACTTTAGTTTTGGTTTCTTGAAATTATAAATTGGGTTTTTGTTATTTTTCTGATTTTTTTTTTGGGATTTTGGTGCAGAGAACTGAGGTTTTAGGACTTTCTTTGGCTGCTTTCTCTGCTGCACTTCCGTACTTTGGAAGGTTTCTTAAGGTTTGATGTTGTTTTGTTTTGTTAAGTTTGCTTTGTTGTTGTCAACTTTTCGAATTGAAGTGATTTTTTTCAGTTGATAGGTTTGGTTTCTGGCCTTTAAAGACTATATATTTATGGCTGTTGTTGATTCGCATGGCTAGTTACATAACATGTTTTGTGACTTGTATTAACTCTCGCGTTGCTTCATGCTCTCATTTTCAAGACATTGATTGGCATTCTTCAAGTGGTAATTTCGGTTTTTGTTATTAAACTTTTTCGTGCTGCCAGTTAAAGCTAGTTTTTAGTCATTTAATAGGCCGTGCATAAAACGACCAAACTTACGGACCTTTTTTCTTTTGTCAAGTGTTTTTAAACTTTGATTTTTGGTTTTATAGGAGATTTGTCTTGATGAGATGCGGAACTTCAAATTCTAGTTGGTTTTGCAGTTTTTGAATGGCTTTGTGTTCTTAATTCCTGCTGGACAGTTGAGAGATTCTTTAACATGATGCCTTGCAAGCTTTCACAGGGTGCTACTCCAGTCGATCAGGGAACTCTTCCTCAAGATGCCGAGCAAATTTTTGCAATGTCCCAGAATATTTCTGATGCTCAGAAGGAGGATTTGGCATGGGCAACATACATTTTATTGCGCAATACAAATACCATAGCTGTGGTATGTTACTCTAATTGAATCGATAGTTGGGAGCTGCTATTTACTAGTCTCATATTGTTTGTCAGTTTCAAAAGAAAATGATGAATTTATGTCCTCAAGTTATCAACCTATGTTTATTGTTTCAATTTCTCAGTTGATATCAATTCAAGGTGAATTATGTGTTCGTGGATATTGGAAGACTCCAGATAAGATGTCAAAAGATGAAGTGCTTGATTGGTTTAAGGAACAGATTGAAAATATTGGCTTGTCTGACGTGAAGGACACCCTCTATTTTCCTCAGACTACAGGTAACATAATATTCGATTTTTGCTTTGGAGGGAGATCATATAGCATATACTAGATTAGTTCACTCTGTATAGAAACAATTGTGTAAGAATCCAATAGCAGCTTGTTCACATATTGTGAAAGGGTATTCAAAATTCTCCCCATCTCCGAGCAACCTTCAAATGAAGAAGATTAGCAGATCAACAGATCACGTTGATTCATCAATCAAGGATTATTAATTCCTGAAAGAAATAATAAAAAAAATGTTCAAAGTTTGTTATTGTTCTTATTTCCTATATGGATGCTATGGTCTGACTAGTTTCCACTGTTACTAGGGCTTTGCTATGTGTGTGAACCGCTCTGTGTATTAGCATCCCAAATTAAGATTCATCTTCTGTTCTGTTTAGTTCTGGTCATTGATCGGGTTACAGTACCCACTAGCTTGTAGCTACTCTCATTTTTCTGGACCCACCCCATGAAACTGAGAATTTGCAAGAAACAAAATGGCATTTTTGGTTGGCTTTCCTGTCATCCTGCCAGCAACTTGAATTTAATTTAAGAGGTATAATAGAAGTCCACATAATCCTGCTTTGAGAGAGATAGCAGTTTAGATTTCTAATAATCTCTATAATATAAATGTGCTCCGCACAAAAGAAAACTTGAAGTATCAGGTAATTATTCTTTCTCATATGGACGAGGATGGATTCTAGGCTCTGTAACCTTCTTTTCTCTGCCAAGAGTAAGGTCTGTAATTTTTGTCAGCTATAGATATTCCTTTGCTTATTATTTTTGCCTCCCCCCCTTCTCTTCAGTCTTCTATAGAATGGTGCAGACCTTTGTTGCCATATGCACATCTTAAGTTTTGTTTTTGAGGTGAACAATGATTTAGAATGTTGAAAATGCTGCTTGCATACGTTCTAAAACTTGTTTGTATGAGCTATGTTCTTCTATGTTTACTCTAATCTGAAATAATGTGATGGTTTGATGAATATTGCAGAATCTGAGATTTGGGAGATGCTTCCCGAGGGAACTCGTTCGCTACTGGTAGAGCCTGTGCTTCAAGCAACAGTCCAAAGTGGCAATAAGACAGAAAATAATGAAGGTTTTATTCTGTTGGCTTCAAGCATAGGGTATGCTTATAGTGATAAAGACAGAGCCTGGATAAGAGCAACTGGAAACAAATTTAGAGGTAAAAGCACATGTTCAGAATTATAACTAAATCCGTGACTCAATTTTCTCTGTAGATTCAATGTTCAATTTTAGTGGAAAGTCTGTTTTTGTTCTTGCATTTCTCTCTGCATTCAAATGTCAGTGCTTGGCTGTGCTAGTGCAATTGAAAATGATTCCCTGAGACAATTTGCTGCCCGCAAGTTTATACTCCTTTTATATTTGACTTTTCTCATGAGCCAGTTCTGGAAAATGTGGCAATGATTAGTACTTTTGCAACAACAATGGTTTCCTCATATCTATAGATGACAAACCTTTCATACATGAATGAACTTGTTCGAATATAAAGATGATGGGTCTTTTCTTTCCTTTATGAATGGCAGATTTTGGCATGCCTTTCTCACGATTTTGGTGATAATTATAGAGGCTAATGATCATTTTAAGAATGATTGTACCCTAATTTTTCATTTTTGAATGTTGTGTGAAATTTTGTTTAATTTCTACAAGTGAAAAAAAGAAAAAGACAATATGATGGTATGTCTGACCAAGAAATAAAGAAGTTATAACAGGAGTAGTTGATTTTATTCAAAGTTGGAGGCATCTCAGCACAAGAACATACTTAGAATACCATTTTCAATCCAAAAAAATCGACTGCAAAGGAAAGAAAATGTTTTGCCTTGAACTGACTCACTTCCCTCTCAATTAATTAACCACTCGGCACTTAAACCTCACTTCTCCATTTTTTATCACCCCGACTTTTCCAAGCTTTACCATTGAAGCTGCTAATTCTCTGAAGAACAAACTTTGATCCATCTTGACCTGTAATCACCGAGCAATGCATGATATGAACCAGAGATACCTTTTCCTTCGATATCTCTCTTGTAATAGTCATTATCGAATGTTGATGGGGTTGAGTCCAAGAATTCTCCTGCACTGTGATCCTTGTTTGGTTTAGGGCATTTCCTTTTAAGATTCCCAGCAAACCGAGTATTCATGCTTGGATCAATGTCATGAACTGAACTAAAGTTTTGAAGTCGAGCTTCGAAAGAAGAGCAATGTGAGAACCCTAAATTGTGGCCACCTGACAAAGCTACCAAGTCTTTAACTCCTAGACCTCTCTTAGCAAAGCTTTGAATTAATTGCATAGCATTGAAGGTTGGAGCTGGTAAGTTAATTGTATCATTAGCTTTAGACACTCTTCCATCTTTCCTTCCTGTCAGCACATTCCAAGAAGGTTCTCCAGACTGATGACAATATCACATGAGAGATGATATTAGAAGAAAACAAAACAATATAATGCCTTTTAAAGAAAAGTTATGCTAATACTTGTCCATTTTTAATCATATACGTGGACATGTAGAAAAATGCTGGAAGTGCTTGTTTTCTTGTTACCATGGCCACGACATCTCTTCTTGCTATGGCTATGATATCAGCACATGAAACCGTGTGTGGACAAGCCATTTCAAGCTTAGCTTTGGCATCATCAATGCGTAGAATGATCGAACTGAGACATTGGGAGGGCCATCTTTCTCTGTTGGTTTCCAGGAGTAGAATCCAGCAAAATGGATGCATCTCATCCCTGTGTATCAAGAAATATTCCAGTTAGATCATTTACTATAAACTGTTTTCTGCATTTACTACTTGCTAAAGACTACTGCTCATGCATTTGTTCGCATGCTTACATGTGCTAAGACAGGAATTACATACCCTTATGAAGCAGTCATGAAAGAACATCCCAAGTATACGAGCTGGGACTTTAGGATCATGCATGGAGGCATTACGAACCGTCTCAAAAATTATCTTCTCTGCTTGTGGACATGTTTGATCATAATAATGAGCATTATTAAGCACAGCCTTCGAAGGCGAAATCAAGATTAGGAGGAGAAAGCTAATCGCTAAAGACATTAAGTTTGATGCAAAAACAGCCATATTTAGTCTTTAGATACAGACGATAGAAGAATGTTTCTCCTTAATTATGATTCAAACATTCATGGAAGTAGAGCATATATATAGTTGCTAACAGAAAAAACACGAACAACGAATTCATTTACATGTTTTATCGTTTCAAGTTTCTCAATGGAAGAACTGAAATTGGAAAATAGAGGCAGATTTTGTTGTACTTTGAGACCAAGCATATCCCACCTAATCCACTTATCTTGTACAATCACCACATAAACTAGAATTTCTGTGTCATTCTAGCGCCTGTCATTCTATTTCCTATGTATTCGTTATTAGCAGAGATCGAACGTGAAGAGAATGGTGTTGGGATTCGATTCAAGTTTATTAACACTTTGTAAATAAATTTAATTTAATTTTGATTCACGAAAGCAAGCGGACATGCGGATACCTCAACTCTAAACATTTGGATCAAATGATAATTAAAACAGGACGAACCATCGTCAAGTTAAAGGCCAAATGGCGTCACTCATGAAGCAGAACGTCTTCTATTATAAATAAATCAAATTAAGAAGACAACAAGCACATAATAATTCATATTTCCTCTATCAACATCTTTGTCAAGGTTGGAAAGCCAGTTCTTGCAGAACTATGGCTAGAGAACTTGAGGACTGAATAATGTCTCTCATGTTGTTGTCAGATGAAAATCTCATCTTCTGCTTCCATTGTTGGTCTATCTATATATTTTACCTCTCTAGCCAAGTTCATTGCCCCAAAATTATTCCTCTTTCTCTGTCTTAATTGAGGGCCATTTGACTAGAAAACTCTTACCTTGAATAACCTTCCAATACAGATGATCTGTGTGATATAGACTGAGTGTTTGAATACGTGGGCACATGGTATTTTTTAAAAATATATTAAAATAATTATTTTTAGTTTTTTTTAATATTAACACCTCAAGAAATATGAAAATAATAATAATAATAATAATTAATATAATATTTTTTTGAAGACAAACGTGCGTTTTCAAAAGAATAAAAAACAGAAGCAAATTGCATATGCTTATAGAACTTAGCAAAAGAATTGAAACCATTAAAAATAATTCCGAGAAAATAAAATATTTTCTCCATTTCAAATATGAACACGACCAATGCCTAACCTCCTCCAAAATCAAAGTTTTAGAAATCACAAATACTAGCAATGATTGGTGAAGATGATTTGTTAGAATTTTGAAAA